>Ga0160422_10002878_pt1 | contig 10701 bp, 6 predicted proteins | sample Fk160mmetaG_FD_108192 | JGI IMG/M metagenome (GOLD analysis project Ga0160422, IMG submission 108192) | Marine microbial communities from the Central Pacific Ocean - Fk160115 60m metaG | ecosystem: Environmental > Aquatic > Marine > Oceanic > Photic zone | place: The Central Pacific Ocean... | reverse complement strand
TGGAAGTAAAGGTATAGGACTAGCATCAGCACATGTATTAGCAGATGAGGGTGTTGATATAGCTATATGCTCAAGAAATATTGATGATGTTAATTCAGCGCTTGATGCCCTAAAAGCTAAGGGCGTAAATGCTATTGGTGGCGCAGTTGATGTTGCTGATGGAGATGCATTAAAAACCTGGATTGCTTCTGCAATTGGTGATCTTGGTGGTTTAGATATCCTTGTTCCACAAGTTAGCGCTGGAGGAGGAAACCCAAGTGAAGATGGTTGGGCAGCAAATTTTCAAACTGATATTATGGGTACTGTTCGTTCAGTAGAGGCTTCATTAGAAGCTCTTAGAGCATCAAATGGTTCAATTGTTATAATTTCTACAACAACAGCTATTGAACAAGGACCAGGCAGTGGACCTTATGGCGCGGTGAAAGCTGGGTTATTAAATTATTCAAATCATATTGCTCAAACCGAAGGTGCAAATGGTGTAAGATCTAATGTTATCTGTCCTGGACCTATATATATTGAAGGTGGCCCATGGAATTACATTAAAGACAACATGGAAGATTTTTATAATGCTACACTAAAAAGCATCCCCTTAGGTAAATATGGTTCTGGAGAAGATATAGCAAAAACAGTAGCTTTTTTAGCTAGTCCTGCAAGCGGTCATACGACAGGAACAAATGTTGTTATAGATGGTGGATTTACTAAAGGAGTTCAATTCTAGTTCTTAGATTTAATTGAAATCAATATTTATTGGAGGGTGTGATTAATGTCAGATGATATAAAAAAGAAAATTGATGTTGTTTTTATTGCTGGTGGTAAATTTCATGATATAGATTTTGCAAGGTTAGAAATTTTAAAACTTTTAGCTGAAGATGATAGAATGAAAACACGTGTTTTTGAAGATTATTCAAATCTTCATGCTATAGAAAATGCAGATTTCTTAATCACATATACTTGTGATGTGCGTCCAACCCTTGAGCAACAAAAGGCACTTAAAAAATATGTTGCTTCAGGCAAAAGATGGTTGGCGCTTCATGGAACAAATTCAATTTTACAATTTATGTCAGATGGAAAAGTCGATAGCCCAAGAATAGCACCTATTATGATGGAAACACTTGGTTCCCAATTTATAGCTCACCCTCCAATTGAACCTTATAACGTAAGAGTCTCTCAACCAGATCATCCCTTGGTAGAAGGCGTTGAAGAATTCGAAACCACTGATGAGCTCTATCTAATGGAGTTGCATGGTGATTTAGATGTTCTTCTTGAAGCAGATTATGATGGCAAGGCTGAGGGTTTTGTTGAAGAGGATTGGCCTCAAGAAACATGGCCTGTTTTTTATACAAAAAAAGTTGAAAAAGGTGAGGTTTTGTATCTAACTTTAGGTCATTGTAGAGGTCATTATGACATGCATGATCTTCCTGAGCCTTTAGAGTATTATCCAACCGTGGAGAGATGTGCATGGGATCTTCCTGTTTTTTATACTCTTTTAAGAAGGGGTATAAATTGGGCCAAGGAAGACGTTTTTATAAATAAATAATCAATGTCACAAAAGATAGCTCTTATAACTGGCGTCGGTCCAGGCACTGGATCATCTCTAGCAAGATGTTTTCATAACGCAGGTTATAAGGTTGCCATGATTGCAAGAAATAAGGATCGTTTGAAAAACTTGGAAGATGAACTAGAAAATTCCAAAGGTTTTATTTGTGATGTTCGAAATCTCGAGACAATCGATAACACCGTTAATGAAATAATTAATCAATTTGGTTATCCAGAGATATTTATTCATAATGCTGTAAGAGGAATAAGAGGTAGCTTTTTAGACTTTACTACTAAAGATCTTCAATCAAATTTTGATACAAATGTTACTGCTCTTTTAAGGTTTTCGCAATTATTATGCCCAAATATGATCAAGAACAAAAAAGGTTCTGTTATTGTAACAGGAAATACATCTGCTCACAGAGGAAAGGCTGATTTTGGTGGAACAGCATCTACTAAATCTGCCCAAAAAATTCTTACAGAATCAATGGCTAGATATCTTAATCCAAAGGGTATTCATGTTGCCTACATAACTATAGATGCTGCAATTGATGTTCCTTGGACGAGGGAAATGTGGCCAGAAAAACCAGATGACTATTTCATTAACCCAGATGATATTGCCAGAGAAGCATTACATTTAGTTAATCAAAATAAGTCGGCTTGGACTTTTGATCATTGGCTGAGACCTTTTGGTGAACACTGGTAATGTTGTAAAAAAACAACTATTAAAAATAATTTTTTATTTATTGTTTGCTAAGAATCTATCAATGTGTAAAAAGAACTTTCTAATTAAATTTAAATATCTGGGGAGATGTAAAATATGAGAAATTTAGTTTTTACTATAGTTTTTGCACTTGTTTCCTTTTCCGGCTTAAGCTTTAGTCTATCAGCCCAAGAAAGTGTAAATTCTATTGCTGTTGAAGAAATTATTGTTACAGCAAGAAAAAGATCAGAATCAATTCAAGACGTTCCTGTTGCAGTTTCAGCTTTAAGCGTTGAACAGGTTGAAAGAGGAAATATTCAAAGAGTACAAGATTTAGAGAAATTAGTTCCTAATGTTGAAATTTCTGACATGGCCTTTGCTGGAGGTGCCATGAGTGCTGGAATTCGTGGATTAACCTTTGATGATCTTGAAAAAACATTTGAAACAACTGTTGGCGTTGTTATTGATGGTGTTTTCGCTGCATCAAATTCAGGAGTTGATCTTGATCTTTTTGATTTAGAGGCAGTCGAAGTTCTTCGTGGTCCACAGGGTACACTTTTTGGAAGAAATACTATCGGCGGGGTCATTAATATTACTCGTACAAAACCAACAAGAGAATTTGGTGCTAAAGTTAAAGTTGATCTTGAAGAAGATAATACTAGCGACTTAAAACTTATTCTTAACGCTCCTCTTGGTGATAATGGTGGTATTAAAGTTGCTTTAAGAAAACTTCAAAGTGATAGCTTTATGTTCAATGTAACAAGGGATGAAAGAGAGAAAGCTCGAGACTTAGAGTCTGCTTCTGTAGCTGTTGATTTCGATCTTACAGAGGATGTAAACGTAAACTTCACTTTTGATAACTATAATGATAATTCACAACACAATCTTCTAGCAATTACTAAATTTTATGTAAATAAAATAGGGGCAAATCAGGGGGTTTTCGCTCTTTTGGGTCAAGGCGCTGCAACCTCTGGTGATTTATCTGCAGCAAATGATTATGAAACTGTTTATTCTGCTGAACCTTTTTTAAGTGGTATACAGGGTAACAATATGACCTTGCGAGTTCAATGGGAGCTTGAAAATCATACACTCAAATATATTGCTGGTAACAATGATTTCAAAGAACTTATGGATATTTGCTCATGGGGTTCACCTGGTGCAGTTGTAACACCTAATTGTGTTTTTCCTGTTGTTAGAGATCAGAATTATGAGCAAACCTCTCATGAGTTTCAGTTGATATCTGATTCAGGTGGTCCTTTAAATTATACTCTTGGTTTATTTTATATTGAAACTGAAGCAAATATGGACTCTGGTCCTGCATCAAATTTCCAATCACAGCAAGAGGCAGAAGCCCAAGCAATTTTTGGGGACTTATCATATGACATAAGCGATGATTGGACACTAGGCTTAGGTTTAAGATATACTGAAGAAGAAAAAGATTTTGCAATTCAAACATATGGTGGTTTAGCTCAAAAAATTGCAAGAACACCTAAAGTTCTTGATCTTGCAAGAAGCTTTAAAGATGACAATCTTCAGCACAGAGTTGTTATTCAAAGAAACACTAATTTTGGCATGATTTATCTTTCTCATTCAACTGGCTTTAGAAGTGGTGGATTTAATGCTAGAGGATCAACACTTCAATCTGTTGGACCTTACAATTCAGAAGAAGTTGAAACAATTGAGCTAGGATTAAGAAGTGAATTATTTGATAACAGAGTTATCTTGAATGTAACAGCATTTACTAATGATTACACTGATAAACAAGAAGTAATTGTAACACCAGCTGATGGTTCAATAGTTGTTGAGGGAGTTCCTCAGCTTTGCGGTACAACTTGTACTTTCGTTAGAAACGCTGGTGAAGTTTCTATTGACGGTTTAGAAATTGAGGGTACTTTCAGAGCTACTGAAGCGTTAACTCTAAGAACTGCTATTGGTTTACTCGACTCAGGTTATGACAAGTTTGAGTATGATGGCCAGGATGTTGCTGCTGATGCACAATTAAATTTTGCTCCAGATTATACTGCAAGTGTAAGTTTTGAATATGTAACTAATGTTGAAAATGGAGAACTTGTTTTTGCAGGTACTTTATCTGCTAAAGATGAATTCTACGGAAGATTTGATCCAGCTGTTTACAATTATGAACTTGGCGCAAATATGGCAGTTGATAAAGCAGAGAAGTTAGACTTATCTCTAACATATAATAGAGATTTATCTAATGGTGGAACAATGACCTTGACCGTATTTGGTAATGATATACTCGAGGAAGGTGGGTATATTGTTCGTCCATTTGATGCAGGTGCATTTGCTTTTGCAACACCTCAAAAAAGACAACATTTTGGTATATCTCTCGGTTTAGAATTTTAAACAATTGATATTTCAATATTTTAAAGGGCGCTCTGGCGCCCTTTTTTTATAATTTTTAATTTAAGGAAATATTTAACATTGATTGCTTAAATATTTTACTGCCCTGAAACTTTAACCAAATCTATGTTAAATGAACTCATTAATTAGTTGTTGCCTATAGTTTATACATGTGCAACAAAGTATATAATTAAATTAATACAAAAATATTATTAATAACTGGGGAGTTTTAAGTATAGGAGATGTAGTTTTAAATAAAGGGTGATTTAAACACCCTTTTTTTAATTTTAGAATATTTAAAATTTTTAGGTTGTAAATTAAGTTGTAAATAAGTATCAATTAAGGAATACAAATTTAATTATTATTATTATTTTAAAAATTTAATATCTGGGGAGATATAAATATGAAAAAACTATTTACTTATTTTGTTTTTTTCTCTTTTTTTTCATTAGCTTTTAGCTCTGAAAAAACTTTTGCGCAACGTGAAATAACCTCAACTATTGATGAGATTGTCGTAACTGCTCAAAAAAGAGAGGAAAACCTTCAAGATGTACCTGCCTCTGTTAGTGCAATGGATGCAGCTACATTAGAAAAAACCTTTGCTAGAGATCTTTTAGATGTGGCAGGTGTTTCGCCAAACCTAATTATAGATCCGATTCTTGGTAACGGTACTGCCGCTATATCTATACGTGGTGTTCAAATGAATGATGTTGAAAAAAGCTTTGATCCAGCGGTTGCTGTATATCAAGATGGTATTTATTTAGCGACAGCCACCGGCGCTCTTTTGAATACATGGGATGCTGAGAGAATTGAGGTGCTTCGTGGTCCTCAAGGTACAATGTTTGGTAGAAATACTATAGGTGGTCTTGTTCACGTTATTCGATCAAAACCTACAGGTGAGTTAGGTGGTAAAATAAACATTACAGGAGCTGAAGACTCTCAAAATGATATTAAAGCACTTATAAATTTACCAGCAATTTTGGATGGAACCTTAGCTACAAAAATAACTGCTATGAAGTTAGATGGCGGTGATTATTTTTATAATGCTACACGAAATGAGGATGAGGGTGGAACTGAACTTGAAGCATGGAGCTTTTCAGCTTTATGGAATCCAACTGATAACCTTCAAATTCAACTTACCTATGACGATATAGATGATCAAACAGATGTGAGACCTGTTTCATGTTTTACACAACCAGGAGAACTTTTCGCAGTAATTGGACAGCCAATTGCAACAGAGTGTAATGGCGGTTCTGATCTAGGTTTCCATAGAACTGTCTATCAAAATACTGATCAATCAGCAAGTGTTGAAGTTGAAGCTCTAACTTTAAATATTGAATATGATATAAATGAGAATAATAAAATTGTTCTTGTGTATGGAACTCGTGAAATGGAAGAAACTTCTTTACAAGAGTTTGATGCTAGCGCTTTGGAATTATTTAGAGTTTCTAGACCTCAATTTGAAGAACAAGAAAGCTTGGAAGTTAGGTGGGAAAATAAATTTTCTAATGGTCAGTTAACGTTGGGTGGTTATCTTTGGGATAGTGAATATGATGCATGGCAAACCACCTATTTCTTTGGTGGTTTTAATGACTCACCCAGAACACTACATTCAACTGAAAATGTCGCATTCTTTGGTCAGTTAGACTATGATGTTACAGATAAATTAACTCTAACACTTGGTGGTAGATGGATTGATGAGGAAAAAGAATTTTGTCAAATGTTTACCCTCAAAGCTGGTGAAGAAACTCCAATATTTAATTGGTTTGGATCTGATACACCTGACCCAAGAATTATTCAGAAATCATGGGGACAATGCCCTAGTTATGTTCCAGCTGCAACTGCTCAAAATGACTATACAGATCCTGTAACAGGAGTAAATGCAACTTTTACAGGGACAGAAAGTTGGGACGATTTTACACCAAAAGTAGGAATTACCTATGAGTTAGATAATGGTATTGCATACGCTACTTATTCAGAAGGTTTTAGATCTGGTGGTTTTAATGGAAGAGCAACTGGTGCAAATAATGCAGGTCCATATGATCCTGAAACAGTTGAAAGCTTTGAGTTTGGTGTTAAAACAATCTGGGCAAATAATACCTTTCAATTTAACGCATCAGCTTTTACTGTTGATTATACAGATAAACAAGAAGATGTTGTCCTTCCAGGAACAGATGGTGCAGTAACTCTTACAATTGTTCAAAATGCTGCTGCTGTTAGTATTGATGGTTTAGAGATCGAAACTTTATGGATACCTACTGAAGGTTTAACCTTAACTGCAAATTTAGGTATTTTAGATGCTAATTATGATAGCTATATGGTTCTTGATGGTTCAGGAAATATGGTTGATAAAAGCGGATTTGATTTGAGAAGAGCGCCTGAAATGACACTTGCTCTTGGTGCATTACATGTGTTTTCTCTGTCTAATGGTGATTTTATTGTATCAAGCCTAAATTATAGATGGAAAGATGATTATTGTGTTCAAGGAAATAATTTTAGCGCAATTGAAGCACATTATGGTGCAAATCCTGCATGTAATGAGTCTTATGGCATCATTGATGCATCAATAAGTTATGAGTCTGATAATTGGAGATTGTCTTTCTTCGGTAAAAACCTAGGTGATGAAGATTATATTCTTCATTTCTTAGATGTTGCCTCAAGTGTAAATGCAACAAGTGCAACCGATTCAACCCCGGTTTATGTACCTGGATTATGGAGTTTTGGTACAGTAAATAGACCTCGATATTTTGGTGTTGAATTACAATTTGACTTTTAAGTTCAATTTATAACTAAATTATAAAGGCGTCTTTCAAAGACGCCTTTTTTATTTAAATAATACTTTTTTAATGTATAATTATTTTAAACGTAATTAAAATTATTTAAGGGGGATTTAATGTTTTATAAAAATTTTCTGTTTATTTTTATAGCTTTCCTTATGTCATTTCAAATATTTGCAAGAGAATATTCTCCCGGTGTTGATAATGATTATCCAAAAAAACTTTTGTGGGGCGATACTCATTTACATTCAAATCAATCAGCCGATGCTTATACAATTGGTAATTCAAATCTAACACCCAGTGATGCATTTAGGTTTGCTCGTGGTGAAGAAGTAATTTCAGAAAATGGTGTTAGAGCAAAATTAAGAGTCCCTCTTGATTTTTTATTAGTCTCTGATCATGCAACATTCCTTGGAATGTTTAAAAGAATTGAAGATAGAGATCCTAAAGTTCTTAAAACTCCTCTTGGAAAAAGATGGAGAAAATATATGGATGAAGATGATCCCACTTTATTTACTGAATTTGTTGATGGTTTAAATGGCAATTTGGATTTAACATTTTCAAAAGAAGATTATAAGCCTATATGGAAAGAAATAACTGAAAATGTTGATAAATTTAATCAACCAGGAATATTTACTGCTTTTATTGGTTACGAATGGACACCTATGCCAACAGGCGATAATCTTCACAGGGTTATTGTGTTTAAGGATGATGCAAAATTAGCTCAAAAAATCGTTCCCTTTTCTGCAATTGATAGTATGAAGCCTGAAGATTTATGGAATTTTTTAAAAAACTATAACTCCTCTACTGGAGGTGAAGCAATATCAATCTCCCATAATAGCAATATAAGTGGTGGTAGAATGTTCTCTCTTGAAAACTCATACGGAGAACCAATTGATAGTGCATATGCTAATATGCGAAACAGATGGGAGCCTTTGGTTGAAGCAACGCAAGTTAAAGGGGATAGCGAGACACACCCTGCTATTTCACCAGATGATCAATTTGCAGATTATGAAAGGTGGGAAGGAAATATTGGAAGAAGTCAAACTAAAAGATTAGTAAGGGTAAGCACTACAGGAGAGTGTAAAGATCCATTAAACTATAAGTGCTATAAATATAAGGAAAAAGAGAAACATAGGTATAAAGGTAGTTATGTTCGTTCTGGTCTAAGAAGAGGACTTGAAATAGAAAAGAAAATTGGTGTAAATCCATACAAATTTGGCGTTATAGGAAGTACAGACAATCATACAGCCCTTGCTGCATCTGCTGAAGATAATTTTTTTGGTAAATTTTTAGACTCCGAACCGGGCCCAGGTCGTGTTGAGAGTTGTATGGGTGGTTGCGGTCGACCAACAACTTTACCAGATGGAGAAGATATACCTTCAGGAGATTTATGGAGAAATTGGCAAATTACTGCTTCTGGGTACGCGGGAGTTTGGGCAAGAGAAAATACTCGCGAAGAAATTTTTAATGCCTTTAAAAGAAAGGAAACATTTGCAACTACTGGTCCTAGGATAGCAGTCCGCTTTTTTGGTGGATGGGAATTCTCTGAGGAAGATAAATTCGATCCAAATTTTGTCGATTTGGGATATTCCAAGGGTGTTCCAATGGGATCAGATCTTCCAATAAAGGGAAATAAAAAGTCTCCTACATTTTTGATAATGGCAGCAAAAGATCCTAACGGAGCAAATCTTGAGAGGGTTCAAGTTATTAAAGGTTGGACAAATAAAGACGGTTCTTCCTCTGAGAAAGTTTATGATATTGATTTGGCTTCAGATGCTGGTTCTAATACAGTAAATCTTAAAACTGCCACATACAGTAATAGCATAGGAGAGGCACAGTTCATGTCATTTTGGAAAGATCCAAACTTTAATCCAAATGAACAAGCTTTTTATTATGTCAGGGTTATAGAGATACCAACGCCTCGATGGACAACTTATGATAGTGTGGCTTTTGGTAATAAGTTGCCTAAATTCATTCCTGGATCTCATCAAGAGCGAGCTTATACATCACCTATTTGGTATAGCCCAGAATAATTTATTTTTAATTTATTTTTCTTTAAAAAATAATTGATTATGAAAAAAAAAATTATAACAATTTTAGGTATTTTTTTGGGTATCCTAATTGTATTGACCGGTCTTTTGAGCAAAAAGGATGAAGATCTAAATACGATTACAATAAATGACAATATTCTGAATAATTTTTATCTGCTAAATAGAAACTTAGAAGATCCAATCTTCATTCAGTATAGTGATTTATCTGAGGTACAAATTGCTCTAATCAGAGATGATTATATAAAAAGGGAAATTTTAAAAAGAGAGGCTTTAAGTTGGGGTTTAGATAAAATTGACCCTATTATCTTGAGTAGATTAGCCCAATTGGGTGAACAGTTTTTAGTAAATAATTTACCAAAGGAGGATTACTCTGAAGAAACTTTAAGATCTTTTTATAACAAGAATAAACATTTCTACATTGATGATGCGAAGATTACTTTTTCTCATATTTTTTTTCGTAATAATGATGAAGAAACTATGAATGATTTAAATTATTATGTTCAAACACAAAATCAGCAGTTTTTTAATAATAATTTATTAAGTAAAGTTTCAGTATTTCCGTATCAAAAAAATTATGCACGAAGGAGTGAGTCATTTATTAGGGGGCATTTTAGTGAAAAAACAACAAGTGAAATTTTTAATCTTAAAATTAGTCCAAGTTGGCAAGGGCCAATAGAATCTCCCTACGGATTACATATAATTGAACTGTCATCAATTTCTGAAGCAAAACAAAAGAGTTATGATGAGGTTAGAGATTTAGTTTTAAAAAGATTCATAAGTGAGAAAAATAAAGAAGGTTTTAAATTAGAATTAGAAAAAAAGATTTCTAATTATCAAATAATTGACAATTAACTAAGCATTATCAAATTCAATATTAAGATTATCTAAACCACGTAGTAATACATTTGGGCTATAGTTAAAATCGTTATCTTCGGAAAATCTCATATTTTTTAATCTATCTAAAATTATTGGGAAAGCGGTATACATTTCTTTTCTGGATAGATTCATACCAAGACATACATGAATACCTTGTCCGAATGCTATATGACGACGAGCATTCTGTCTGGTTACATCGAATTTATCAGGGTTTTCAAAAAGACCTTCATCCCTATTACCTGAGCCATATCTCAGCAATAAAGCAGAGCCAGCAGGTATGGCAACTCCTCCAAGTTCTGTGTCCTCAGTTGCAATTCTCCACATATTATTTGTTGGTGTCAGTAATCTCAATGACTCTTCAATCATATTAGGAATTAAACTGTGGTCATTAATA
>Ga0160422_10002877_pt1 | contig 10701 bp, 9 predicted proteins | sample Fk160mmetaG_FD_108192 | JGI IMG/M metagenome (GOLD analysis project Ga0160422, IMG submission 108192) | Marine microbial communities from the Central Pacific Ocean - Fk160115 60m metaG | ecosystem: Environmental > Aquatic > Marine > Oceanic > Photic zone | place: The Central Pacific Ocean... | reverse complement strand
GCTGCAATTCGAGTATTATTTTGCTCAAAATTAGGGAAATTTTGAAATAATGACTTTATACCAGAAGGGCTAAAAAAGACCAAAATATCATAAAATACATTCTCCAAATCAGAAAGATCGCTACAAACCGTCTTGTAAAGTACAACACGAGTATAATTAATACCATTATCCTCTAAAAGTTGAGGGATAACTGGCTTTAAAATATCCGAAGATGGCAATAAAAAATTTTCTGATTTGTGTTTTTTTATTGACCCAATAAGATCTACAAACCTCTGTTTACCATAATAAATTTTTCTTTTACGATAGGTAATGTATTTCTGCAAATAAAACGCAATCGCTTCAGACATACAGAAATACTTCATTGAAGTAGGAACCTCATAGCGCATTTCTTGACATATTCTAAAATAATGATCTGCTGCATGACGGCTAGTTAGTATTACGGCTGTGTGATCTGTGAAAGAAACTTTCTGCTGACGAACATCTGATGCTACTACAGGCTCAAGATGTATAAATGATCGAAAATCTACATTAACTTTTTGACTTTTACCCAATTCATGGTAAGGTGAAGACCCGCTCTTAGGCTCAGGCTGTGAAACAAGAATAGTTTTTACTTTCAAATCTTCAATCATTTAGGGGTTCACTCTTGAAAAGTCAGTAGAAAAAATTTACAATCAACAATTTAATCTTATTAGCAACCACAAAAATGGTGCTATTTCTACAGCGCAAATGTACAAAATAATATACAAAATTCCCAAAGAAACAATATTTCGTAAAAGCAAAAGTGTCTTTAACTTCGCAAGCATTAACAGAAGTAATGTAATTGATAATAAGAGGTTTAGACTTTTTTGATTAAGACTTCCTATCAAATAAAAGTAGATTGTAAAAAAAATAATTGGTACTAAAAATAGACTTGTAAACTGAAGAGATAAAGCCGAAAATTCTTTAAATAACTTTTCTCTCTTAAATAGAGAAAATAATACTAAAACAAAAAGCCATTTTATTAACATAAAAGAAAATAAAAAAAACGCTGCGTATAAAAACAAAAAAGAATATGTACTATACTTATAACAATATTCTAAATACGAGGAGAGTAAAAAAGAAACAGAAAGAAACGTTGTTAAAGAAAATAAAGGCAAGAAATGTCCAGACACTTTACTTTGCCGACCATAACTAACTTGATACTTTTTGTTGAAGAGAGACAGAAAGAAATAGTGAAAACGTCGTGCGTCATCATTATATAAATAAATATGAATAACAATAATCAGAAAAAAAAGAATTAAAGTCCATGAAGACTGTGGTGACTCTCTAAGAATTTCTATCATTATGTACTTTTTACAAAGCTAAAAAAAAGAGGCTAATGAGTCTCTTTTAAAATCGGTAATAAAATTGATTATTGAATAGCAAATACTTTTGTCGATCGTCCATAAATCGTATTCACCTCAAGAGTGTAAAGCCCAAAAGGAATACATGATGGCAGAAGAATTGATTCTATATTTTGATCCCATTTACCATCAAAAAGAACAGTCTTTGTCCCCTTAAAATCGTAAAGTAAAACAACAACATTTTCTTGGTGTTTTTGAGAAAAAGAAATATGAATTTCGTCTTGAGCAGGATTTGGATAGACTGAAAAATCAAATAAGTTAAGTTCATTTATAGAAACACCAACGTTAAATGCATAGTGATTGGTAACATGCACATCTCCATTATTTTGATTGTTATTATTTGATAATATTGATGCGGCATAGACATTGGCTACCTGTCCTTCAAAATTAGCTGGTGGGGTCCAATCAAATTCCCAAAGGTGAGAAAAATCATCAGATGGGGCCGTTCCAGTAAAAGTATGAGTAATATAATCACTATTACCATTGGGAAATTTTGTTCGGGTTGGGTCTACAAAAGATATTTCACCAATTTTATTTCCAAAATTATCTTCAACACAAGCCTGAAAACCAACTTTTTCATATTGCATACCCCCTGTATTTGACACTTCAATTGAAATTCTGTAGTAATCTTGATCTAAAGGTTGTAGTACAGAAATATCGATGTTTTCACCCGACTGTGCTGAAGGGCCAGAATGACAATAAGTCGAATTACATGTTGCCCCACCATCACCGGGAGAAGCAGTATTAGCTGCAGGCGCTCCCGTACTGTAAGTGAAAGCTAAATCTTTAGAGCTAAAATAAACGATTGCCAATAAAACTAAAATTGTTCCTATGTATTTCATCTGTTATGAATTAATTGGTTTGCTTTATCATCTTAATGGTTTTAACCAATTTATTATCAGACATCCAAACGGCAGTGTAAATACCATTTGTTAGATTTTTTGAACTCCAATTGAATTCGTATCTACCCTTTATTAAATTTTGAGATAATAAAACTTTTACCCGACTTCCTTTTTGGTCAAAAATTTCAATATCGGTCTTTGCATCCTTATTCAAAACTAAAAACAACTTCGTTTGTTCTGAAAAAGGATTGGGGTAATTTTGACTTAAATCACCGTACTCTCTTTGAAGTTCATTAGTTCCTAGAGGTGGGCCATCACCAGATAGAACAACATCAAAAACACCAAACCAATCTCCTGCAAACCCTGCATTAAGAGTTATAATTCTATTTATTGCTGAGGGGGCACTTGCCCATGGATCTGAAGAAATAGACTCGTCACCCTGAAAGTAAATTTGAGTAACCAATTCATCGTAACCTTCTGCTTGTACTTTTAAATGAATATGAGATGGTCGGTATTGTGAGCCATTTAAATATTTACCAGGAATAATTGTCTCTAAATTATAATTTCCATTTTCATCAGTAATAATTTTTCCTCTAAAATTGAAGCCTAAATTGTCGTAATCCCCGTTTTCATTGGCTTGCCAAAAATCCATTACTGCATTAGAAATTGTCTTATCACAATCAGTCGATGATAATGTCCCAGATAAAAAGAGTCGTTCACCTTCGTAATCTTCCGGAATAATAGAATTTGTTTGAGGAGCACCCTCGGAAAAAAATGGACCTAAAATATCAGTCGTTGTTGGTTCACAATCTAGAGTGATTTCGGATTTTAATTTAAAAGGTAGAAACGAAGCTAAAGTCGCAATGAAGCCTTTTTTTAAAAAATCTCGACGATTCGAATCCATAAAAGCACTATTTTAAACTGTTTTATTGACAAAAATGTATCATATAACACTTCAATATATACATTTTATAGTGAACATTATAAATTATATGTTGTAATTTTGTTTTAATAAATAATATTTTACAAAAAGTAGATTACTACTATTGTTTGACAAACTTAAATAACAAGGCATGACTACAGATTTGTTTCAAGCACCTGATTACTACAATATGGATGAGCTTCTTAACGAAGAGCACAAAATGGTTCGAGATGCAGCTAGAGATTGGGTTAAAAAGTGTATTTCTCCTATTATTGAAGATGCTTGTGAAAAAGCTGAATTCCCAAAACAAATCGTTTCTGGATTAGGCGAAATTGGAGCTTTTGGACCTTATATTCCCGAAGAGTATGGTGGTGCAGGATTAGACCAAATCTCTTATGGTTTAATTATGCAAGAATTAGAACGGGGAGACTCTGGTGTTCGGTCTACTGCCTCTGTTCAATCATCATTAGTCATGTATCCGATATACAAGTACGGAACTGAAGAGCAAAGAAAAAAGTACCTTCCAAAGCTTGCTACAGGCGAATATCTAGGTTGCTTTGGATTAACTGAACCAAATCATGGATCAAACCCAGGAGGAATGGAAACAAATTATAAAGATATGGGAGACCACTATCTTTTAAATGGCTCTAAAATGTGGATTTCAAATGCACCTTTTGCTGATATTGCTGTGGTTTGGGCAAAAAATGAAGAAGGTCGCATATTTGGTTTAATTGTAGAAAGAGGTATGGAAGGTTTTACAACCCCAGAAACACATGGTAAGTGGTCTCTTCGAGCTTCTGCTACTGGCGAATTGGTCTTTGATAACGTAAAAGTTCCCAAGAAAAACTTGCTTCCAAATAAAAGTGGACTTGGCGCACCTTTGGGCTGTCTAGACTCAGCACGCTTTGGTATTGCTTGGGGTGCAATTGGCGCAGCGATGGATTGTTATGACACAGCTCTTCGTTATTCAAAAGAACGCATGCAATTTGAAAAGCCAATAGGTGCTTTCCAACTACAACAAAAAAAATTAGCTGAAATGATTACTGAAATAACAAAGGCACAACTATTATCACTCCGATTAGGCCAACTAAAAAATGAAAATAGTGCAACCTCTGCCCAAATTTCCATGGCTAAAAGAAACAATGTTGACATGGCCATGACTATTGCAAGAGATGCACGACAAATACTCGGGGGAATGGGTATAACAGGTGAATACCCTGTTATGCGTCATATGATGAATCTTGAATCTGTGGTTACATATGAAGGAACACATGACATTCACTTATTAATTACAGGACTAGATGTTACGGGTCTTAATGCATTCAAATAATAGATTAACTATTTGCTCTTACTAAACAGCACATTAAAAAAAGCCACCTTAAAAAGAGTGGCTTTTTTTATGAAAGCTTAAGTACTAAAATCTATTTGGATTCTATTCTTAAGTTATTTAAGTAATTTTATGTTATGAAAAATCGTACTATTAGAAACGTAGCTATACTCGGGAGTATAGCTATAGTAGGAGTTATTAGCGTTCAAATTTATTGGATAAATCAAGCGTTGAACCTTCAACAAAAGCAATTTCAAGAAAGCGTATTTATCTCATTAAAAAGAGTAGCAGAAAGAATTTCTGAATATAATAAAATGGATTTCCCAGTTAAAAACCCTGTAAAACAGATATCATCAGACTACTACATTGTAAATATAAGAGAAGCCATTGATGCAAATATTTTAAAGTTATATTTAAATAAAGAGTTTCACAGATCAAATATACAAACTGACTATGAATATGCTATATATGACTGTTCAAGTGAAAAAATGGTATATGGAGAATATGTTTCTTTCAATAAAACCCAAAAAATAGTCAAGCTTGGAGAACTTCCAAAATATGATGAATTTATTTATTACTTCGGGATAAATTTTCCAAAACAAACCTCTTATTTAATCGCAGGAAATACCCTATGGATTATCTTTTCTTTCCTATTGATGATTACTGTTTCTTTTTTTGTTTACGCATTAAGTATTATCCTTCGTCAAAAGCGCTTATCCGAACTCCAAAAGGATTTTATAAATAATATGACACATGAGTTTAAAACACCAATATCTACCATTAATATTGCTTCGAGTGTCTTGCTAAAAAATGAATACATCAAAAACAATGTAGATTTGAGCAATTATACTCAAATTATTAATGAACAAAACGAACGGCTTAATTGGCAAGTAGAAAAAGTCCTCCAAGTAACCGAAATAGAACAGGACCGAATGAACCTTAAAATTGAAAAAATATATTTAAATGAGTCTATAAAATCTGTTGTTAATAGTGTTAAATTAAATCTTGAAACAAAAGAGGGAAATGTAAAAACAGTTCTACTTGCGAAAAATGATATAATTAACTGCGACAAACTGCATTTAACAAATGTTCTATATAATATTATTGATAATGCTATTAAATATTCTGCGGAAAATCCAAAAATTATTATTGAAACTTCCGATGTGGCCGGGTTTTTGTATTTAAGTATTTGTGACAATGGAATTGGTATTGCTGAAGAGCATATTGAAAATGTGAAAAATAAATTCTTTCGCGTTCCAACAGGAAAAGTTCATAATGTAAAAGGTTTTGGATTGGGGCTGTATTATGTAAGTCAAGTTTGTAAAGCACACCATTGGGATTGGGAAATCAAAAGTCAAAAAGGTGAAGGGACGAAAGTTCTCTTTAAAATTAAATATTAATAATGGCTAAAATATTATATGTAGAAGATAATTTAAGCTTAAGCTTTGTAACAAGTGATCAGCTTAAAAAAAGAGGTTATCAAGTCGTTTCATGTAAAGATGGCAAAGAAGCCTTAACTACTTTTAAAGAAGAGGTATTAGACATTTGCATTCTCGATGTTATGTTGCCCCAGATAGATGGATTTGAATTAGCAAAAAAAATCAGACAAGAAAATGAGCACATTCCAATAATTTTTCTTTCTGCTAGATCAATGCAGGAAGATAAAATAGAAGGATTAAAAATAGGTGGAGATGATTATCTAACAAAGCCTTTTGACATAGATGAATTGTGTCTCAAAATTGAAGTTTTTTTAAAACGTAAAGAAATCAACTCTTCTCAAAATAACTTACATAAAATTGGAGATTTTCAATTAAATGTTTTAGAACAAACACTATGTATATCTGGTATAGAAAAAACACTCACTTTAAAAGAAGCTCAGCTATTATCACTCTTGGTGGAAAAACAAAATACAATCGTTAAACGAGAATATATTCTTGTCAATCTATGGGGTAGAAATGACTATTTTTTGGGAAGAAGTTTAGATGTTTTTATTTCTAAACTTCGCAAAAAACTAGTGCAAGATAAAAACGTATCAATTGAAAACATTCGCGGAGTAGGTTTCAAATTAAGTATAGCCACTTAAATAAAATGAATTAAAGCGTTCCTCTTCTTGCCTGCTCAGCTTCAATAGACTCAAACAAAGCTTTAAAATTTCCTTTACCAAAAGATTGTGCACCTTTTCTTTGAATAATCTCAAAAAACATCGTAGGTCTATCAACAATCGGTTTCGTAAAAATTTGAAGTAGGTAACCCTCTTCGTCTCTATCTACAAGTATGCCAAGATCTTTTAGCTTAAATATATTTTCATCTATTTCTCCACAGCGGTCTAATACCGTATCATAGTAATTGCCTGGGACATAAAGAAACTCAACACCACGAGCTGTCATTTCAGTAACGGTTTCTATGATGTTATCGGTAGCAACTGCGATATGCTGACAGCCAGGGCCATTATAAAAATCTAAATATTCCTCAATTTGTGATTTTTTAGCGCCCTTTGCTGGTTCATTAATTGGAAATTTCACGCGACCGTTTCCATTAGTCATCACCTTACTCATTAAAGCAGTATATTTAGTAGAAATATCTCTATCATCGAAGGTGATTAAGTTCGCGAAACCCATCGTTTTGTTGTAAAAATCTGACCAAATATTCATTTCATCCCAGCCAACATTGGCCACCATATGATCAATGTATTTCAAGCCTACCTGTTTAGGGTTAAAAGCAGATTCTTGCTTAACGTAACCTGGCAAAAAAACGCCATTATAATTTTTACGCTCTACAAAAACATGAACAGTATCTCCATAAGTATGAATTCCAGAACGAACAACTTCACCAAACTCATCTTTTTCAATAGTTGGCTGCATGTAAGCTTTTGCTCCTCTTTTTGTAGTCTCCTCGAAAGATTTTTTTGCATCATCAACCCACAGAGCAATTACTTTAACACCATCTCCATGTAATTTAATGTGTTCAGCAATATCTCCATCTGGACCCATGGGTGTAGTCAAAACTACTCGAATTTTACCTTGCTGGAGAACATAGGATGTACGGTCTTTGACTCCTGTTTCTAAACCGGCGTACGCTACTGTTTGAAAGCCTAAACAATTCTTATAATAAATTGATGATTGTTTAGCGTTACCAACGTATAGTTCAATATAATCTGTTCCTAAAAGCGGGAGAAAATCTTCTGCTTGTTGAAATATTTTTTCTAAATCTTGAGGGTGTGAAACTGTACTCATTTTTTTTATTTTTGAAGACGCTCTTTAATGAGGCATCCACGATTTAAAATAATCTGGGTTTTCTATATCTAATGCTCGTTGAGTTATTTTTAAGGGTCTAAAAGTATCAACCATAACAGCGAGCTCTTGTGTCTCCTTCTGACCTATACTTCGCTCCATTGCGCCAGGGTGCGGGCCATGTGGTATTCCAGCAGGATGTAAAGTAATGTGACCTTGTTCAATGTCGTTTCTACTCATAAAATCGCCATCTACGTAATATAAAACTTCGTCTGAATCTATATTACTGTGGTGATAAGGAGCCGGTATTGCTTTAGGGTGATAGTCATATAATCTTGGGCAAAATGAACAAATTACAAAAGCAGACGCTTGAAATGTTTGATGAATAGGCGGAGGCATATGTACTCGACCTGTAATAGGCTCAAAGTCATGAATAGAAAATGCATATGGAAAATTATAACCATCCCAACCTGCTACATTAAAAGGATGTGTAGCGTAAGTAAGTTGATGTAAAATATTTTCTTTTTTAATCTTAATCAAAAAATCACCTTCTATATCATAACACTCTAAATTTTTTGGTGTTCTAATGTCTCTCTCACAAAAAGGTGAATGCTCCAGGAGTTGCCCAAACTTATTTCTGTACCTATTTGGCGTGTATATCGGACTGAAAGACTCTATAATGAAAAGTCGGTTGTCCTCAGAGTCAAAATCAATTTGATAAATGATACCTCTAGGAATAACCAAATAATCGCCATATGAAAACTTAATATTTCCCATCATCGTTCGAAGTGTCCCAGACCCTTTGTGAATGAAAAGTACTTCGTCTGCATCTGCATTTTTATAAAAATAATTTCGAAGTGAGGTCTTTGGTGCCGCTAAAGAAATATAACAATCATTATTAACTAAAACAGGAATTCTACTTGTTAAGTAATCATCAATGGTAGGAATTTCAAAACCTTTTAGCAATCGCGATTTTAAATTTTTATCATCTGCTATTTTAGGACTAAGATCAACAATCTTTCCACTGGCTTTTACCTGAGTTGGTCTGTTTACATGATAGAGCAATGATGACATCCCAGAAAAACCTTCAGTGCCAAAGAGTTGTTCATAATGATACTTACCGTCCTCTTTCTTAAACACAGTGTGTCGTTTGTGTGGGATATTTCCTAGTTTTGAATAAAATGGCATAATTTAGGTTTTAAATCTTCTCAATGAGGGAGTAAAATGGTCAGCAATACAAATGTAATCGATTTATTCAAAACATATCATGCATATTATCAGTTCATTTGTATTAACTAATTTATTTAACCCTTAAATCGAAGAAGCTAAACGCTGTAATCTACTGGTTTATTGAAATTCATATAAAACTACAAAATAAGTACATATCAAACTCGATATATTAAAGATTTCATTTCATTCTCAGCAATCCAAATATCGTATATTTGTTTACTTTGTGAAGCTAAAATTATATATATGACAAAAGATACCATTCTCGTAGTAGGTGCTTCAGGGCAAATCGGAACCGAATTGGTAATACAATTGAGGTCTATTTACGGGAATTCTTCTGTCGTTGCATCTGATCTAAAATCAACCACTAAAGAAATTATGGAGGGAGGGCCTTTTGAGAATTTCGATATTATGGATGAATCTCGTCTGCATGAAGTTATCAAAAAACACAATATCACTCAAATTTATTTATTGGCAGCGCTTTTATCTGCTACAGCAGAAAAAAACATTGAGCTTGGCTGGGCACTCAACATGCGTTCTTTGTCGCATGTTCTAGATTTAGCAAGATATGGAAAAATTAAAAAAATATATTGGCCAAGTTCTATAGCTGTTTTTGGCCCCTCAACACCAAAGATAAATACAGGACAATATACAGTTATGGAGCCAAATACCGTGTACGGTATTTCAAAACAAGCAGGAGAGCGCTGGTGTGAATATTACCACAATAAATTTGGTGTAGATGTACGAAGCCTTCGCTACCCTGGCTTAATTAGCTGGAAAGAAAAACCAGGAGGTGGTACTACAGATTATGCTATTCACATTTATCGTGAAGCGCTAAAGCGACAAAAATATGAATGCTTTCTTTCTGCAACTACCACCTTACCAATGATGTATATGTCTGACGGAATTCGAGCTACCTTAGAGCTTATGGAGGCCCCTGCCGAAAAAATAAAAATTCGTTCGTCATATAATATTGCTGGTATTAGCTTTAATCCTGAAGAAATAGCAAACACAATCAAACAACACATTCCTAAATTTGAAATGTCTTACAAATTAGATCATCGTCAAAGCATTGCAGACGGCTGGCCTCAATCTATTGACGACCATTTTGCTAGAGCACATTGGGGTTGGAAATACCAATTTGATCTAAATGAAATTACGGAAGACATGATTGCAAACCTCAGAAAAGAGTACAATTAAAATTAACACACATCATGCAAAACTTAAAACTTTACAACTCCCTAAGTAGAAAAAAAGAAGCGTTTAAACCAATAACCGAAGGCCGAGTTGGAATGTATGTATGTGGCCCTACAGTATATGGCGATGCGCATTTAGGACATGCCAGACCAGGAATCACTTTTGATGTTGTGTTTAGATACTTCAAACACATGGGTTATAAAATACGTTATGTAAGAAATATTACAGATGTCGGACATCTGGTAAATGATGCCGATGAGGGTGAAGATAAAATTGCTAAAAAAGCGCGTCTCGATCAGTTAGAACCTATGGAAGTTGTGGCATACTATACGCGTAGTTACCATAGAGATATGGCGCTTCTAAACACACTACCACCTAGTATAGAACCAACAGCTACTGGTCATATTATTGAGCAAATTCAAATGATTGAAAAAATCCTAGCAAATGGCTATGCATACGAAGTTGACGGGAACGTATACTTTGATGTGGTTAAATACAATAAAGATCATGGTTATGGAAAATTGTCGGGAAGAAACATCGAAGACATGATGTCGAATACCCGTGAATTAGATGG
>Ga0160422_10002876_pt1 | contig 10703 bp, 7 predicted proteins | sample Fk160mmetaG_FD_108192 | JGI IMG/M metagenome (GOLD analysis project Ga0160422, IMG submission 108192) | Marine microbial communities from the Central Pacific Ocean - Fk160115 60m metaG | ecosystem: Environmental > Aquatic > Marine > Oceanic > Photic zone | place: The Central Pacific Ocean... | reverse complement strand
GGTCAGCCGCTTCAATCAAACGGGGCAGGAGAACCGCGACTTCTTTGTCTCAGCCGAAGGGGTGCTGGAAGAGACGCTGGCCTGCTTCCAGATGCTCACCAAGCTGATGAACCTCCCCTTCCGCCGCGATGCGATCGAGCGGGTGCTGCGGGATCAGCTTCGCCGCGGCCAGACGCCCACCCTGCGGCTCTGCGGACAGATCGCTGCAGGCTTGGGACTGCATGTGTCCGGGGCCAAGGTGGTGGCACGCATGGGCATGCGCCTGCAAACGCCCACACTGGTGCCCTGGGGCGATGCCTTCGCACTGGTCGTGCGCAGTGATCAACGCGGCCTGCTGCTGGCTTCTCCCAGCCAGGGCTTTGTGGAACTCGATGCCGATCAGCTCGAGAACGCCTTCCCGGAGGGCATCGACCTGCTGCTGATGGATCGCACCAGCACCACCCCAGAGCAGACTTTCGGACCCTCCTGGTTCTGGCCTGCCCTGAAGCGCTACCGAGGCGTGCTGATTCAGGTGCTGCTGGCCAGTTTCGTGGTGCAGCTGTTCACGCTCGCCAATCCTCTGCTGATCCAGGTGATCATCGACAAGGTGATCAACCAGCGCAGCCTTGACACCCTGCAGGTGCTCGGCATCGCGCTCGTGGCGGTCACCCTTCTCGAGGGTGTGCTGGGCAGTCTGAAGACCTATTTGTTCTCGGAAACCACCAACCGCATCGACCAGCGTCTCGGCGCCGAGGTGATCGATCATCTGCTGCGTCTGCCGCTCGGGTATTTCGACCGGCGTCCGGTGGGTGAGCTCGGTTCACGGATCAGCGAGTTGGAAAAGATCCGCAACTTCCTCACGGGCCAGGCCCTCACCACGGTTCTGGATGCGGCCTTCTCCGTCATCTACATCGTGGTGATGATGTTCTACAGCTGGGTGCTGACCCTGATCGCCCTGGCCGTGCTGCCGATCCAGGTGGGCCTCACCCTGCTGGGAGCCCCCCTGTTCCGACGGCAGTACCGCAAGTCGGCGGAGGCCAATGCCTCCACCCAGAGCCACCTGGTGGAAGTGCTGACGGGCATCCAGACGGTGAAGAGCCAGAACGTGGAAATGATCAGCCGCTGGACCTGGCAGGAGCGCTACGGCAAATACATCAGCCGCAGTTTCGAAAAAACCATCACCGGAACGGCCCTGAGTCAGACCTCCCAGGTGCTGCAGAAGATTTCCCAGCTGCTGGTGCTGTGGGTGGGCGCTTCCCTGGTGCTGTCAGGCGACCTCACCCTTGGCCAGCTGATCGCATTCCGGATCATCTCCGGCTATGTCACGCAGCCTCTGCTCCGTCTCTCCTCCATCTGGCAGACGATCCAGGAGCTGCGGGTGAGCTTCGAACGACTGGCGGATGTGATCGACACACCTCAGGAGTCGGATGAACAGGACAAGGCGAAGGTGCCCCTTCCACCGATCGAAGGAGCGGTGAGCTTCGACAACCTCAGCTTCGGCTTCACTCCTGGCACGCCTCCGGTGTTGAACGATGTGTCGCTTCAGGTGAAGTCAGGCACCTTCGTGGGCATCGTGGGTCAGAGCGGAAGTGGCAAAAGCACGCTCATGAAGCTGCTGCCGCGGCTCTACTCACCGAATCAGGGACGGATCCTGATCGACGGCTACGACATCGACAAGGTTGAGTTGTATTCCCTGCGCCGTCAGATCGGCATCGTGCCTCAGGACCCGTTGCTGTTCTCCGGCAACGTCAACGAAAACATCGCACTCACCCAGCCGGACGCCTCCAGCGAGGAGATCGTGATGGCCGCCAAGGTGGCCTGCGCCCATGACTTCATCATGGAACTGCCGGCCGGCTACAGCACACCGGTGGGTGAACGGGGCGCGTCCCTCAGCGGCGGACAGCGCCAGCGCATCGCCATTGCCCGCACTCTGCTTGCCAATCCCAAGCTGCTGGTGATGGATGAGGCCACCAGCGCCCTCGACTACGAAACCGAACGCAAGGTCTGCGACAACCTGATCCAGGCTCTGCATGACTGCACCGTTTTCTTCATCACACACCGCCTGTCGACCGTGCGCAGGGCCGATCTGATCGTGGTGATGCATCAGGGTGCTGTCGTGGAACAGGGCAGCCACGACGAACTGATGGACCGCCGCGGTCGTTACTACGCCCTTTACCGCCAGCAGGAGGCCAGCTGAGATGTCCATGGATCCCAACGGCAGGAAGCCCGAGCAGGGCAAGAACGATCAGGACCAGAACGGCAGCGACCAGCAAAGTGGTGCCGGCAAGCTGGTGAAGCAGGCCCGCTCCGCTCTGGAGAGCCGCATCACCACCATCTCCGATCAGGAGAACGTGCTGCAGCAGAGCCGGTTCTGGATGCAGGCAGTCACCTGGGGCCTGATCGGCACCACCGTGCTCGGCATCGGCTGGCTGGCGATTGCCCGCACCGAGGAAGTGGTGGTGGCCGCAGGCAAACTCGAACCCGAGGGCAACGTCAAGGACGTGCGCGTCCCACCCGGAGGGGTGGTGGAGGAGATCCTGGTCAAGAACGGTGAGCGCGTGACCAAAGGCCAGCCGCTCATCCGCCTCGATCAGGAGAGCACCGCCGAACAGCTCAAGTCACTCACCAAGGGTGTCGAGGAGAAAACGACCCAGATCAGCCAGAAGGAGGAACAACTGCGCCTCAAGAAACAGGAACGCGAACGCACCGAAGATCTGAACCGCGAACAGGTGGCGACCACCCGCGCCAACCTCGGCCTGGAAGTGGAAATTCTCAACCGCCTGGCAAGCCTCGCCAAGGAGGGGGGGGTGAAGGACATCCAGTACCTGCAGCAACGCAACAGGGTGCAGGAGCTCAAGGGCGAACTCACCAAACGCGAACTCGACGGACGCCGCCAGATCAATCAGATCGATCAGCAGATCGAACAGCTCAATGCGGAGCTTGCCGGACTGCGCAGCGAACGGGCCCAGCTCAACGCCAACCTCACCGAGGTTCGCGTCACCAACAAAAATCAGACCCTGCGCGCACCGGTTGATGGGATCGTCTTCGATCTCAAGCTCAACAACCCCGGATTCATCTCCCAGTCGATGTCTTCCGAAGTGATGTTGAAGGTGGTGCCCTTCAACACCCTTGAAGCTGACGTGGCCATTCCCAGCAACAAGATCGGCTTCGTGCGACCAGGTCAGGCTGCCGATATCAGCATCGATTCCTTCCCGGCCAGTGACTTCGGTGTTCTGGAGGGAACTGTGGCATCGGTGGGATCGGATGCTCTCCCCCCCAACCCCCAGGAGATGCGCCAGGAATACACCTACCCGGCGGTGATCAAACTGGAAAGCCAGCAACTGAAGCTGAAGAGCGGCAAGGCCCTGCCTCTGCAGGTGGGCATGTCCCTGACCGCCAACATCAAGCTGCGCAGCGTCAGTTATCTGCAGCTGTTGCTGAACACCTTCCAGAGCAAAACCGACTCGCTCAGACAGCTCTGATCCGAGCCCAAACGGATCAGAGTTTCACGGCCTTCTGCTGACGGGTTTCTGCCTTCCAGAGACGCCAGCGCAGTTCCATGCCGTCCGGCAGATCCACAACGATCGGCCAGGAGGCGTTGTAGGGAACAAGATACGGCTGTTGACCGAGCGACAGAAACGAGCGCTTGGCAGGCTGATCATTCGGGCAGGCCTTGCGGGTGCTGCTGACCAGAACCGGACCCCTGACTTCGAACAAGGCCTTGCCGGATGCTTTGGGAAGCATGCGCATGGTCATGCCTGGGCCAGAGAGTCGCTGCAGGTTGCAGTCGAGCATGACCTCCTGACCAACGATCAGCTGAATGCGCCAGTCGATCGGTTGCGCTGAAATGATCGGGTCTGAACTGGGGGGCAGCACCCCCGAAGGCTGAATCACCCAACGCTGGAGTCCTGCCGCCGGTGCCGGGTAACCGGTCAGATCCAGACGCGGAATCGCTGATGCTGCCTGCGGCATCCCGACAACCATCGACAGACCGGCCCCGAGGGCGGTGATTGGCTTCAACAGCTGACGTGGAGCCTTCGTCATCACCCCTGGGGCAACAGAATGCCCAGCATGACCGATTTCACTGCGATTGCACTGCTGTCTGGGGGGCTGGACTCCGCCACGGCAGCCGCTCTGGCGCAGGAAGCAGGCGGGCAGGTGATCGGCCTGTCCTTCAACTACGGACAACGTCATCGGCGTGAACTGCAGGCCGCCGACACAATCGCCAGGGCCCTGAACCTGAGTGAGCACCACACAATCGATGTGAACCTGGCCAGCTGGGGTGGGTCCTCGCTGACCGACAGCGAGCAGACATTGCCGACGGATGGGGTGCAGGAGGGCGTCATCCCCAGCACCTACGTTCCCGGGCGCAACACCGTGTTCATCAGCATCGGTCTCAGCCTCGCCGAAGCGCGTGGAGCCGAGCGACTGGTGCTCGGCGTGAATGCGGTGGACTACTCCGGGTATCCCGACTGCCGACCCGACTACCTCGAAGCCTTCCAGACCCTGGCGAACCTGAGCAGCAAGGTGGGGCGCGAAGGGCATGGTCCCAGACTCTGGGCGCCGCTGGTGAAGTGGAGCAAACACCGGATCGTGCGCGAGGCCCTGCGGCTGGGCGTGCCGATCGAATCCACCTGGAGCTGTTACAGCGGGGGCGTCAAGCCCTGCAGCGTCTGCGACAGCTGCCGCATTCGTGATGCCGCCCTGCGCGATGCCGGTCGCCCGGATCTGTGCAGCGACGCCGCCCGATGACCCTGCTGCGCCAGCGTTTCCCCTGGCTCGATCCCGTGGGGGTCGCCGAAGCGTTAACCAGCATCCATGGGGAGCGTGGGCTGGTCTGGCTCGACGGTGATGGCGGTGAACTGGGCCAACGCATCACCATGGCGGTGGATCCAGTGGAGGAGCACTGTTGCCGCGGGTTACCGGGAGACCCTGACGCCACCAATCCATTCGTCACGCTGCGACAACTGAGCCCAGGCCACTGGACCGGGTGGCTCAGCTATGACGCCGCCGCCTGGACCGAGCCGACCAACCCCTGGCGTCGCGATGTGATGGCCAGTCTCTGGATCGCGCGTCACGATCCCGTCCTGCGCTTTGATCTCAGCCGCAGGGAACTCCATCTTGAAGGCATCGATCCCGAGCGCCATGCGGCCATGGCCCGGCGCATTCACAACCTGAGCATCGCCGAACGATCGGGGGATCCCATGCCACCCCTGGGATGCAACTGGCATCGACACAGCGATCGTGAGGCGTTCATGGCAGGTGTGACCACAATCCGCGACCTGATTGCCAGTGGCGATCTGTTCCAGGCCAATCTCACCAGCTGTGTCAGCAGCAGCCTCGATACCGAGATCAGCAATCTGACGCTGTACGAACGCCTGCGTCGCCGCTGCCCAGCCCCTTTCAGCGGTCTGTTGGTCGGCAGCGGAGCTGCCGCCGGTGAAGCGGTGCTTTCCACATCACCCGAACGGTTCCTGGAGGTGACGCCGAATGGTGGCGTGCAGACCAGGCCGATCAAGGGCACACGCCCCCGTCATCCGGATCCGCAGATCGATGACGACCTGGCGGCCGACCTCGTGTGCAGTGCGAAGGATCGCGCCGAGAATGTGATGATCGTGGATCTGCTGCGCAACGATCTCGGTCGTGTCTGCAGGCCGGGGTCAGTGCAGGTGCCTGACCTGGTGAGACTGGAGAGCTATGCCCGCGTGCATCACCTCACCTCCGTGGTGACCGGCGAACTGAGGCCGAACGCCACGTGGGTGGATCTGCTGGAGGCCAGTTGGCCTGGCGGGTCGATCAGCGGTGCACCGAAACTGCGTGCCTGCCAGCGGCTGCATGAACTGGAACCGCAGGGCCGTGGTCCCTACTGCGGATCACTGCTCCACCTCGACTGGGACGGCCGTTTTGACAGCAACATTCTGATTCGCACCCTGCTGCGCAAGGACCAGCTGCTGCGGCTGCACGCCGGATGCGGCATCGTGGCCGATTCCGATCCTGAGGCCGAGGCGGACGAACTGGACTGGAAACTGCTGCCCCTGCTGGAGGCACTCGGATGACCTCAACCGCACTGGGCTGGAGCGACGGTCGCTGGGGCAGGGCCGACGACCTCGGCCTGCCGCTGACTGACCGGGGACTGCAGCTTGCGGATGGGCTCTTCGAAACGGTGCTGGTCCTCAAAGGCACTGCGCAGCTGCTGAACGAACACCTGCAGCGATGGCAGCACAGCGCGGCTCTGCTCGGCATGGCAGCTCCACCGCAAGGCCCCTGGTTGATGACCCTGATCGAGGAAGCCATCGCACGGGCTGGACTGCACGCTGAAGAGATGGCCGGTGCACTGCGACTCAACTGGAGCCGCGGCAGCATCTCCAGCCGCGGGATCGGCGTGCCGGCGGGCGATCCTGACGGACGCCAGCACCGTTTCTGGCTCACCGTGCAGCCCTGCCAGCTCAACTTTCAGCCTGCGCGGGCCTGGCTCAGCAGTCAGGAACAGCGCAACATCACCAGTGTGCTGAGCCGCTGCAAGACGCTGGCCTATGGCCAAGCGATCCAGGCCCGGCGCGAAGCACAGAGCCATGGAGCCGAGCTCGGCCTGCTGCGCAACACCAGGGGCGAACTGTGCTGCGGTGACAGCGCCAACCTGCTGGTGCAGCGACACGATGAATGGATCACGCCGCCACTCAGCAGCGGCTGCCTCCCGGGCGTGATGCGGGCCCGAGCGCTGAACCTGAAACTGATCAGGGAGCTGTCCCTCGGTCCTGAGCTGCGCGCCGACGATCAGGTCCTGCTGATCAACAGCCTGAGTTGCAGACCGCTGCAGCAGGTGAATGCAATGACGCTGCAACCGCACCCCGATGCCGAGCGGCTGTGGCGCCAGCTCATCAGCAGCTGAAGAGCACGCGGAAACGACCAGGCCCACTGCAGACGTGCTGAGGGATCGATGGCATGGCTGCGGGGCATCGCGGTCGCTGCCACCCTGAGCACACAGGACACGGCATCGGAGCGACCTCACCTGTGGCAGCGGCACTGCGACGCGAGATGGGCGTCCACTCCTTGATTCTGACGGTGGTGACCAGCACCATCGGCTCAGGCTGGCTGTTCGCGCCCTACTTCTGCGCACGCATCGCCGGACCATCCAGCCTTCTGGCCTGGGTCATCGGCGGCGCCATGGCATTCATGCTGGCGATGGTGTTCGCTGAACTGGGATCTCTGGTGAACAGCTCCGGGGCCCTGGCGCAGATCCCGCTGCTCAGCCATGGACGCTTCTCAGGTTTCGTGGGTGGCTGGAGCGCCTGGATCTCCTATGTCACGCTGCCCACGATTGAAGTGCTGGCGCTGCTGCAGTACCTGTCGAGCGTGATGCCCTGGCTCACCCTGGACAGCGGCGACAATCAGATGCTCAGCGGCGCCGGGCAGTTGATGGGTGTCGCCCTGCTGGTGCTGTTCACCTGGATCAACCTGTCCGGCGTCAATCGCCTGGCGCAGTGGATTGATGGCCTCACCATCTGGAAACTGGTGGTGCCGGTGTTGGTGGCCATCGTGCTGATGCTGATCGCAGGCCACTGGAGCAATCTCCAGCTGCCGACACCTCAGGGAGACAGCGCCTTGGTGAATGCGATCGGCAGTGGCGGCATCCTGTTCAGCCTGATGGGGTTCCGCACGGCCATGGACATGGCCGGAGAGGTGCGCCGACCCCAGCGCAATGTGCCTCTCGCCATGGCTGTTGGGCTCGGCATCTGTCTGCTGATCTACCTGGTGCTGCAGCTGGGGTTTTTGGTGAGCGTGCCACCGCAGGACCTGCACAGGGGCTGGAACCTGCTCACCCTCACCGCTCACGGCGGTCCGCTTGCAGCCCTGGCTGCAGGGCTTGGACTGGGCTGGATGGTCACCTTGCTTCTGGCTGATGCGGTGGTGTCGCCAGGGGCCACAGGTTTGGCATACCTCGGCATTTCAGCCCGGGTGACCTGGATGATGGGGACGTGCCGGCTGCTCCCCGCTGCCATGGGCAGGCTGAACAGCCGCGGGGTTCCGCACTGGTCGCTGATCAGCAGCCTGGTGGTGGGCACGATCCTGCTGCGGGTGGCACCGGGGTGGCAGGGTCTCGTGAGTTTTCTCACGTCAACACTGGTGATCGCTCTGGCGATGGGGCCGGTGAGTCTGCTTGCGCTGCGGCGCCAGCTGCCGGCGGCCCAACGTCACTTTCAAGTGCCCTGTCCGAGGGTGTTCTGCAGCGTTGCCTTCGTGATCGCCACCTGGGCGATCAGCTGGACCGGACGACCCGCCCTCGAAGGTGCCGTGGTGGTGATCGCAGTGCCCAGCTTGATCTACGTGATCGTGCAAAGCAGCAGACACCATCCCACCGACCTCAGAAGTGGACTGTGGTGGGCGCTCTACCTCGGCCTGTTGGTGCTCGACATGGAACTGTTCAGCAAAGGACAACCCTGGGAACTGGCGACCGGCTGGCACCTCAGCGTGCTCGCGCTGATGGCCCTGGCGGTGATGCCTCTGGCGGTCAGCAGTGCCCTGACAGACGCCTCACCCCATGCACTGACCGATCTGACGCACGCTGCCTGAGTCACTGCAACCCTGGAATCCAGCGCAGAACCGCATCCGCCCATCCCGCGCCATGGGGAGCGGGCGCCAACTGATAGCGACCGTCCGTCAGCCCGGCCTGCAAGTCGGGATGCGGTCCAGCCTCACCCGGCACCACCACGGCACGATCCGCTGCATCCAGCAGCGAGCGGTCATTGGGGGAATCGCCGAGCGCGAGTACGTTCGCATCCGGGACGCCCTGATGTTGCTTCAGGGTCTGCAGGGCCTGGCCCTTGCTCACCCCCGACCCCAGGAGGTGGCCCAGCCGATTGCCCTGCACGACGGCCAGCCGACGCTCCCCGGCCAAACGCTCCAGACGCAGCCGCGCTGCAGCTGACTTGGGCGGAACGAACGGCACGCTGCACTGACGACGCTGCGCCTGCCGCAAACACTCACCGCTGAGCCCGAGCAAACGGTCTGCGGCAACCTCGTCGAGTGTATCCAGAGCCTGAAGCGGTTCCCCCAGCTCCCGTTCCAGTGCCACCAACTGGGGTCGGAGCTGCTGCCAGGTGGGGCCGAGCGTCAGATGCCAGAGCTCTCCAGAAACGGACTCACCATGAATGGCACCGCCGTTCTCCACGATGAACGGATCATGAAGACCCGCTTGATCACGGAATCGCAGCACCTCTTCGGCCGTTTTGCTGGTGCAGGGGATCACCGGAATGCCGCTGCGCTGTAGCCGTTGAATCGCGGCCCGTGCGGGCGACCAGTCGTAGTGATGATCCATCAGCGTTCCATCCAGATCGGTGACGACCCACCATGGGGATTGCGCAGTCACAGTCATTGCTGAACCAACCACAGCACCGCATAAGGCTCCAGCGAATGCCGCTTGTGCGGGGGAAGCAGCTGACCGCTGAGGCAATCGGCCCAACCAATCGCCACATCTCCCCCCAGGGATGTTGGATCCAACGTCAGACGGGAAGCCGTCAGGTTGTGGACAGCGACAAGGCTGTGACCTTCATGGACACGCCGCAACACCACCCGGTCGATGCGATCGGGGCTGAGCACCTCAAGTCGTCCATCCGGATGCAGCGCCGGCTGGGCTGCCCGCAGCCTGAGCGCATGCCGCAGGGCGTCCAGAACAGCCGTGGCATCGCTGTCAGGGTCCTGGAGACGACGTTCAAGAGCCGCTGCCTTGAACTGAGGTCGGTTGAGATCCCTGCGATGACCGCTGCGGCGAAAACGGGCCAGATCATTCGGACTGGCGAGCAGAGCCGGTAGATAGAAGGCCGGCACACCCGGAAGCACAAGCTTCAGCAGCTGGGTGAGCAGAAATCGCTCCAGCTGCAGGTGAGCTGGATCAATGCCCCCATCGGCCATGGCACTCCACCAGCTGATGTTGATCTCATACGGCACCTCATCACCGTTGGCGAGACGGCGATGACTGACCAACCCACCACGCTGCTCGCAGTGAATCAACAGATTCAACAACCGCTGCTGAGGCATCAGACCCTCCAGGGGCCTGAGCCCCACACCGTCGTGGCAGGCGGTGAAGTTGAGCAGCGCTGTCGACTCCGGCAACTGCGGCCAGCGCGACAGCCAGCCATTGAGAAGGTCAGCCGATCCGCTCATCGCGGCCTCCAGAAGCAGAGGAGGGAGAGGAAAGTTGTAAGCGAGATGGGCTTCCCGACCGGTGCGCAAATAGGAGAGGTTCTCCTGCTCGGGCACGTTGGTCTCGGTGACCACGACGCCACCACCCCCACAGGCGTGCGTCAGCAGGTACCGGAGCACCTCCACCAGACGATGGGCCTGAGGCTGATGAATACAACGGGTGTTGGGTTCCTTCCAGACGAAACCCACGGCATCCAGACGGATCCAGCGCACCCCATGGTTGAGCTTTCGCTTCAGCAGACGGGCGAACCCGAGCAGAACTTCGGGATGACGCCAGTCCAGATCGACCTGATCAGGCCCGAAGGTGGTCCAGACCTGACGGCTGCCCGACGGTCCCTGCAGCTGCGTGAACAGGGCTGAACTGCGGGGACGCACAACCTGATCCCAGCAGGGGTCAGGTGCTGCCTCAAGAACACAGAAGCGACCAGGCTCCTGATCAGACAAAAACTGCCGAACCCAGGGATGGGAGGCTGACACATGATTGAGCACCAGATCAGCCATGAGCCGACGCCCTTCTGCGAGGG
>Ga0160422_10002875_pt1 | contig 10716 bp, 24 predicted proteins | sample Fk160mmetaG_FD_108192 | JGI IMG/M metagenome (GOLD analysis project Ga0160422, IMG submission 108192) | Marine microbial communities from the Central Pacific Ocean - Fk160115 60m metaG | ecosystem: Environmental > Aquatic > Marine > Oceanic > Photic zone | place: The Central Pacific Ocean... | reverse complement strand
TAATGATGTTTTTCCACTATCAGGTAAACCCATAATTAAAATCTTTTTAGGCATTTACATGCTGACCCACTGATTCTCTTTTTATATCATTGTGGTCAAACTCTGCCCAATATAGTTCAAAGGCAACACCATCTTCTAATCCTATAAATTGATGAAATACGCCTGGTTTAACTCTCATAAAATCACCAGGGTTTAGTATTGTCTCATCAATTAAATCATAATCTTTTTGCCATACTGACACTTTCATGATACCAGACTCAACAAAGAAACCATTCCATTTATATTCGTGTAAATGCTTTGAGCAAATACCACCTTTTTTCATTTCTATTCTATGAAACTCTAAAGCACAGTTAGCTTCAACTAATTCAGTTGTTCCCCATATCTTTCCTGCTTTCATCATAAATCCTTTCAATACATACATAATTAATATTAGGAGTATACATCATTCTACCTTTTGATGCAAGTTCGCACTGTCGTTTCCAGTTAAATTCTTGTACTTGTATAGTTTTATCAGCTACAACAGTAGCTAGTATGAATACTATTTCTGCCAACCTTTTTTAACCTTGTCAGAAAAATTAGCTTTACTAAACTCTAGTCTATCAACCAACTTTACTGCATTTTTACCAAACTTGTCTATAGCAACATATCCTTCTTGTCCTGTTACTTTAAATCCATCTTCTGTTGATAAAAATGTTTTAAGTTTTGCAGTTTGATTCATTTGCTTAATAAGTATCAACTTAGCATCAACGAAATGATTCATTAGATTCAAAATGTTTGCTAGTTGAGTTTTATTAGTCTTTGAGAAAAATCTCATAACATCTTCTTTTCTAAGATTAACGGCGTCTTTACCTTTTTTAGACTTTCTCTTATCACTTTCTCCTTTAAAGAAATTGTGAAAGTATGTTATCATTTCATCTACAGTTTTATTTACGTTTGTAATTCTTTTACCATCACGAACTTTAGTATTTAAAAATGTTTTCATTCTCATAAGAAGTTCATCATTTTCTGAAATACCATTTAATGTAGATGCTTTTATTTTTTGAAATACAGTACCTGCTTTAGATAATATTGCAGTAACTTCATCAGTTTCTTTTTTAGTCATAGTAGCAGTGCCAGATGCGTCTTGATAAAGTGCATCAACACTCCAAACACCTTTAGCATTTACACCATCAGCAATACTAACACCATATTCAGCGGACATATCTTCGAATGATTTACCTTTATATCGTGTATGCCATACTATACCTATTTGTGCTTGTCTTATTTCCTGAATTAGCGTTTGATTTGAATAAGGAATGGCATATACAATGGTGTTAGGGTGGAATGTCATAGACTTCTCACCACCTATTTTAGCAGATTTTATATCTTTTTTTGAAAATAAGAAATCACCTTGAATAACATCTTTTATACCTGCACCTTGTAATAATGTAAATGCTTCTACTAGTTTTTCTGCCAAATCACCTGCTGTGTCAGCTTTAACTTCTGCTACACTTTTATATACTTTAGGATTTTTATTGAAAATACCTTTTTTAGCGACAAAGAATTTTCCGTCTGACGGATCTGTTCCTGCAAATATAGCTGGTGCACCGTCCCATTTAACAGAGACATTTACACTAGTTGTAGAATTACCAGCAAGCATATCTCTTATTGATCTTAGAAAGTTCATAGATTCTCTGGCACCATTTACACCACCATTGAGTATATTATCTTCTATATGCTCCATGTGTGTATTCTTAGCTTCTGCTAAAAATGATGTAAAACCTTTCATAACTAAACCTTTCGCTTGTTTAAATATCTATTTATAAGTATTATTTATCTTGTCCTATCTTTACATATTCTTCAGCTATTTGTAATGCATCGTTATACGTTTTTCTAGTTAAAAAAGCAGTTCTTTCCCATACACCAGATTTATCATCAAATATTTCTGCATGATACATTCCTGGAATTGCTGGCACTTCTTTACCACCAAGTTGTTTTGATAGTTGATATTTTGCTGAAAATATTCTATGCTTTCTCATTATCGCCTCATGTTTGCTTGATCAATAGCATCATTGCTATCTTTACGTATTGGTACTGCATTGGATTTATGTAGTGTTCCTATACCTAGCAATTCATCACCAGTATAAGTACCATACTTCTTAGCTAAACCATTACCAACTTTGTTTGTAGTAGGTGCAGTTTTTCTCACAGATAAATCTGGAAAGTCATATCTAAATTTTGTTTTTGGTTTTGTATAACCTGTTCTCACTAACAAGTCATTTAATAATTTCTTCTCACGTTCAATTGCTTTTTTATTTCTCACTATCATATTATACCTATAAAAAAGGGAGGGATATTGATCAATGTCAGCGTCCCTCCCATAACCCGTCTAGTGTGTGAAAGTGAGAGAGAGGTGACGGGTTTACCTAACTCTTGTGTACTTATTATTTCAAATATAGAGGACCTGTCCATGCTATTTGATAACCACCATCAAGAACATTACCTCTGGCGGCGTTTCTAGCAGGTTTATTGTAACCTGCCGCCATCAGAATATCGCCTTTCTTAAACTTTTTATCAGTGTCAGTAGCGACAACGAAACCCCAACATTGATGACGATTTAAGATTTTAGCATACTTAGAGCCGTATTTAACTACGAAACCAGTATTGAACTCTTTAATCATTTTTTCGTTAATATCATTTAATTTTTTCGTGCCATTCCTGGAAGTCCAGTTAGCATAATCGCCTCTAGCGAAATTCAACATAGTATCAATACCTGCTTCAAGGTATTGAGTTTTGTTATTTACTGTTAATGTCATTTGTTCTCACTTTCTTATTAACTATGCTTTTAATATAGCATATGATTCGTTTTTTGTCAATACCTAAAATAAAAATAATTAATAAAACTGCAAGATATTCTTCAAGCATATTTTTATTTACAATTACAAATTCACCTAGAGGTGTTGCAACTACAATACATGCGACAAAAAAAGATACATATATTATGGCGATATATCTCACTTTTGCTCGTTTCGTATCACAGTTACGGCGGCACCACCAACTGCACCAGCTTCACAGTTCTTAAAGAACAATTCACCAGCTAAACAACCAATCACTGAGTTTCCTACCAACTCTTCACCATCTGAAGTCAAATATGTAGTTTGACAACCTGAGATGAAAAGAACACCTAAAATTAATAATACTTTTTTCATATCTTCTCCTATTAAAAGAATATTAAATATGCAATACCACAGATTAAAATAACATCTGCACTAATGCTCCACAACATGTAAGCCCTAAACAACCACTTACCTACTGCTTGTACTAGAGGGTTCTTCATCTGCACCCTCCATTATTTCGAATAATACTATCATAGCTTATTTCCTTATTAGTTTACCGATTAACTCCCAATCGTATGTTTTTGACAATTCATTTGCCTCTAAAGAAGGCATACCATCTTTAATTAATTTCTTTTTCTTTTTGCGATCTAACTCAAAAGACATTTCATAACCAGTTACTTGTTCTAGATACTTGATAGCATCTTGAATACAGTGAAACTCTTTCATATCTTTGTTGTTATTTAGATAAGGCTTTGCTACAAACATAATATTTTTCCTTCACCAATCAAATTTATATTCTATTTCAGGAACTTTTATGTCCCAATCAATTGAACCTTCAGCTACTTCTTTATCTTGTAACTGAGCGTTGAGTTCAAACTGCAAAGACTTTGCTAAGTCGATGTTTTTGTTTATCATCTCTTTGGCAAATTCTTTCATGCCGTCTTCGTTTTCGAAAAAACGATATGCTTCATAATCTATCATACTTAATCTCCTAAGCTTTCAAATTTTTCTTCTACTAGTTTTGTAATCGCTGAATCTACTTTGAGTGTCTCTGCGAAACCTTTGTCATACAAAGTCTCAATAAAATCACCGACATTCATTTCTAGTATCTCATTCATAATATTTTCTTTTAAATTTTCATTGTGTATACATGACATGTTAGGCGTCCTCATAATAATTAATTGCTTCAAATAAATCAGGTAAAAGTTTCTCTAGTTTCTTTTGTACGTCAAGAAAATCTCTTGAAACTTCATACTCACGTATCATGTGATATTCTTCTGCTTTTTTATTGATATCTTTGATAGCTTTGATTATTTTATTTTTAGTAGACATATTAACCTCTCTATTGTTTTCGAATCACTTACACTATTATAGTAGCATACTCGTCAGAAATGTCAACCTTTTAAATATTGTTTTCTCACCATTTCTACTGTATCTTTGACTATAGTTGGATATACTCCTAGATATGTACCAGCTTTCAGACTATCTTTGCTTATTAATTCTTTGTGATGATGTTCTATCGTATCGTAATTTTCTAAAAGTAGTTTTGCTATAGAATCAAAAGTACCATCTTCAGCGATAGGATTATCTTGCTTATAGTAAGCATAAGACATCATGAGATATAAGGGAACTGTCATATTCATATCCTCTTTTATCTTTGCTCGTATCATACTATCTAACATAGATATTCACAATCTCTAGTTTTACGTCTTTATGATAAATTCGATGATCACCTTTTAGAACAAAATAATTAGATGCTTGCTCAAGAAATTTATAAGCTTTTAAGTAATCTACAAACCTATAATATTTTGAATAGATATTACCATTTTGTTCAGTAACAGTAATTTTAAATCCGTGATCATCGTCATACATGTTTCGTAATAGTGCTAAAGCTTTATTCATTATGCACCTACCTTTACGTAAGGCTTGCTCCACTTACCGATATTGATATCGATGTAGTAAGCAGTGTGAAAATAATCTGTCATGATATCAGACTTATCAAACCACTTGGTTCCTTTCATTGCTTTGTGCAACTCTTGAAGGAACTTTTTGACAGTTCCAGAATACCAACTGTCAATGTGATAGGTATTGACTTGAATATGTCCATCGTCACCTTTTCGAAAGTACTCTGAGAAATCTAGAATACCTTCAGTAACTGTCACAACGAGTGACATATGATTACGAATAGAAATTGAACCTTTCATACCGAAATCTTTTAGAACTTTTTTTATAGCAGGTGCAAGTTCTTTTTTATCTGCTTGTGAAATATATGCCATTATATAATATCTCCATGAATTTCATTATCAATTTTTGTAACTGCGTCTTCAACTGTAATACCCATCTTTTCACAAAGAATGAATATCTTATCTTCGATTAGATCTAGGTTGCCTATTTCAGCACCAGCCATAACAGCGTCCCATCTCTTATATAAATTTTTCAATGTCTCATACTGAAATCTTTTCAGCCAAGCATCGTAGTCAGTATTCAATGTTCTAGGATTGTTTTTCATATTTTCTCTCTCTTTCGAATCACTTACACTATTATATTAGCATATTTGGTTTTAAAGTCAACTAGTAATTTTTCTTGCATCTCAAAAGCTTCAATCTCATAATCTCTTTCAAGATAGTCAACATCAGTAGGAGCAAAGATATCTTGTCCTTTAACTGATTGCATTATGTGTGTGAACTCATGAAAAATTGTAGTCAATAGATCATCTGTGTCTTGACTCTTTTTCACTCTTAGTGTAAAATACCTATTGTCATCTATATCAACATCAACAGTGGCATCTACCTTCATATTGTTCTTCATTATAACATCTATCTCAAGCTTTCTAACTTTAGATAAAAGTTGCTCTTTAGCAAAGACAAGAGCCTTGTCAATCAAGGTTCTTTCTGCTTTATTTGAATTGAAATAAGTAACTAACATACTATTAACCTAGCAGGTTATGATAGTAATGTCAACCGTTTTGTAAGTTATTGAAAAAGCTAGGTATTTTACCATTGAATCCGTAACCCTTATTAAGTCTATCAATAAGTGATTCGTTTTGCTCTTTATCTTCAGACTTCCATATAATCTGACTTATCTTAGTATCGTAGACATAATAAACACCTTTACGTCTTTTACTAATATATTGTTTATTCTTTTTTCTAAACCATCTCATACTTTGAATCCTGAAAAATCTTTCTTACCCATTTTCTTTGTAGCCCATTTCATTTTATCTTCTTCATCTGCTCTTTCAGCATATGTAGTGTTATCAAAAACTGGACCATCTAAGACATCATCTTGTGCAGATTGTTCTACATCATAGAGTCGCATCTTTGCTCTATCAACACCAACTACAAATCTTTTGTATATGGTAGGATCATTATATCTATTCTTGAGTTGTTTTACCATTATCTGATTTAAATCTTCAAGTTCTTCAGTTGATATCAATGCTACCATGAAATCAGCAGTTGCAGGTAAACCAAAAGATTCTGAAGTATCTTCTAATCCTACATCAGAACTAGTATATCCACTTCTAGTGGTTTGTGTTGCAGATATAATAGGTACATTCTTTTCTACTGCAAGTCCTCTCAACTCTTCAGCTATAGACTTCACAAGCGTATATGAATTTACATTTGAACCTGTTCGTATTCTATGAGACATACAAATATTAAGATAGTCAACATAAATGATATCAGGTATGAATTGTCTTTTTAATCTAAGTTCATTCAATAGATGTCTAAAATGTCCGACATGTGCAGAGGCAGTGGGATATTCTTTCACAATTAATTTACCACTGGTTTTACCTTTCACTCTATCAAGCTTTCTATCATACATTTGTTTTGGTAGATTAGCTAAATCTTCTAAAGATACATTCAATAAGTTCGCATCTATTCTTTCGGCAATCTTTTCTTCTGCCATCTCCATAGTAATATATAAAACATTTTTACCATCTAGTAAATTAGCTGACGCCATATGACACATTGCTAACGATTTACCAACGCCCGTACCAGCAAGGATAATATTGAGAGACTTTTTCGGTACACCGCCTTTAGTAATCTTATTAAGGTATTCCAAATCGAAAGGAATACGTTCTTCAACACGGTGATAAAAGTCCCAACGACTATCACTATCATCAATAAAGTCGTGCCCAATAGAAGGATCAAAAGAAACAGACAAAGCGTCAGAGAGAAGTTCGGGTATAGTTCCTTTGTCTTGCTTATCTTTACCATCGATAATAGATATTGATTCCATAATTGCATTGTAGATTGCTTTCTCTTGACAAAACTTCTCAGTTTTTTCTATTAGCCATTCTTTATCAGTTTCAGCATCAACGTCTAGTTCAGAGACTATAGATGAACATTTGGTAAAATTTTCATCACTCACTTTTGTATTATTGTCTAATTCAATCAGTAGTGCTTCTTTTGTTGGTAAAGAATTATACTGAGACAAATATTTATCTATCTCTTGATAAATTACTCTCTCATTCATTTCTGAAAAATATTCTGATTTCAGATAAGGCAAAGTTCGCCTTGCATAATCTTCTTCATTAAGAAGATGTTTCAGTACTACTAGTTCTATCCTGTTCTGCATCTTGTCTCTTAAAATGTTGTTGTAATAAATTTTGTAATATGTTTCCTAGTTTATCTTTAAATACTTGCTGTGTCAAGTCTAAGTCATTAGGATTTTCACATATTATAAAATTGAAATTGAACTTAGCTATATTATCACCGTTCTCATTCTTTTCTTCTCTTGCTTGAATAACATCGAACTGTATTATAACATCAGCATATTCACCACTAATTATTCGTACACAACCTTGATCTTCATGAAAAGCTTTCGGGTGGGTATCTATTGTTATGAATTTAGGTTCAGTACCACCGTCATAGAGGTTCTTTATATTCATCTTGCTTTGCCTTGTCCTCTATACTTTTTGAACTGTCTTCTTTTATGCTTATTCATTTTAGTTAGAGATAGCATACCATTACCTATTGAAGTTTTTACTTTCCTTGGTTCATGAACTGCTACCGTAAATCCTCTTGCTTTTCTAGCCATTATGTAATTTCCTTATTGCTTCAACATCTTCTTTATCAATTAACTCACCACAACCACAACGAGTGGGATATTCTATATTGACAACATTATCTTCCCAAGTACACCAATGTTGCCAATACACTTTATCGCCCTCAATGTACGCTGTCTTCTGTCCCTTTGTCAACTGAAAGTTCATCGGTAGATTCACCATACAAAAACTCCTTCTTTGCTACTTCTTCTAATTTAGTCATTATGTCTTCAGTAAAATATTTTTCAGGTTCTTGATTGATAGTTTTACCAAACACTTTTGTACCATCAGGCATTTCATATCTCGTTGAAACTTTCTTGATGATATCATACTTTTCAGCTAAATCTAATAGTCCATAGTATCGATCTAGTCCTGTAGAGTAAGATAGTTTTACTTCCACTTTCTTATTCTCTTGAGTAAATCTAGATTTAGCCATCTGTACTTTTACTATATTACCAATTACATCTGTACCATCTTTATCTTTCTTCTTTGAAAGCATAGCGATAGATGATGATGCATACTTGAGTCCAGCACCACCAGACATTTCTTTCATTGGTATGTATGCACCAACCACATCATACACATGATTAGTAACGAGAAGTGGTACTTTTGCTTTTGCAAGCTTGAGTGATAATACTCTAAATGTACCACGTAGCAATTGTGCTTTTGTCATGTCTCTTGCTGGTTTACCAGACTCGACATCTTCTAATTCTTTTGCTGATGATAGTTGCCCTAATGAGTCAAGTACCATCATCATAGGTGGAGCATCTTTGTGTTCCATATAGTTTGTTAGCATCTTTACTGCACTTGTACGAAAGTCTTCGATTGACTCTGGTTCTGCAATAGATACTCTTGATACATCGATGCCTCTTGTTGACATCATATCTTTTGTTACGGCGGCTTCTGTGTCAAAATAGATAACACCACCAGTTTTATTATCTTCTAAGAATTGCTTGATAACGCCTAGAACAAAGAAGGTTTTCCCGGTTGCTGATTCCCCTGCAAATGCGGTTATTTTATTGTTGGGAACACCACCATATAAACTACCACTAAGTACTGCATTCATAATATAAGAACCGGTATCTATCGTACCAGTAAATTCAGAAGAGTTACCACCATCAGCTAATATATTAGTGTTGTCGATACCCTTTATTACATTACTTAAAAAGCTATTCATCTATTATATACCTCATCTAGTTTATCAGAAAATTCTTCAATCTTTTTTAATCTTACTTTGCCTTCCCAATAGATATAATCTTTCTCTGGATTTTTAGCCAGATTGTTCAGCAAAGGTTTAATCATATTGTATAGAGTATCGCATTTTTGTTGCGTCCTGTCAAGTCCAGCTGTCTTCATTACTGCTGTTTCTTTTGCTTCTATTACTGCGTCTAATTCGTCTTCGGTAACGGCAGTAAAACCAAAATCAAATTCTAAATTACTATTCATGAAAAAAAGTCCTCTAATGTTGCTTTCTTTTCTGTCGCCCAATCAATCTTATCTAATATAAGTTTCAAAGGCTCTAGAAACGATTTGTTAAACTGTGTTTCATAATCTATATACTCACTCATACCAAACTCTTGAGGTAAGACATTGATTATAGATAACACATTCTGTCTCAATGGGTTTGGTTCTTTCATATAACAATACTTTATCTTTTCACCAGATTTTATAGTTTGATATTTCTTTAAAAGTTTCCTCTCTTTTATACAGTTGTTGTATATCAAAGCACCTCGAATATGTAAAGGTGTTCCTTTCATAATCTCAAAGTTTTTGAACACTGTACCAACAGTACTATCGTATTTATTTAATTCAGATACGCCTCTAGGGAAAGCTACCTCTTCAAATGGTAGAGAACAAAACTTTTCTTTGAACTCTACAATATAAGCTTGCAAAGTCTTTTCATCTTTTGTCATGATAATATCAATAGCTTTCTTAATCGCATCACGACAAACCTGTGGAGTACTAGACTTGATAGCTTCTATTCCCATCATCTTGAGTTTAGGTTTCTGATATCTAACACCCTCATTATCATATACGTTAAGCATGTATCTTTTCTTGGCAGTCCATATGCCTTTGTCACATATCGTTTCTCTCTTCATGAACATCTTCTGATCAAAAGCATTCATGATATCTGCGAGTTCTTGATAAGCTTTGTCGATGAATGGTTCTATTCTATCTGTTGCAACTTTATCTAGAAAGTCTATAGGATTCTTAGGTTTAAACTTTTCTATTAGCTTGTCAAAAGTTATGTATAGTGAATCTGTATCTGATGCAACAACATAATCAATATCCTCTGTACTCAATAATTTGTTTAGATATTCGTTGATACGTGCTTCTATCCATTTGATAGATAATTGTCCAGATTTAGTAATAGCTAGTGCTTGTCGTATATCATAAAATCTAAAGTATTGATTACCAATCGCACCATAAGCAGAGTTCAACTGTATCTTTTTTGCCATCTGCATATTGTAATACTTAGCAACATCTTTCTCTAGTTGTTGCTTTTTCATTTCTAGTTCTGCTCTATTCATTCAGTAACTTCTTAACTTTCTCTAGTTCTTTCTGTGCCTCAATCATTTTCTTCTTATAGATGACTCTATCTTCATACATAGATTGCATCATATCATTTAGAAAACCTTTCTTGTCTTTTCGAAAGTATTGTCCGTTTGCCGCCAACACTTTGTCTTTAGATGTAGATACATTCTTCTCTATAATATCATCAATGCTCACGTTTTGCAAGTCACCTTCTATAATTGTATCAGGCGAAACATTATACTGCATTATGAGATGAGGATACAATGAGTTCAAATCGAATGACATAATCCATTTATGTAAGCCAACTTGTGGATCTTTTAC
>Ga0160422_10002874_pt1 | contig 10724 bp, 6 predicted proteins | sample Fk160mmetaG_FD_108192 | JGI IMG/M metagenome (GOLD analysis project Ga0160422, IMG submission 108192) | Marine microbial communities from the Central Pacific Ocean - Fk160115 60m metaG | ecosystem: Environmental > Aquatic > Marine > Oceanic > Photic zone | place: The Central Pacific Ocean... | reverse complement strand
TTTTTGAAATATACTCTTCAATTTCGATAGTGGTCACAGTTGAATGATAAAATTCTTTATTCAATCCTCTTAAAGTTTGTCTCCATAATTCATCATCTTTAGCTATTTGTCTAATAGTATGCAGCAAATTGGCTCCTTTTGAGTACATATCTCTTGAACCTTCACGATTTATATCATATTGGCCTATTATAGGTTTTTTATTTGATATCCCGCGTCTAGTACCAATCACATATTCAGCAGATGCTTCTTTTCCAAAGAAATAATCGACATATAAATTTTCTGAATAACATGTGAACCCTTCATGAACCCACATATCAGCTATGTCTTTGTACGTAATATTATTTGCAAACCATTCATGACCTCCTTCATGAATTATAATGTAATCAAATTTTAAACCCCAACCAGAACCAGATAAGTCTCTACCGAGATATCCATTTTGATATTTATTTCCATAGGTTATTGAGCTTTGGTGTTCCATCCCTAGATATGGAACTTCAACCATTTTGAAACTATCTTCATAAAAAGGGTAGGGACCAAACCAGTGCTCAAATGCTTCAATCATTTTTGGTACTTGTTTAAACTGTTTTTTTGCTTTTTCTAAGTTATAACTCAGAACATAATAATCTATGTCAAGATCTCCTTTTTCACCTTTATAAACCTCTGAAAAATTAACATAGTCTCCTATGTTTATATTAACTCCGTAGTTGTTTATTGGATTAGTTACAAACCAATCAAAAGTTTTAGTATCATTTTTATGTTCAGTTACTTTCCTTAACCTCCCATTTGAAACATTAATTAAGTTTTTAGGAACATTTACACTGATTAACATTGAATCAACCTCATCATACATATGGTCTTTATTGGGCCACCATACACTAGCACCTAATCCTTGACACGAAGTTGCAATAAAATGATTGCCATTTTCATCTTTATTCCAAGACAATCCTCCATCCCATGGAGCTCTTATAGCTTCTTTTGGAAATCCTTCGTAATTAATCTTGATATAATTAATATCATTTTTCCTTTGTTTATGACTTAATTCAATGAAATATGCGTTACCATCACGATTAAATTTTAATGATTTTCCATCGGCTTCAACTGATGTAATTTTCATTGGTTTTTGAAGGTCAATTTGCATTGTTTTATTTGGTTTTAAAACTTTATAACCCACTGTATTTGAACCACTTATAAACTTTTTATCAGGCTCTACTTTAATATCTAAATGGTAGTAAGTTAAATCCCACCATTCTCTTTCTGAAGTGATACTACCTCTTAGTGTATCTTGTCTTGTTGGCATTAATTTATCCTCCATTAATCCTTGTGAAAAACCACCATATGTGAATACAATAAATAAGAATATTATTAATCTTGAAACCATATTATTAACTTTAACAAATAATTTATCCAATTTAATAATTAAGAATGAGATTATTCTATTATTTATTTATAACATTGGTTTTCTTTTCTTGTTCTAAAAATGTTGAACTAATATTTGATGTAAATAACGGAGGGTTGTTTTTGCCAAAAGGATTTCAATCACTTGTAGTTCACGATGGAGTTGGACAGAGTAGGCATTTGGCTGTAAATTATAATGGTGATATTTATGTCAAACTCAGATTAGATTATGGCAGAAATGGAAACGTTGCCCTAAGAGATGAAAATGGAGATGGAAGGGCAGACATTGTTGAAAGATTTGGTGACTATCCTAATGACGGAAGGTTTGCTACTGAAATGAAAATAAATGATGGATATCTCTATTACAGTTCTGAAAGGGTTATATACAGACAAAAATTAAATCCCAATAAACTTGTTCCAGATTCTCCAATTGAAATACTCTTAACTGATCCTTTTCCAATTAGATGGCATAACGCTAAATCTATTGCTTTTGATATGGATGACAATATGTACGTAACATTTAGTGGTTTTACTAACTCTTGTGAAGACATGACAAAGGGATATGATGACCCATTAGCAACTGTTTTGGGTAGAGAACCTTGTGATGAATTAGAACTTTTAGGTGCAATATGGAAATTTAAAAAAAACAGATTGAATCAAACATTAACCGACGGAGAAAAATATTCCACTGGTGTAAGAAGTGTTGTAGGTATTACATGGAATAATGAGGTTAATCAGCTTTACGCTGTAAATCATGGAAGAGATTATTTATTCAATCACGCTCCTAAATTCTACAATGAATGGGATAATGCAATACTTCCAGCTGATGAGTTTATGAAAATTTCTCAAGGCGACGATTTTGGTTGGCCATATACTTATTTTGATCATTTTAAAAATCAACGATTAATTGCTCCTGAGTATGGTGGTGATAGTAAGAAAATTGCCTCCGATGAATATAAAGATCCAATTTATGGATTACCTGCACATTGGGCTCCAAATGATTTACTTTTCTATTCTGGAGATATGTTCCCGGAGAGATATAAAAACGGTGCTTTTATTGCATTTCATGGCTCTACAAATAGAAGTCCTTACCCTCAAGCTGGATACGTGGTAGGTTTTATTCCATTTACAAATGGACTACCATCTGGAAAATTAGAAATTTTTGCTGATGGATTTGCTCAAGTTGATTTGATAAAAGAAATGAAAGATGCTAAATACAGGCCAATGGGCTTGGCTGAAGGCCCTGATGGATCTCTTTATATTTCCGATTCCAAAAAGGGTAAAATATGGAGAGTTTTATATACATCAGACAAAGCCTCTTTTTCAAATGAAAATTTGAAAGAAATGAAGTTGAGAGAATACCTGCCTCATATCAAAACTCCGATTGAATTTGAAGATATTGTAAAATAAAAAAGCCTCCGTATGGGAGGCTTCTTTAAAAGATTTATTAATTATCTTAGAGAAATAAAATTCCAGTGGGTGTCACTGTAAACGTGCCTTCTAAGTTTTTGGATTTCATCATGTTTTTCCCTTTGTTCCTTAGACATTTCAAAAGTGGGTGCTCTTTCATCCATCATTTCTGACATTTTGTTATAAAAATCAACAGTTATATAGTTGTTATTTAAACCACTTCCAAATCTGTCAACTCGTTTGTGCAATGCCCATCCAGCCTTTCCTGAAGCTTCTACAGTTTGTTTGTATTCTTTCTCCATTTCTTCATACTCAAATTCATCCCCATGAGTAACTTTCATGTAATTAGTTAGAGCGATTTTTGGAACCGAATCTTGTTTAAAGTAGTTGTCCACCACTTTATAAATAGTTGTATTAACGATTTTTCTAGCTTCTCTATTCTTTTTATTAAATTCAGCAACTTCATCATCAGTCATTTCAGGAAAAGCTCTTCTTATTCCAGCCCCAGCCCCTATGCTGTCTATGTCAGACAATAAGGTGACAAGTAATATGTCATGATTGGATTCGTCTGTGGAATTCATATTCCACCAAGCATCCCAACCTACTATCGTTCCTTCCTTAATTCTCTTTTCGGCTAACTTGGCCCATTTTTCATTTAAAATTTGACCATAGTTTTTTCCTGGAACAGTTTTGATGTAATCTACTTGCATATAGATTGCCCTATTTTCAACACCATCATCTTCCTGTGCGTTTAGCAGACTTAAAGAAAAAATTAGTGTTATAATAAATAAATAATTTTTCATAGTTAGTTATATTTTGGTTATATGCAATTATATGAATTTTTATTCATTTAATATTTAGGATATTATTATGTCTTATTTTTTTTGAAAAATATAAGTTGTTTTCGAATAAAATTTCTTTTTTGCCTTTAAAACTGTTGAAGGAAAATTAGTATTGTTTGGAGAATCAGGGTAATGTTGTGTTTCTAGGCAGAAACCTTGATTTTGGTTAAATTTTCCTGACAAATGGTTTCCTGTATATAATTGAATTCCTGGTTGATTTGTTGAAATTGTCAATTTTCTTCCACTCATTTTTTCTGAAATTTCTGCTGCAATTTCTTTTTCTCTTTCTAAAACAAAAGAGTGATCATAACCCTTAGCTATTTTTAACTGTTTGTTATCATAATAGATCTGCTCTCCAATTTCTCTTGGGTATGTAAAATCAAACGGTGTATTTTTAGTTTTTTCTATTTTCCCCAACGGTAAAAACTCATTATTAATTGGAATATAGTTATTTGAATTAATTTTTAATGTATGATTTAGTATTGAATTATTTGAAGGATTTAAATTAAAATATGAGTGACTCGTTGGATTAAAAATTGTGTCTTTATCTGAACTAGCAAAGAATTCAATTTTGAACTCATCACTATCGTTAAGTGAGTATTTTACATTACAATTTAAATTTCCTGGATAACCAGAGTCTAAGTCCTCACTAAACAATGATAGCTCTAGAAATTTTTGATTTTGAGAATCATAGTCTACCAAATTCCAATTTTTTTTATGAAAACCATTAGTACCCCCATGTAAATGATTATTATTCTCATTTTTATCTATTTTAAAAATCTTATCATTTAATTTAAAACTACCTTTCGCAATTCTGTTGGCATATCTTCCGATAATTGCACCCATATAATATTTATCCTTCAAATATTCGTTATTGTCTTCATATCCAAGTACAATATTTTCAAATTTTCCATCACCTGATGGGGTGTTAATTTCTTTAATTATCCCAGCATAAGAAATTATGACTATTGAAATCCCATTACTATTAATCAGTTTATACTCTTTTATCATTTTTTAAATGAATATTTTATAAAATTGAATTTAAAAATAGCTAATTTATGCCTTAGTTTTTAGTATTTTAGAAGACTCAATAAATTTTAACTATGAAAAGGTATATTCTATTAATTGTACTAATCATTTTTAGTGCTAATACATATTCGCAGAAAAAGAAAAAAGATAAAGACAATCCATTAGATGAAGTTTCAGTAAGTGCTCTTAAATGGAGAGCTGTTGGACCAGCACTTACCTCTGGAAGAATTTCTGATTTAGCTGTAAACCCTAATAATCCATTCGAATACTATGTTGCTGTTGCTTCTGGTGGAGTTTGGAAAACTTCTAATTGGGGTGTTGATTATAAACCTATTTTCGATAGTCAGTCTTCATATTCAATTGGTTGTATTACAATTGACCCCAATAATACCAATGTTATTTGGGTTGGTACAGGCGAAAATAATAATCAAAGATCTGTTGCATACGGCGATGGGGTTTATAAATCAGTTGATGGTGGTGCATCATGGAAAAATATGGGACTTAAAAACTCTGAACATATTGGCAATATTATCGTTCATCCAGAAAATTCTGACGTTGTCTATGTTTCCGCATATGGTCCTCTCTGGAGCAAAGGTGGAGACAGAGGTATATATATGACGGAAGATGGTGGTAAGACCTGGAATAATATTCTTTTCATAGATGAGCATACAGGTTTTAATGAAATTCATATGGACCCAAGAGATCCTGATGTTTTATATGCTGCAAGTCATCAAAGAAGAAGACATGTTTATACGTATGTTGGTGGAGGACCCGGTTCAGGATTGCATAAATCTACAGATGGAGGTAAAACATGGAAAGAAATTAATAAAGGGCTTCCTGGTGTTGAGATCGGAAGAATTGGAATGGACATTTCCGATGCAAATCCTGAGATAATTTATGCAATTGTTGAGGCTGCTGAAAGAAAAGGTGGTTTTTATAAGTCAACTAACAGAGGAGAGACTTGGGTTAAGCAAAGCGGAAAGGTAACAAGTGGTAATTACTACCAAGAAATTTTTGCAGATCCTGTTGATGAGGATGTTGTATATATCATGGATACTTGGATGTCTGTAACTCATGATGGTGGTAAATCATTTAAAAATGTCGGTGAAGATTATAAGCATGTAGACAATCATGCTATGTGGATTAACCCAAATAATAATTCTCATTGGTTAGTAGGCTGTGATGGTGGAATTTATGAAACATTTGATAATGGTAAGAAATGGGATTTTAAAAAGAACCTTCCTATTACTCAATTTTACAAGGTAGCTGTTGATAATGCTGAACCTTTCTATAATATTTACGGAGGAACACAAGATAATTTTAGTATTGGTGGACCTTCAAGAGTTAATAATTCTCATGGGATTTCAAATCAAGATTGGTTTATAACTCATGGAGGAGATGGTTTTGAATCTCAAATTGACCCTGAAAATCCTAATATCGTTTATGCCCAATCTCAATATGGTTGGTTGGTGAGATATGACAAAATTAGTGGTGAAGAAGTCGGAATTAAACCAATCGCTAGAAAAGGTGAGCTAGATTATAAATGGAATTGGGATGCACCATTAGCTGTTAGTCATCACAAATCTGGTAGATTATATTTTGCTGCAAATAAAGTATTTAGGTCAGATGATTATGGGAACAGTTGGAATGTTATCAGTGATGATTTATCAAGGAAAATAGACAGAAATAAATTAAAAGTTTATGATAGAGTTCTGAGTATCGATGCAGTTGCGAAAAATGGATCAACTTCCCCGTATGGAACAATAGTAGCTCTCTCAGAGTCACCAATAGATGAAAATTTCATTGTTGTAGGTACTGATGATGGTTTGATTCAAATCACTGAAAATTCAGGAAAAACATGGAGAAAAATTGATAATATTCCGGATGCTCCAGCACAGTCTTACGTAAATTCAGTTTATTTATCTCAACATGATGTAAATGTAATTTATGTTGCTTTCAACCATCATAAATACGGAGATTTTAAGCCATATATATTTAAATCTAGTGACAGAGGAAATTCTTGGGTGTCAATTAGTAGTAATCTTCCGATAAGGGGTAGTGTATATTCAATTGAAGAGGATCATGTGGACAGCAACTTAATTTTTTGTGGAACAGAATTCGGAGTTTTCTTTTCTCCTGACTCTGGTAGAAACTGGAAAGAGTTGGCAAATGGATTACCAACAATAGCAGTTCGTGATATTGCAATACAAAGGAGAGAAAATGATTTAGTATTAGGAACTTTTGGTAGAGGTTTTTATGTATTAGATGATTACTCTGTCTTAAGGAGTATTGAAAATTCAGATAATGATCCTGCTGCACAAATATTTGATGTCAGAGATGCTTTAATGTGGGAAAAAGCCAATCCGCTTGGACTTCCTGGAAAAGCATTTCAGGGTGATAATTTTTATCTAGCTGAAAATCTTGATCCAGTAGCTATTTTTACTTACAATTTTGATGAAAAATTTGAAAGTCTTAAATCCAAGAGACAGAAGGCTGAGAAAAAGCTTATTAAGGAAAGTAAAGATGTCTCTTATCCAACATATAATGAGCTTTACGATGAGATGAATGAGGCAAAACCTGAATTGGTTTTTACTATCAGAGATAATAAAGAGAATGTTGTCAAAAAAATATACAGAAATCTCTCAAAAGGTTTAAGCAGATTTCACTGGGATCTTAGATATGAAGATAATAGCCCAATAAATTTAAGTTCAGCATCATTCTATAATCCTTTTGCTGGTGTTTCTGAGGGAACTTTAGTAAATCCAGGTACTTACACGATTGATATGTCAATTTTAAAGGCTGGTGAAACAACTAAAGTTGTTGACCCTCTAAGTTTTAATGTTGTTGCTTTAAATAATACAGTAATGCCTGCTGATGATCGTGAATCTAAGGTTAATTTTCAAAGAAAAGTATCAAAACTTCAAGCTGAGATGGGTGAGTATTCAAGAAAGTTTTCTGAAATCAGCAACAAAATGCCTTACATAGATGAAGCTATAAAGAAAGTAGAAAAGCCAGTTGATGAAATTTCAAAAATGGTCTGGGATGTTAAGCAATCTATAAAAGAGGTTAACCTTAAATTTTACGGTGACAATGTTAAGAGTAGATTGGATATTCAATCTTATTTAAGTCCATATTCAAGATTGGGGTCTGTTGCATACTATCAAAAGTATTCTACGGCTGCTCCAACCAAAACTCATATGGATAGTTATGAAATAGCGAAAGAAGAATTCCAACCTGTTAAGTTAATGATTGATGAACTCAAGGTTAAAATGACCGACTTGGAAAAACAACTTAAGGATATGGGTGCTGCATACACACCAGGAAGACCTAAAGCCATTAATTAGTTTTTAGCTCTAATTTAAATTTTAAAAAAGCACCTTATAACTAAGGTGCTTTTCTTTATAGGCTTGATAAATTATCTAACAACTAGTTTAGATATTTTACTTTGTCCATTGATTGTAACTATCAGTATATAGAAGCCACTGTTGAATGAGCTAACATCTAATGTGTTTCCATTAATAGTAGTATCCATTACTTTTCTACCGGTTACAGTAAATACTTGGATTTCTTTTAATCCTTCTGCCGGAGATAGAATAGTAACGTAGTTACCATCTACAGGGTTAGGATAAACCATCATATCAAGCATTTCATTGTCACTAGTAGACAGTCCTGTGTTAATTTCAAATGTTATGGTTTCTTCTACTGGCGGATCTAGTGCATTATGCATATGATCAACTAACCATATGTATAGCGTGTGTTCTCCATCTTGAAGTCCTGAAATAACGACATCATTTATGTCGTGAACAGCAACATATTCTTCATCATTTAAAATATAATGCCAATGACCATCTAGTCCAACTGTAAAGTTGTTAAATTCAACAATCGATATAGTTACTTCATCTCCGTTTACTGAAACATTCCAATCCGCTGATACTTCATCTTGTGCATATATTTCTAAGCTAATTAAGCTAAATATTAAAATAAATATTTTATTCATATAATCAGTTGAATTGACAGAATTTTTAAAGATAAAAAAAGCACCTCAATAACTGAGGTGCTTTTCTTTATTTATTGACTTAATAAATTACCTAATAACAAGTTTCGATATTTTACTTTGTCCATTAACTGTAACTTTCAGCATATAGAATCCACTATTGAACGAGCTCACATCTAATGTGTTTCCATTAATAGTAGTATCCATTACTTTTCTTCCAGTTACTGTATAAATTTGGATTTCTTTTAATCCATCAACAGGAGATTGAATCGTAACAAAATCACCATCTACTGGATTTGGATAAACCATCATGTCTAATAATTCATTTTCTGATGTTGATAGCGCAGCTTGTACACATACATCATCTAATGTAACACCATATCCATAACCTGATGTTGCCTGGAATCCAATATAATAATCAGCACTAGGATTAGGTAAATCTAAAGTAACTTCAGTCCAAGCTATAGCTTCTTCAAGATATTCACCAATTTGTACCCAGTCACCATTTACACTTGTTCTATAGAACACTCTTAATTGATCTTGGTCACCTGCCCACTGTTCCTGAGTATAGTTGAAGGTTAATTGTGGGTCAGTTACTGAGGTTAAATCCATTGCAGGTGATATAATACTAGCAGTATCACCATTATAGTTACCAGATGCAAAACCTACCATTTGAGATCCAGAAAGTGGAGTTACATTACCGCTGACATTTCCGTTAATTGTTTGCCATTCTGAAGTACCAGAAAATATAGAGCTTGTCCATCCTTCAACGCCAGCTCCAAAATCTCCAGATTCAAATCCTTCACACCATGGATATTCACTAATAACAGTTATGCTGAATGTTATTGTTTCTTCAATTGGTGGGTCAAGAGGGTTGTGATCATTATCAACTAACCAAGCGGTTATACTGTGATCACCTACAGAAAGTCCAGAAATTTCAACATCATTTGTATCATATACCATAACAGTGTCACCTCCATCAACAGAGTAGTGCCAATGCCCGTCAGTTCCAACAACAAAATTATTGAAACCTGAAATTGATAACGTAGCAGTTGTGCCCATGGTAGACACATCCCAATCAGCAGCTACCGCTGAGTTATCAAAGACATTAATGTCATCGATTAACCAATCTGATGCATAATCCCCTGTATATTTAAAGGCAATTGTTACATTTGGCTCAGATGGCAGTGAGAATTCATACTCACACCATGCATTTCCAGGAACAGATTGATTAGGATTTTGATTGTCACAAACTGCATCATTTAGTAAAACCCAAGTAGCTGAATTTACATCACCGTCATAGTCTAAGGAATACATTACATGATGTTCATCAGCATATGATGCCCAGTGAACGTGATCCCAATAGGTTAGAATAGGAACGGAAGATCCATGTAAATCAAAAGTTGGGGTTATTGCCCAATTTTCAAGAGCTCCAGAGTCTGAAAAGTCATCCTGCTGTAAATAGTAAAGACCACCGTTAGCGGCATCATCGTCATTTACAAAATGACCACTGTTTATAACCCAGTTATAAGCAGTTGAACCATTTTGAATTAAAGTCATATCCCCAAAACCACTTTCAAAACTATTCGAATATGGAATTGTACTAGAAACCCTATTTTCAGTCAGGTTTGGTTGAAAATCATTTGGGTTTTGATTGTGTAGTATTTCACCCCTTACATGCTCATGAGTACAGTTTGGTCCATGTTGTTGCCCATAAAACAGAAAAGGAGTTAATAAAAATAATAAGTAAAGTTTTTTCATAGATTGATTTTAATAGATTAATAATTAGTCATTGATTTCCATAAAGTTATGTTAATTTAATAAGATTTAAAAATCAATTTTACAGATATAATAATATCTTATATTATATCGCATGCAGTTTATTTTAGTTGAAAATTAAAAAACCCACTGAAAATCAGTGGGTTATATTTAGAAGCGGAGGAAGAGGGATTCGAACCCCCGGAGGTGTGACCCTCAACAGTTTTCAAGACTGCCGCATTCGACCACTCTGCCATTCCTCCAATAACGGATGCAAATATATGCTTGTTTTTCTT
>Ga0160422_10002873_pt1 | contig 10727 bp, 10 predicted proteins | sample Fk160mmetaG_FD_108192 | JGI IMG/M metagenome (GOLD analysis project Ga0160422, IMG submission 108192) | Marine microbial communities from the Central Pacific Ocean - Fk160115 60m metaG | ecosystem: Environmental > Aquatic > Marine > Oceanic > Photic zone | place: The Central Pacific Ocean... | reverse complement strand
TGCGCCGACTGGTTGGTTTTACTTTGACGGCTGGTGTTGCCGGACCTGCTCTACAGCAGTTGGGTATGTACGCTACCGGGGTGGCTCAAGATCAAATGGAAGCGTTGCAACGTAGAGTGGCTCCGTGGAGTCGAGCGTCCACGTTGATTCCAACCAGCGTTGAAGTAAAAAAAGGCCCGGATGGAGAGCAAAAGCCTTATGTCACCGGCTACATAGATTACAGTTTTTTCAATCCGTACGATTATTTTAATCGCCCAGCCCGAGCCATCATGGAAGCTGCGGCTAAAAACGAGTTACGTGGTCTCGATGGTGAGGGTCTTTATAGAGATGCAGCGGTTGGTGTAATCAAAGAAATGTTCAAACCATTCAGCGATCTTTCTATCATCGCGGAAAAGATTTTGGATGTAGAACGTGGTGAAACAAAGACGGGTCAAAAGGTCTACAACAAACCTCAAGGTGAATTTAGGGGTGACGATGGCACAGAGATCGCAGTCAAATCGTTCTTTCACATCGCCGATGCATTCAACCCAGGGGCCATAGAACAGTTCGTTGGACGAGTTGATGTGCAGCCCGAGACGGGTGAAGTTGGTTACATACCCAGCCGTATTGTGACTGCTATGACTGCGCCGCACGGGCGTGATGCCCGTGGTAATGTTCGTAATGTTGAAGAGGAACTGCTGTCCTTCTTCACCGGTCTGCGAGAGGCAGACATAAAACCAGAAAACGTGGTCAAGTACGGAGCATATCAGTACGGAGATGTGGTTCGTGGAATCAGTGCGGACTTCAACTCAACACTGCGCGTAGAGACTCAGATGGATCCGATGAATGTGATCGAAGCGTATGCGCGCGCGAACGAAAAATTGTTCCGAGAGGAAAACAAAATTTTTGGTCTTGTTAAAGACATGCGGACCTTGGGCATGCCAGATCGAGAGATTAGAAAGGCACTGAAAAAAGCAAACGTAGGCAACGTCAACAGAATTATGCAGGGACGTTTCACACCAAAACAAATCTCCGACAGTATGAAAAAACTGGCGCGGAAAAACGTGCAAGAGTTCGGCGGCACTTTCCCACTGAAAGAACTCAACGACATTCGCAGAATCTTGAATCGTCGTCCTTTAACAGGCACGATAGAGCTTGATGTGTCGGGCATGAAGAAAAGGTTTGATGTCAGTCAGGCGACGGTACAACCTCAAGTTTCGGCGCCGACACCCACGGACGTTGCCCCAGCGCCGGCGGCACCCGTGGAAATGGGGGCCGCTCCGATTCTCCCTAGTGTAGCGGCCCCCGCACCTATACCACAAGGACCACTGACCACGGATCTTGGGTCACTGGTAAAGGATCCAAGGACCAGAGAGCTAGTTGAAAGACAAAGGGGATTGGGATGAACCTAGAGCAACTGCAAAAAGAGCTAGCAGCCGACGAGGGATGCAAGCTGGAAATTTATTTAGACCATTTAGGCTACCCTACCGTCGGGATTGGGCACCTTATTCACGAAGATGACGACTTGCACGGCCTGGAAGTCGGCTCTGAGGTCTCTCAGGAGCTTGTCGATGAACTATTCCACGACGATGTGCAACGAACTCTACGAGATTGCGAATTTTTGTACAGTGATTTCAATGACTTACCGGAAGACGCACAATTGATCATCGCGAACATGTGCTTTCAATTAGGCCGACCTCGCCTGTCTGGCTTCAAAAAAATGAAGGCAGCGGTCGATTCGAGGGACTTCCGCGAGGCCAGCGCCCAGATGCTCGATTCGAAGTGGGCAAAACAGACCCCGAATCGAGCAAATCGTTTGGCTAATCGAATGGCAGCGTTGGCTGAAACAGCCTAGCTGCGTTATTTCTTTGCCTTCGGTGGACGGCCCCGCTTTTTAGGAGCGGCTTTCTTCGCCGCAGCTTTCTTCTTTGCCGGCGCCTTGCCCCCGACCCACGCTTCGTTAATCGTTGGCGTGGACTTATCATCTCCAACTAGCCGTCCGTTGATGTCTCTGGCCCGTTCCGGCTCCTTGACCAGTGACGGAAAGAACAACTTCAAAAGACTCTTGATCATGTCTTACTCCTCGTTTCTAGATCAACAGGTACAAAATCAAATTCCATACATCTGGCGGACCACCCTGCAAAATCTCCGTCCAGTAGTTTTTGTTCCATCTTTTCAATGAATTCTTCTGGTTTTGGGCACTCGTCTACCACAAACAACTCACCTCGAAACGAGCCATCAAGCATAACAAAAGCGACGACGAGCACATGAAGTACCATGTTAGCCCACCTCTCCCCAGTTTTCCCCAATCTCGGCATCCACATCGAATGGGACAGCCAGACCGTGCACACAAGTTTTCATAATTTCAACTATCCTGTCCGCTTGTTCACGTGAGTTCACACTAAAACACAACTCGTCATGAACGGTAAGCAGCGGCAGCAGTCCTTCTTTGTAGCACTCAACCATCGCCTTCTTTGTTTGATCAGCACTAGAACCCTGTATCAGACGGTTCAACGCTTTGTATGTGAACGCCCGTCGTATCATGCCCCTGCCGCCATATTCTTTGGCTGCTTCTTCCAACGGCAGTGCCTTGTTAAACTCGTAGGACCGTGGCTCCCACATGTTGAAGTGGCACTTGCGACCAAGCCATGTCCGCACAATGCCATGTTCGGCTGCTGTGTTTGCAGCCAAGTCTGCCATGCCTTTCACGAAGGGCACCTTCAGGTGGTATTCTGCCAACAAACGCTTGGCCTCTTCCTCGGATATGTCCAAAGTTGTACCCAGTTTCTTTCGGCCCATGCCATACATGATGCCCAGGTTTACTGTCTTGGCTTCCTTGCGTGTGACACCTGCCATATCTGCCACCATCTGGTGGAAGTCAGCGTTGCCCTCGTGGTACATCTTTACAATGTCATCAATCAGCGGACTGCGGTTTGGACCTTTCAGCGCCCAGCAGTAGTGGGCAAGCCACCTGGGTTCCTGTGAGGCATAGTCGAAGCTGCCCCACTTCTCGCCCTCTTCGGGCAAGAACAGGCCACGAATCATCTTTTTAATTTCGGGATCCCGCGCCGGTTGCTGTTGGAGATTCGGGTGGGACGAAGAAAATCGTCCGGTGACTGTGCCCCCTTCATCTGAACGAAGAGGGTTAAAATCACAATGGATACGACCATTATGCTCATGCTTGAGTATAGTCTCGATAAACGTCGTGTTGGCTTTGTTGAACTCGCGAAGCCGGACAATCTTTTGTGCCACGGGGTGCACATGATTCGCCAGAAATACTTTTGTAAACGCTGGAGCATTTGTCTTTGCCGTCCGCTTGTATGACAAGCCTAGCTTATCAAACACCTTGGCAATAGACGACGCTGCCCACGGCTCCACCCAGATTCCTGTCTCGTCTTTGACTTCCTTCAACAGCTTCTGTTCCAGCGCGACCAGCTTCTTCTTTGTCTGCTCTGCCTTGTCCACATCAACTCGGACGCCGCGCTCTTTCATGTCAAGCAGGACGGGCAGAAGCGAAGACTCCAGCTTGAAGATGCCTTCTATGTTGTCGCCTTTTATCTCAACGCTCAAACGATCCCACAGCTTCAGTGTGATCTCGGCATCCTTTTCTGCATACCTGCCCACGAACGATGCATGCAGCTTCCACATCTCGCTCTTCGGATCGACACCATACATAGCCGCCGCCGAACGCAGCATGACCTCGCTCTTGCCTTCTTCAAGATACTCACGACACAGCGAGTTCAGGTTGTAGAATCTACGGTTCTCGTTCAGCAGCGGAGCCGCAATCATCGTGTCGATGACCGGACCCTGCACATCTATGCCTGCCCAGCGTAGCCAGCCCAGATCATACAGCGCATTGTGCATGACCTTTTCTATGTGTGGCGTAGCCAGTTGTTTCTTCAGCCAGTTGAAGACGGTCTTCTCTGGCATGTTGCCGCCACCCTCGTGACGTATCGGGAAGTATCCAACAAAATCCCCCGCCGCTATGGCTATGCCGATGATGTTGCCATCATCCCTGCACCACCCCGGACCCAGCGTGGTAAGATTCGGATCCCGAGTCTCAAGGTCAATTGCCATGCGCTTGACAGAGGTCAAGTCCGGCAGACTCGACGGAGGCATCCACTCTTCTTCAAAGTCTAACAGATCAGTCCGCATCTTTTATCTCACCGCCCAAGGCAGCATACCCTATGATGTCTATCCAAGTATCGTTCTGATCAGCGTCTTGTGACAGCCGCGCCAGTTTCAAACCGATCATCATCATCGTAACTTCTTCAGGCGTTATCTTGCTCAACAACTTCCGTTGCAGCAGCACGTTCCAGATCGTTGCTATGCGCTCATGATTGATCAACGCCGAACCATACTGCTCGGCCCTCGGCCCGTTGATCAGCATCTTTGCTTCTTCGAGTAACTCGTCACGTGTCATAGCTGAAACCTGTAGTTGGAGTAGGATTGCACAATGTGCAGCGTCTTTCGCGCTCTTGTTATGCCCACATAAAAGGTGCGGATCTCTTCGTCCACGGTCGAGAACTTTTGTATTTTCGGACTCGTCTCTGTAAACAGAACCACGTTGTCTGCCTCGCCGCCCTTGGCCCGGTGGATTGTAGACACCTCGATGCGAGGCTTGCTGACGTTTAGTATCGACTCACCCATGCGTCTGACAGACGTTATGTATGCATAGTCGATGTCTCGTATGCGTATGACATCGTACCACGGATCATCCTTGCCAGCCGCCATGCCACAAAAGACGGTAAGATAGTTCAGATCGTACAATCCATGAGACTCTAGCCCCGATATCTTACGGCGGCATGCCTTGGACAGATACCTGTCAGACGCAACCGCCATCTTGGCAAATGCTTTGAGATCATCTCCAGACAGAGACTCGCCCTTCTGCAACTTCAGCCATGTCTCGATGGACTCAAGGATGCGGGATGATATAGACCAGCGGTTGTCCTTCCAGAACAGATAGCCCATGTCCCGCAGCTTGTTAGCAATCCTGTTGGCAATAAAGTTTGTACGGGCCAGGATCAACCACTCACCTTTTGACATGTCGATGTCTCCGAGTTCGTAGTTGTAAGTGATGTCGCCCTCTTCGTCTGTGGGCTTCCAATCCTTGTCTTGCCTGATCGACAGACGACTGACCACGTTGTTTGCAAACTGGTGGATTTTTTTCGGAACCCTGTAGGATTTGTCAAGCACTTGCTTGTGCTCAGACGAAGACAAAAAGTTGTCCACTTTTACACCCATCCAAGAGAAGATGCATTGATCGTCATCACCTGCAAACACCACCCGATCCGAACGCGGGACGATCACCTCATGTATCATGCGCCACTGTAGTGGCACCAAGTCTTGCGCTTCGTCCACGATGAGCAGATCGAACGACGGACACTCGCCGTCTTCGATGAAGCGTTCGATCATATCTACGAAGTCAACTTTCTTCGTCTCTTGCTTGTACTCCTCGATGGCAGACACGACATGCTCTAGCTCTCGGAAGTAGAGCATGTTGTCAGAGAACGTCTGATTGAACACAGCCCCCAGCGTTTGACCTGTGGCACGGGACAGGTTGTACATGTTGTAATATTCATCGCCCTTGGCTTGCCCCGGTGTGAACAACAGACCCTCATCCATGCGGATGTTCTGACTCGATGTCATGGGCAGGCCAAGAATCTTGGACAAGGCGTTTAAATCACCGCCGTCCAAGACCTGCTCCCGTCGCAGACCAAGCTGTCGAAACGCCATTGAATGTAGAGTCCGAAACCAAACCAAATCCTTGGCGTTTACTTGCAGCTTCTCGATGGCACGATCCCTTGCCTCGGTCGTAGCCTTTTTACTGAATGACATGAAGCCAACACGGGCCGGATCAGTTCCCGATTCCAATGCCTCTTGCACCATGTTGATCAGACGTGTGGTCTTGCCTGTGCCAGGAGGCCCGAAGATGGTCATGCTCTTGTAACTTGTGTAGCTCAAAACGGCACCTCCTCTTTCGGGATGTTAGCCGGTGGTATCTCCACTTCCTCACGGAACATGGGCACCCACCACACGCGCATTTGTTTCTGGTCACCCTTGGATGTTTTGAACCACACACGCCCATTGGACTTGTCGCCACCGTTCAACTCTTTGATTCGTTCTTGAATCTGCCCACGACTGTAGCGATCAAACTTGTGATTCCGGAGGAATCGCATCAACGAGTCGAGCTTGAAGTATGTCAGCCCCTCGTCTTCGTCAGAGTATGGCTTGCCAAGTGTGATCTCTTCTGGTGCCTGCCCCTGCACCCTGCCCTCGCAGAATGCTTCAAGAAGCTCGACAAACTGACCACGCATCGTCAGTTCTTCCGGCACCTCGATCTCGACCATGTTTTCCATCAGCATGGCAACAATCGTCTGCCAGTCCGCCATCTTCATCAGTGGCGGCATGACATGTATCTGCTCCATGCATGCTTTCTGAAACTTTTGCGGAGTCTGCAAGTCGTCTGTGGTCAACTCGACACGGCGCCCACCGACATCGCAGAACCAGACGGGTGGCTCTGATTTTACGACACAAAGACCGGCAACGTCGGCTGATGCACTCGCACCACCGATGCCGTACTTCTTCGTCCGGCACAGCCCACGGTTGCAAAAACTCTTCAGCGGTTCTTGGTCACACGGGAAGCCATATTCCTTCTTATCGTGTTGAGACTGAATAGACACGATTTCAGAAGCTGGTAGTGGTGGTGAAGAGATACGGTTATTGATTTCTTCCAGCCGCCTTTTCCAATCATCCGGCTTCTCCTTCTTACATGCCACCGCTGTTGCAAACATCACTGTATTACGAGTGCCCTCGGGCACCCCCTGTCCAAACATACAGTTCAGACAGGGGGGCCACTCCTTGAACTCGTCCTCGATAACTCCGAACGACAACCCAACAAAATCGTCAGAAGTCGAGGCTCTCCCATCTACGAGTTCAAGGAATTCTTCCAAGGACGCCGGCTCCCCATCTTCTTTGATGGCATGTCGTAGCGTTTGCTCCGCATCGAAGTAGGGCAAGTTGATGAAGTTGCCGACATCACCACGCTCCGCCAAGATCTTCTCTTGCTTCGGAAAGATCTCGCACCCACCGTGTCCGATGAAGGCTGCAATCTCTGATGCTTTGTCTCGGAACTCTCCGGCACCTATGTGGTCCTTGAAGAAAAAGAATATGTGTGCACCTCCAGACTTCGAGCGGCACACCACACACGGCACGTTAAGTTCTCGAAGCCTGCGGTCGAGACCAGCCAGATCGAGTGGGTATTCGTCAACATCCAGAGCACCAAACTTACATAAGTTGTTTTCGTTGATGGGAATAGATCCCACCCCCTGACGACCGTCAAGGTGTGACTGTATCAACTCAAGTGTCAGGGGCTTCCTGACAATCTTGGATATTGCTTTTTGTTTTCCGGCTCTACGTTCATTCGATATCTGTGTCTGTCCATGTGCTGCACCAAAGCCTTGAAATGCAGCCATGAACTTTTCTGCTGAGTTCATAACTACCAGCCCTCTGTATTGGGTTAGGGCAGGGGGTGAAGGGATATAATTCTCAAGCTCAACCGAGCTAAGTTAACGGCATATTGCTTGCGACACGCTTAACCCCTCCCAGGTGCCCCCCTGAAACACCTTGTCATGCGCATCGTTAGAATGGGATATCGTCCGCGTTCGATTCCTGATTAGCAGGCATCTCTTCAGACGGGGCGGCACTGGTCTTGATCTCACCACGACGGAACTGCTCGTACAGTCCCTTCGCTTCCAAGACAGCAGCCTGGGGGACAGACTCGACATCGGACTGCGCGATGGCGTAGTTGTACCACGTACCACGGTCGTTGCTTTCCGACACCGTAGTCAGGTGCCAGACGGTTGCCCACATGGGAGGCGTGAACAAACCACGAGTCGGGTGCTGGATTTTGATGCCAGCACGGCGGGTATTCCATTGCTTCGCAACTTTCATCTGGGTCTTCTTCATATCCAGAACCATCTGCTGCGTAACACCGTCATCATCCACGGCAATCACGAGATACTGCGCGGAGCGAACCAACTCGTTACCGTTCGGCAAGATCTCGTTCGAACCAGTACGCTGGGCCTGCCGGATATCAGGGTTATTCTTATCCAACTCGCCAAGGAATCCACCACCGCTCTCCCGCAGTTGGAACTCCAGATACTTCATCTCGTACGCACACGGGATAATCTTCAGACCTTCTTCACCTTCCCACAGTTGCTGGGTGACGTTGTTAAACATGTCACCAGCAGACGCACCCTTGATAAACTTCGGGTCAGTCTTCACCAGTTGCGGGGACAAGGCTTGGCAGATACGCAGAAACGGAATCTGCATATCTTCAGAGGACATGGTTTCCATGCCCTGACCTGCACTCTCGAACAGGTCGTCCATCATCATCGAAACACCAGTTTCTTTCTTCGTTGCTACTTTCGTACTCATTGCTCTACTTTCTCTTTATCTTTGCTTCGGTTCCACAAAATACACCGAACATGTCGAAGTCAATTGCTTCGCCCGATTCGATGCGGTTCTTCACCCATGCCTTCAGCGTTTGCGGATGCACATGGGTCTTTTGCGCGGGGTCCAGACCAAAGTCCTCCTTCAACTGATCGACAACAGTGTATGCCACGTTGTCCTGACCAGCGTTGAAAGACACGGTCACATCATGCTTGATGATGTCACCTTCTCCGATCTCACGGAGCCACGCAAAGGCTGACTCACGGCGCTCTTCTGGTATGCGCGCGTGAACAAACTGACGAAGAGATACTTCATTACCGTCAACGGTAATGCTTTCCATATCCATCTCCTGCATCAGCGCAGGGATGTCCTCTTCGTTGACCTTACGTTTTTTGGATTTCAATTCCTTGATGAACTTCTCGGCGTCAGCAATCTGCTGTTCGAGGTCTAAGGAATGTTTGATCAGACTGGCTAGACGAGAACCTTTTTCCTCGTCCACCTTGTTAAATTTGTCGGCGTCTACCGACTCGTCTATCAGCGAAAACACATCGCTCATCACACTTCTCCATGTTACTGTCGTTCCAAGTTTACGCCCTTCGGCGGTGTGTAGGTGTTCCGTAGATTAGTCCCCTTGCTTTATGCGGATAAGGACTTTGCCCATGCCTTAGCCCTTGCTTTTCCTTACACCACGGGAGACTAAGGTTAGAGATCTACGGCATTGTGTAAGACGAAAGCAAAGATCATATATAGTCCCTGAATATTCCACACCTCGAACTAAATACAACCCAGACCTACTGCCCCTCGCCCAAAGGAGGATCCGCACCCGAATTACTTTGAGTCTGGTCTATCCTTTCCCTCTTCTTTTTTAGGGAAGCTCACACGCCTCGTTTCAAGGTCGTAAAGCAAGTCGTCATAGTCGGGCTGAACCGAGTATGTAATCTGACCAGCCAAGCTGCGCTGATTAGCTTCTGCTAGCTCCGCCACCATCTTGTAAGTATCAAGCGGCAGAGACACACTGGTGTACTTCCTCGACCCTGTGTCCATGTTGGAAATTGTCTTGTATGTCCACTTACTTGGCACTAATCGCCTCCATGTGAAAGATTTCTTTTGTTGTTTTACAGTGCAAAGTGTTGCAACGTCAAGAAGTATTTGCGCCCACATCAGGGCGTAAGCTCCAGCCACTGGCGCACCTCTTCGCCCAGCGACTTCGCAGACAACTTTATCTTGTCCTGTAGATTCTCCACGATGTGCTTGTCCACTGTTCCTGGTGATATCAAATCGACATATGTAACGTGGTTGTTCTGTCCGATACGATGACATCGATCCTCGGATTGTATGCGACTCTGAAGATTAAAATCATTGGCATAGTAGATCACATTTGTTGCCGCATGTAACGTCAGACCCATGCCTGCGGTTTGCGGGTTGCCCACAAAGAACCGAACATCTTCGTACTGAAACTTGCGTATGGCCTCCTGCCTGTCGTCATCACTGGTGTCCCCAAAATATGTAACCACGGACCCCGGTCCATACTCTTCGGCCAACATGCTTTGTATCTTGAGGATGTCATATCGAAAGCGTGACCAGATGATGACCTTGCCTGTCATCTCCTCGATGGTCTGCATCAACGCTTGAGTTCTGTTTGTCTCAAACTCAATCCTGTCACCGTTGTCCAAGATAACGTGACCACACAGTATCTGCTGCAAGCGCAGCAGTTGTGTCATGATGGCAGGCGCCGACATCAACTCACCGTTGTCCATCTGCACGATGGCATTGTCCCGCATGGTCTTGTAGTACCGCACTTGATCCTTGGTCAGCGGCACTTCGCGTGTCACATATATCTTGTCGGGCAGATCGAGCGCCTCTTCCTTCGTGACTCGGTACGAGAACCCATCCAGCCGCTCTGATAACTCATCCAGATTCCTGTAGCCCACTACCATCTGAAAGCTGTGCGCGCCCATGCGTTGCGTGCGCGTGATGGCATAGCGTCCTTGAAATGAATAGTAAGATGGAAAGCCCAGCAAATCTTTGTCCAAGAATGCACACTGCGCGTACAAATCCATAGGCGACTTTGTAACAGGTGACCCTGTTAGAATTCGTCTGTATGTTGCGCGCTTACCGAACTCAACCAGTGTCTTAGTTCGCTTGGCTTTGGGATTCTTGATTGTTGTGGACTCATCAACTGCAAGTAAGAAATCACTGCCGCGTGTGAACGCCCCCACAAACGCCGGCAGTTTCTTCGTTGCGAAACCCTCCACGTTTGCCAGAAATATGCGCAAGACTTCACGCTCTTGTAC
>Ga0160422_10002872_pt1 | contig 10729 bp, 8 predicted proteins | sample Fk160mmetaG_FD_108192 | JGI IMG/M metagenome (GOLD analysis project Ga0160422, IMG submission 108192) | Marine microbial communities from the Central Pacific Ocean - Fk160115 60m metaG | ecosystem: Environmental > Aquatic > Marine > Oceanic > Photic zone | place: The Central Pacific Ocean... | reverse complement strand
TTAGGTGGATTTCATTGTTAGTATATTCATTTTGACTTTTTAGTAGCGCAGAATCCATACTGTTCTCTACACCTACATCTCCTCTAAATGCATCAGTTGAAACATCTTGACTTAATGGGGTAGCAGCAGGAACAAACCCTGCTTTTCTAAGCATTGATATTGGGTCACTTAGTGCCTGTTTTAATTGAACATTCTCGGCTTTTAACACTTGTAGGTCTGAGTCCATGTTCTCCATTTTTGTTATCAAAGCGTTCATTAAACGCTCAGCAACAGACTCATCACTCATTTACTCACCCTTACTGCGAATAACGACCAAAAGTGCCTGAGTGTTTTCTAAATCCATTACCTACACGAGATGATAGGATTGTGCCGGGTAGGACATCTCCTCTTTGTGAAGGAGCAAATTTTTCACCAGTTTTGTTTATTTTAAGAATAGTGCTTTCTCCCGGGCTTACGACAGCAACTTCATTTTCTGCTTTCTTAACCGCAGCATAAATATCATCGTTTAGATATCCAGCGAATTTAATAATTTCATTTAGATGTTGTTGTGCAGCAAAAGGGTCACTGCCTTCCAGTGCTTTGTTAAAAGCATCTGTGTGAACGGACAATTTTCTTGCCATCGGATTCATTTTCATTAAGTCCATAATTACGCCTCTACTACAGCCGTAGTAATATCACCCTAAATAGCCTTACGCACCTCTAAGCCTTCTACTATCTTGAATTGCTTGATTATTTTGTTGCGGTATTGTAGGTGCAATTCCTCTTTGTTGAACGCTTGTTACAGGTGCACCCGCCCCCGGACTACCTCTTTGTTGAGGTCGTGCCGGGGAGCGTGGAGTGCGTATTCCCATCCCCTCTCCTCCGGGCTGCGATGGAGGCATCATTTGTGGAGGTAATCTACCACCTTGCATCATTTGTGGTGGCATACCGCCTTGTGGTGGCATGGACTGTCGAGGAGGCATAGCCTGTCTAGGTGGCATTTGTTGAGGTTGGCCTTGAGGTTGGCCTTGCGGCTGACCCTCGGGTTGCGGTGGTTTCTTTCTATAACTGAATCGAACATCTCTATCTCCTTCTTCTAAGAGTTCAGGTTGGTATCCAAGCATAGCCATTCTTTGAGCGAGGTTAACTTCCATCTCATCACGGCGTAGTCTTGTGATTTCATCTTCCTCTTCATTTGGATATAGAGTTAGTTTCCAATCTGTAATATCTAATTCACGCAACATTCTTGGGAATAATAAATCAGTATATATTTTCTGACCATATTCAACTGCACGATTTGTAACTAAGATTTGTAGCCCTTCGTTATTCAGTCCACCTGACTTACCATTGTCAATCATGAAGATAGAAGAAACACCATAAAAAGCAGCAATACGATTTCTTATCTCATCACGGACAGCAATATATTGCATCTCTTCTAATGTATCCATGAACTTAACCCAGTTCACACCACCACGACCCGATGCTGATTCGATACCAACTTTAGGAATATAGTGAGGGTCACGCTCCATCTTTTCATCAACGCCCTTCCAAAAGGATTTCATTGACTCAAGATTATCAGTTGTCACACTTACAATACCTTTCGGGATTCTACGCTTTTGATACGCTGTGTAAATGTAATTATCCATAGCGGTTAGAGTCATAGCCTGTCGCCATAGAGTATTTACTGGAGAGCGACCATACAATTTACCGGGATTGTATTTTGATACATGGAGAACTTCACCCTTCATGAAGTATTGATTCTTACCCGAACCGGCCATGTTAACATAGTGAGCATCCACTAATCGAGAGCCGCAAATTTGACACTTTGGTTCTTGACCGGGATATGCAACTTGGTCACGATGAATACGGCATATCTTATATCTACCACCACGAACACCACGCTTATCAGCAATAATTCTCATAAAGATAGGGTCGCCACGAATCAACTCTTTGATTCTGTAAAATTGAACTTCGCCGGTTTTCTCATCAACATAATACTCTTTTATCATCAAAAGAAAAGCATCATCTACAATATTTAGGTCACGCTCTATCTCATGTAATATCTGCATGAAACTTTGTTCCATTGAATTTTCTTGGTTTAACAACCACTTAGCATAAAGCACTTGGTCGGGGTCAGGTTTACGAACTCCTCCACCACAAGTAGGACATGAATCTACTTCGTGATGGAATTCTTCTTCGCACTCGATACACTTGAAACGAAACTTCTTTTCCCAAAAGTATCCTCTACGAAATATCTCTTGACCTAGTTTTGTAATAACAGTTCTAAGAATTAAGTTTTCATTAGAAACAGCATAAAGGGCTGGTAAGGTAATACCTTGTGCTAAAACTGGCTCTTGTATACCAGTGGTATACAACGGCATTTGAGGTTGAGGAGTTGTTCTTCTTCTAAACGGACTTGACAAAGCAGACAAAAATCTACTAACAATACCTTGGTTTTCCTCAGCCATCATAGACCCTCCCTGTATTTACCAATTGTATCCATGTCAATTCCCCATTCTTGTAGTAAAGCATTTGATTTTCTTTTATCGTCTTTCCAGTTTTCGTATCTAACTAAGCGTTTTAGTTCTTGTTTTCGAGTAGTATCTTTCTCATCGAGATAGGCTACTACTGCTTTTGCTTGCACTGACTTCATTTTAAGGTGAGGTGACACCCCATGAAGTAACTTTCGTAGGTCGGCTTTGGAGTAAAATTGTAATCGGTGTTGACTTCTTTGTGAGTCTTTGTAGACCTTATTATCAGTAGATAGCACTCCGCACTCTAGTGTTTTGTATAAATCCTCACAGTGAATTTTACCTCTATCTCCTGTGGCAATCATACCAGCACGAGGTTCACCACGCTCAGTAATGGTGATGTATCCATCAGCATCAATGAAGCCAGCGCTGTATGACCATACATCTTTGAGGACTAAGCCATCACTAGAAACTCTAACATAAGTGCCTCTCTTTGCACCTTTTACAATATCCATATCCTCTCCATACATGTTCATCAATGTAGTGAGTTTTCTATCTGTGTGTGATTTTTTCAACATACCAGCATCTGAAAAATTACTACGAATAGTAGTAACTTTCATTGGGCCTTTCTCAAGCAATTGTTGAGATGCAAATACCAAGAAATCTTTTTCTGCTTTTGTTAATTTGTCAGTAGGATGAAGCGCATTTGACCACATTTTTCTAGCAGCACTTCTATCTTGCATAGCAGAAGCCCACGCTTGTTGTTCTTCTACACCCCACACATCTTCATGCTCATCTAACATCTTGAGAGTCTGTTCTGCCTTATCCCACATCATACAGGCACGCTCTAAATTAACACATCGAGATTCACCAAACTTACGAAGGCTCTTGAGTTTACGGTCATCGAGTCCTAATTGTTTGATGGTATTTTCATAAGGTTCTGACCAAGATAAAGATTTGATAGTCATATCAGTTTCCAATGATTTAATCATTCTAACATCATTGATAAAATTGTCAATCTCACTACGATTGTCCTTGTTATTTCTTCTTGCTTTTCTTAATCTTTTAACAAGAGTTTCAGCATTACAACCCAAGGTTGCTTCAAACCACCCATCGCCATTTGGTGCAAAGTGATGCTGCTTTTTAATTGGTTTGACTTCTTCAGTGGAAACAGGGGTATAGGTATAGACTTCACCAAAGTCATCTTCAATCATAGCCGAACCCCACATACATTTGACCTCCACATTGACCTATTTACCATTTGCTACCCATGGGTGATTTATTGATTATTTCTTGTAACTTATTTCTAACTCTAAGTCTCATCGGTGTGAAAGGCACAATTTGTTCTTCAGCATAAGAATTAGCGATTGCATTTAACTCCCATATCTCTAACCCTGTTTCGTAGTTATTTTTGTGTAGATACTTCACCATGTCATTAGTAGATAAATTGCTACCACTGCCTTTCATAAAAGGGCAACCACCAAGACCACCAATGCTAGCATCAAACTCAGTAATACCCCAATCTAAAGCAGCCTGAATATTAGGAAACATATTGTCTCTCTTGTTTTTAGTATGATGTAGATGAAGCGCTACATTAGCATCAATGTGTCTTGAAAGTTCTAATGTCCTAACCATGGAAGAAGGGTGAGCGATTCCTACTGTGTCGCACAATACTACAGTATCTGCAAAATTATCTGCTGCTTGCATAGCCCACAGTAATCTATGCTCGTTGACTCTTTCAGTGGTAGTTCCAAATGCACAAGAAATATACGCTCTTACATTTTCTCTATCAGTATCGTGTAACATAGTCGAGATATTATCAATCGAGGTATCCATATCTGTGCCTAGGTTTGCTTTGTTGAATGCTTCAATAGGAGAAAAGAATACATTGAATTTTTTAGCACCAACGGCTTTTGCTCTATCTAGTCCTTTTTGATTAGGAACTAAAACGCTGAAGTCATCAATGGCTTTAGTAGCAGTAAATACATCTTCAGCATCCGACATGTTAGGAACTAACTTAGGGTGCACGAATGATGTAATTTCCATATTTTTTAGCCCAGCATAATGTAATCTTTGTATCATACAAATTTTATCATCAGTAGGAGTGTTAACAGCAATATTTTGTAAACCATCACGAGGGCCAACTTCGTAGATAGTTACATCAGTCATTTCATCACCTCAGAAACGACCTGATTTGAAACCTTGATACAATGTTAGAGTTTGACCTGATAGACCTGATAACAGCCCACCTCTTTTTTCAGCAATTTGAACATTAGGGTCTACCATACTTTTCATTTGTGTGTCTTTCATTCTTTTGTCAGCAAAGAACTTTGTAGGGTCATCGGCAATTAGTTGTTGTAACATTTCTTGTGCTGATTTGTTGCGGTCAGCAACTTGTTGTTTACCTCTAGTCAAAGCACTCATGGCTTGCATGAATGCTTTTCTATCATCACCAAGATAAGATGGGTCGGAGCGTGCTTCTTGGTAATCAGGACTCTCTCTACCCTCATCAAACATTAATTCACTAAGTCCTTCAGCACCTTCCATTTCAGGATTTTGCGCCATCAAAGCATTGGCTGCTTCTGTTCCAAAACGGTCAATCAAACTTTGACGCAGTGCTGGGCCTCTACCCATAGCATCTGCAACATCAGCAAATCTTCTCGCACTTGGTTTGTCACCAGCATCACGCATTGATTGTGCTTCTTGTTGTAATTCTTCTATACTGGCTTTCTTTTTTGTATCAGGGTCAGACTCTTTTGTAGGGTCTTTGTCACCTTTTTTACCCACTGATATAATCAAAACCATTCCGTGTTTCTTTCCGCCTAACTTACTTTCTTTCATGGTATCATCCATCCACCGTTACTTCTGCCGGTTATGATATTATCAAGACCGGGTAGAATATCATCTAACATTACAATTGAACCTCTAAACTCTTTGGTAGCCCAATTAGCCAAGGCTAAACTCATAGCCAAGTCATCGTGCACTCCTACACTCTCCAATCTACCGTTTTTCTGCATACCAAACCTGTTCAATTCTTCTTCTAATTTGTGAGTAAATTGTTTACTTTTTTCGTCACCATACGGTGTTTTAATCTGACCTTGTTCAAAGGCCATAAGTAAAGACATGAAAAGACTTTCTTTCCTAGTCCTTGTTGTCATAAAAGTTCTAATAGGTATATCTTCACGCATTTCTTTTAGTTCCATAGCAAACATACGCTGGAAGTTGTTACCTTCAAGTTCAATCAAATCAGGTTGGAATCTTTGATTCAGTAGTATGATTTGTCTTTTCTGTGCTGTGGAACTCATACCACGCTCATGCACGATACCGATTATTTGTTTGATATTGTCATCGGGTGGCTGGCGTAGAACTGTCATAGCGGTAAAGTCAGCATTCTTATCGGAAGCAATTGCTGTATCCCAGCCAATAAAGTGATGACCAAACAGACCCATACTGTCTCCGTTTTCATCATACTCATGTTCAGCATGGTCAAGTAATACTAGGTTTTCATCACGAGCCTTTTCAAGTATAGTCATAGGAAACATACTCGCTACATCGTGGATTGGTTCACATAGATACTCACGAGTAAATTGAATCGCTGGCATAGATAGTCGTCTTTGGTCTAACGCTTCAAGACTCCATCGTGCGGGCCACAATGGTTCTCCTTCACGATTAATAGCAGGATATGTTTCTACTTGGAATGTCTCTTTCTTTTCTAATTCAGCATACAAATCGTTGTAACTAAATGGAGTTCCTACCATCATCATTTTACCTGTGTGGTGCAGAACTGGGAGCAATACACCATAGAACCAATCGGCAGCACGCTGTAACTCACTACCTGTAGTTCCCCACAAGATATCGTCACATACTACTACATCAGGGTGGAAACCTCTTGTTCCTCCGCCTACCGATTTAGCCATAATACGACTACCGTTAGTGAACTCGAAGTATGTCTTTCTCCATGGTATACCACTTGGTTTGAGATGCTGTAAACAAGCAGCGCCGTCTATGTTACCACGAATAAATCTCATGTGTTCAAGAGTCTGCTCAAGAGAGTGTGAGAAAACCATGATGTGTGTATTTGGATTGAACGCAGCAATCCATAGCGCATAAGACATAAAAAATACAGACTTACCGTGGTCACGAGATGCTTTTACACAGTAGTATCTGTGGTTCTCTAGTCCTTCATCCCACTTTGCATGATGGTCAGCGTAATCAAAACCAAGCACAGTTTCAAAGAAATACTTGAAAGAACGCTCGGACATTTTAGTATCCATCTCTACGATGAGTTGCTTCATCTGCTCCTCTTCCTCACGCTTGCTCATGATTTCACCTCAACAAACATTTTAACGAAGTCATCATAAGCAGCCTGACGACCTAAAATTTCTGCTTTGTTAAGAGCGTCGCTTATCGTTTTACCAGTCTGTTGACTAGATTGTATTGTTTTCTCAGCATCTTCAGGGCCTTTAGTGGGGTCAGGTAGCGGTAAGTTTTGCTGAATTGTGCCGAGTTCTTCCCCTATTACCCCACCAACATCACTTGCTGATGGTGTTCCAGTTGGCGGAGCAACCGTAGGCTCAGCAACTGGTGGTGGTTGTGGAAGGAAAGGCGTGTTAGTATCCGGGTTGGTTAGTCGAAGTGTTCCTGCTGATGTAACTCGACTGAGTTCATCAGGATGCATCATCATAGCGTTGAATGGGTTTCCACCACTGGTATTAATTTGAGCCATTTTCCCTTCTTGTGCATAAGGATTAACTCCTATAAACTCATTAGCCTGTTGTCGTATATTTTTGACACCCGCATAATTAGTGTTGAAAATTTGTCTTGGGTCTGAAGGTAAGTTTTGTGGTGGAGTAACGGCTACTGGGGCAGTAGCAGGAGCAGGAGTGTTAGTAGGAGAAGCGACCATGGGTGCTTCCTCAAATGTTTTCTGTCTTTCTACCTTTACAGGCGAAGCAGTAGCAGCACCAATTTGACCTGCGACATTCCCGATTCTCGGGCTTGCATAATTTGCTATATATTCGCCGGTTTGAAAAGCCTGACCTGCTCCAGTAAGCGCATCTTGACCAGCAGCACCGGCGTTAGCAAGACTGACTAATCCACTCAAAACACCTATTCCTCTACCAATACCCTGACCTATCTTCTGCCCTGTCACACCTCTTTTTGAAGCCCCCTCATAGGCTTGACGCATAGCCATAGCATCAGGCACTTGTGAGGTAGGGTTATTTTCTGCATCATATAGTAACACACCTGTTTCCACAGGTTGAGGATTTTTTTCTTGATATCTTTGTTGCCTTCTAACTCCTATTTGACCAAAAGCGTCAGCAGACAAGTCTTTCACTTTATCCTTCTCACTGTCAAGATTTTGTTGAAGTTGAAACCCTCCTTCGGGAGTTCTGTAAAGACCTATATCTTTACGAATTACACCTACATACTGCGTCATCAAATACCACCTACACTTACTTTGACAACTTTTACTATGTTACTAGAAACATTGAGTCGCTTTGCTATTCTCTCCCAATCACCTGTGGAGTGAGCAATAGTGCGAACATCTACTGGAGTAAGGTTCATGCTCTTGGCAAGATGATTGATACCGTGTAAATCAGCAACATTGATTTGCCGAGGTAGAGCATGCTTCATTACTTGTGCATCACTACGAGCATCATCCATTTGCATATCTTCCATGGCTTTCATCACTCTATCCATTGGTGACAAATCCTGTGATATAGATTTCATATACTGAGTTAGTAACTGTTGTCTAGGGTCGCCCATAGTTTGTTGGAACTGCATTTCACGAGGTGAAAGTTGTTGACCTTGGCCTTGAGGCACACGGACTCCAGCAGCCTCCATAATTTCTCTCAATCGCATAGGGTCTGCCTGAGCAACTTGTTGCCTAGCAGCCACCAACTGAGGTGACTGTGGCGTGAACATGGGTGCTCCCCTAGGAGGTGATGCTATTGATTGAGGTTCAATTGTCGGTCTAGGTTGTGGTTGTGCCGCTACTGGGGGAGCGACAGTAGCAGGAGGGGGTCTTTCAGCAGCCGGTCTTACGCTTGACGGTTCTGCTCTTGTGGTAGTCTGTCTTTGAACAGGGGCGAGTCCTGTATCGTCAAAGAATGGAATATGCTCAGGTAATGACTCAATTAATTGCTCAGGGTAACCAAGAATCATACGAGATGCTAATGCTGTTGTTGGTATGTTTTCAGGTAATGGGCGACGAACTTGATGACCAAACGCAGTAGCCACCATATCTGCTATTGCTTGAGTGGCTTGCCTTCTTTGTGGAATTGTATCAGCACTTTGCATGACTAAACCCATACCCTCAATTGCAGCAACATCTACATTACCTTCAGCATCTCTTGGCACATAAGCACGAAGAGCGCTGTCATATTCATCATGCGGGCCACTCATCATAGCCTTAGCATAAAATTTAGCAGCGTTTGCATGTGTTCCTAGACTCTTTAGATTTTCTGGTAGCGTTGCTAATTTTTCACCAGCAGTAGCGTGAGTTTTTATTGCACTAAAAGTATCTTCTCCACCAAAGGCATTAATGAGATGTTCAAATGCTCTTTTACCTACACCCGGTCTAGTAGCGCCGCCTGAATTAATACGACCAAACAATTTAACAAAGGCAGGAGTTTTTGATAACTCTCTAATCATATTAGCCCTAGATGTAGGACTACGAAGCACTGTTCTTAGATTCATCATTGTGTATCGAGGAACTGCTGTTGAGTCAGGAGTTGCATTGATAGGCACTTCAACATCGGGTATTTTATCAGGGTCTATCAGTTTTAGAGCCTCAGTAATATGATGTTCAGCGCTTTTCATAGCGTTAGGATTACCCCTACTACGAGATGTCAAATGCATAAAGTCAGGAGTATGATGTTGAACTTCCCAAGACCTAATTCCTGTATGGGCTGCATTATGAGCAATATCTTTGGGAGCATTTTGAATATGACTGTCGGGTAGGTAAAACCCGTCAGGTCTTTGTTGGATAGCATCTCCACCTCTACCTCTTAATCTACGACCACGAGGATGAAGGTCAGCGATGTCTATGTGTGGATTTTTAAGAAACTCAGCACCTGCTAAATCATCAAGACCTAATGTTTCAAGTAATATTCTTGAAAGATTATGATTGTAAGGAACAGCATAAGATTCAATCATCGGCCCTATTCTTTCTTTTCTGTTAGGTCTGTTAGTATAGGCTGTAATGTAATCGCCTTTTGGAGTATTATGCGCTCTAGTAGTTGGTCTACGGCCAGCGTAACCAGCGATGCGAATTTTACGATGTTTCATACTATCTACATTAGGTATATCTTGAGCACCTGTTTTGTCAGCATGCTCACTGTTTGTCATATCAATGGCTTTTTGCACTAACAATTTAGGGTCTAATACTCCGAGCACAGGATGATTTTGACCAAGCATACCATTCTTTTCAAGTGATTCTCCTACAGCATGAATAACACCATCTATACCGTGATGATGGGCTTCGCCATTTTCATCAATATATACCATCTCACCATGTTTACCCACACCAAACTTACCGGGGATTAATTCACCCATACCAGCGTGGCCTGACTTGTGAGGTCTATACGCACCATAGTGTGCGTAGATTGGCACATCAGGTGTGTTCGGGTCGGGATGTAATGCTTCAGGTGGAGGAGATGTCAGTAAGTGACCTTGACCTCCGTAGTATGCATAAACACCGTCACCTTTGAGAATAATAGATTTACGAACTAATACTCTCAAACTCGCCCACTCCCTCTACCTACATTTGCACCGGGGTCTAAACCAAACCTGCGTGCGTCTGTTTCATCTTCAGTTCCACCTTCAGGTTTAGTGGTTTGAATTGGATTATTGGCAGGATAATTAGGTAAGTTACTAGCAGCGCCAGCAGTATCAGGATTACCCTTACCTTTTGTTTTTCTATCTTTATCTTTCTTTTCACGCATTAATTCACGAATCTCTTTGAGAGCAATTCTCATTAATGCTGCTTGATAAGAATTGGCTTTGAGGATATCACTGTGCTGTGGTTCATCCTCACTCATTGTAACCATGCTTGGCATTTTTGGCCTTTGCAGTCTTGGCATTTTCATTTTAGGAGGAACTATGCTTGGTGTGCGAACTGAACGAAGTCGTGGTCTTGGTATACGAGGATATTGAAGTGTATTAGACAAACGACCACCACCCGTATCACCAGCAATAAAAGTGCGCTGGCTGTGTCTCATGTGTGGAGATACTGTGCTTCTAGCGCCACCCATTAATTTGCGAGCATCTTGAGA
>Ga0160422_10002870_pt1 | contig 10738 bp, 7 predicted proteins | sample Fk160mmetaG_FD_108192 | JGI IMG/M metagenome (GOLD analysis project Ga0160422, IMG submission 108192) | Marine microbial communities from the Central Pacific Ocean - Fk160115 60m metaG | ecosystem: Environmental > Aquatic > Marine > Oceanic > Photic zone | place: The Central Pacific Ocean... | reverse complement strand
GTGCGAGCCGTCCTTGGGGCACATGTGCCCGTTGAACGGCACCATGTCGTCGGTGAGCACGCCTGCGTACGGCCGGTCGGCAAAGGTGAGGCTGAGCACCTCAAGCGCCACGTAGACGACCGGCTGCGCGACGTAGCGGCTCGCCGAGTTCCACACGGGGATTGCTAGGAGCACGACGTCGCGCAGCGCATTGTAGAGCAGGGCCACCGTGTCCCACCCGATGGCGACATAGTGCGTGACCACGCGGCTGTAGTGGAAGGCGGTGACGGGGTCCTGGCTCAGCCACAACGTCGTCTGGTGGATAATGTACAGGACGAGCAGCCCGAGCAAGGATGAGAGCAAGATCAAGCCTACGGTCGAGAGCAGGAAGGACACGACGATGCTCGCGAGGTTGGCAGACTGTCGAAACGACGTCCAGACGCCCTCGGCGCCCTTGATGGTCTCGTCGACGACCATGGCGGCCCAGGTGCTGCGCTCGCTGCTGCCCAACACGCCCGTCGCTATTATGATGGCGCTTAGCGCTAAGGCGCCATAAGCTGATCGACCTGTAATTGCGGACAAGACGACGCACATGGAGGGGTTCATCGCGTCGCGTCTCGCCGATTCGCGGTACCGCTCGCGGCGCGTCGACGCGTTCGCGTCGCTGGTTTCGGACGAGCGGGCGTGGTACGAGAGCAGCCTGAAGCGCGAGCGGCACACGTTCGCCATGGCCGACGGCGACGGCGCCAAGAAGGATTCTGCCAAGTCGGAGCCCAAGAAGAAGAAGAAGAAGGCGCTGACCGATGGCGAGACGTCCGATGGGTCGGACAGCGGCGTGTGCTGGTCGGACTACGAGCGCACGCCCGGCACCAAGGAGGGCGAGAAGGGCTCGTGCCGGCCCAAGGGCAGCAAGAAGAAGAAGAAGAGCAACGACTAAACGTACGTGCGTGTGTGAGGTGGTGTGTAAGTGCCTACTTTTTGCGTCACACAAACCCGCTCGCGGCAACGACCAGCGCGTGCGCCGGCACCCGCTGCACGCACCAGCCCGGACCCTCGAGGTACTTGTCGGGCGGGTAGAATTTGCCGGTGTGGTTTGCCACGACACGGACGCCGTGCTCCCAGAGGATGCGATACGGCGCGTCAAACACCTGCGACCCAAACCAGCGCGCGGCAATACCGCAGTCCAAGAAGACCCACGACGTCGCAGAGCTGTTGCTGCTTCGAAGCTCGCAGCGGCCGCGGTGACGCTGAAAAAAATCGATGAGGTCTTGCAGCACGCCGTGCAGCCAGTTGCCGGAGAGCGGTCCCTCTGGCGGCAGGAAGATGATTTCAAAATTGTAGATGCCGAGCAAGACGCCGCCGAGCGTCACGGCGGGCCACCACAGGTTGGGATACCAATCGTTGGCGTGGAGCCGGTCGCTGTACCCGTTCCACGCCCCCGGCGGCTCGTGCCACCCGCAGACGTACGAGCAGGGATCGGTCTGAAAGTAGCGGCACGACACGGAACAGCAGTGGGGCTCGCGGTGCGGCCGCTCGACGCACCAAGGAAACGGTCGGTGCGTCGGCCGCTTCCGGCCGGCGAGCGGCTCCATCCGAACGCCCAGGCCGTACGTGCGACCCGAGCCCACAAAGAGCCAGCGCAGCGCCGCCCCGGGCGTCAGCCATTCCGACACGTCGTCGGGAGTGCGAACCTCAATCATGCGGTACTGGAGCCACGTCGACTCGTCGGCGATGGGAATCAGCTTCGACTCGTTGATGCCCGCGTACATGATGAGGTACTCGCCCGGGTGGTCCTGCAGCCACTTGCGCGCCGTCGGGTTGGGATGGCCGACCTTGGCCACGCGCTCCTCGCGCTGCGGGTCGCGTCGCACGACGCCGGTGCCCTGCTGCTCAAAGACAAACCACGTCTGGTCGGCACGGCGCAACACCACCACCTGGTCAAAGGGCGCGTGCGACGGGCCGGTGCAGTCGCCGCTGTTGCCGTGGTTTTCGCACGCAATCCAGCTGCCGAGCGCAATCGTGCCATTGGTGGGAAAGGTGGGAAAGGCCAAGCCCTTGCGCTTGTAGTACGCTTCCATCTCGTAGATGGTCGTTCCGCAGCGCCAAAGCTGCTGTTGACGGTCAAAGCCACGAAATCCGTCGGTGAAGAGCCGTGGTTGCGCGGCCCCCAAACGGTTCATCCACGAGGTCCAGCCGCCGCCCACAACATCAAAGCGCCGGCCGCCGCCGCCCAGCGCCGCGACAGCGTCGAGAAACTCGTCGTGCGTGCGCGGCCGGCGGTCGCCACAGCCGACGGTGGGCCAGGCGCCGGCACGAATCGTGGCCATGGCGTCGCGTTGGCGCAGCAGCACACCGAGGACGAGGGCGAGCGCGCCGGCGGCGGCGACGATGAGGCCCCATCGGTACGGCTCCACCGCGGCCGCCAGCGCCGCGCCCGCAATCACCGCGGCGAGTCCCGCCCAGGGCAGCACTACCACAACAAGCGTCACAATGCCCAGGTAGCACGAGTAGGCGAGCGTCATGCCGCAACGCCGGGCCGCGGTACGCCCATCCTGCAAACCCTCAAGCCACAATTTATTGGTAGGAATTGCTACGTTCCGCCCGGTTTAGGCCGTGAGAAAACGCCGCAGGTCGGTTTGCGACCGCGCAGTGCCAACCGGATTCGAAGGCGCGCGCATGGATGGCCGGCCGACGGCGGCCACAAACGCCGAGTGGAGCATGGTCCCGCGCAGCACGGCGTCCACCGATCGGCGCAACTCCCGGATGGCGAGCAGCGAGCACAAGGAGAGCTTGCGTCGCACGCCGTTGTCGTCGACGGGCACCCGACGCGGCCAGGCAGAATGGAGGCAGTTGCGCGCGTTTTGCAGTGCCTGCACGTACGCCCTGCGCCGGGCCAGCTCCTGCTTGAGCACTTCCTCGACGCCGCGGATGGTTGCTTCGGGCGTTTCGCTGGGAGCTCCAAGCGGCCCCGCGCGGGGCCGAAACAGAGCCGTTCGCGCGACGCTTCCACGCGCCGCCGACAAGGCGCGATCGGCGTGTCGCAGACGCAGCGCGAGCACCCGTAGTGCCGACGCCTCGCGTTTCTCTGCCTTTGGCAGCTCCTTGCGCGCCAGCCCGCTCCACTTTACCATGCTTTCCAAGAGCGCGCGCGCGCGAAACTCAAAGATGAGGCGCCGCAGGTCGGGCGTGTCAAAGACGGCTTGTGCGGCAACCCACCCGGCGACGCGTCGGCGGTGGTAGGGGTCGGCCTTGTTGAGCTCGGCCTTTAAGCTGCGGCGTGCGTGGCGCGACATTGCCTCGTCACTGCGCGTCGGCGCGATGGGACGGTCACGGCGCGCCACGCCGTCTAGCGCAGAGCGCGACGCCGCCCGGCCCCAAAAAGCAACACGGCTTTTTTACATGGCGCCCACTCACACCAGATCAACACGGCTTTTTTTGTACAGGCAGCGGGTGCCAGCCTCGGGCTCGGCCCCGCGCTCCGCGTCGAAGCTCACCGCCCACAGCCCGAAAAGTCGAGGAGCACGGACACCTCGCCGTCGACGCTTCCGGACGTTGCCTCGCTCCAGTGCGGCGGGAAGCGCAGCGGCGTTTGGCGCGCCGGCGGCAGCGCCGACCACTCGACGACCTGGATGCCACGCGTCTCGAGCGCCTTTGCGAGCATGCGGCGCTCCCACGTGAGCATGGCATTGTCGGAGAGGTTGCAAAAGACCGTCGCCGGCGCCGCCGAGTGCAGCAGCATTTGCTCCGCAAGCCCAACCACGGCGCGCGCGTACTGCAACCGCGTGTTGCTGTCCTTCGACCCGCGTCGAAACAGCTCGGCGACGCTCGGCGTGCGCGCGCTGGCAACGGGCAGCGCGGGCACGCCCTGCGTCGCCACCGCGAGGCGCACGTCCTGCGCCCAGCGCGTCGCCACGCCCCACTTGCGCCGGTAGGAGTCGGTGTGCAGGTGGCGCGGCACGTCCCACGTGCTCAAAAAGTGCGAGCCGTTGGTCCGCGCCTCGATCGCGTTGGCGAGTTTGGTGTACGACGCTTCGTCGCGCACGATCGCGTCAATCTCGCCGCGCTCCGCAAGCTCGTGAAACGTCATCCCGATGACGACGAGCGAGTGGTTGAGCCACCGCGGCTGCTTGCTGGCGAGCTCGGCGATGGGGTCGTCGTGGTTGGAGACGACGGTCGGCTTGGGCACGAAGCGGACCCACGCGTGGGTTGGCGACGCGGAGCCGAGCGCCGCCGTGCCGCCGCGGAGCGCCGCGTCGAGCGCGCCCTCGAGCCGCGGCCAGAGCGAGAGCGCGTGCGCCACCTCCTCGCACAGCCGCGTGATCTCGTCGCGCAGCCGCTCCTGGCGCTTTGGGAAGGCGACGCCGGCCGGCGGGTGCTTGATGCCGCGAATCTCGTTGGCGCGATCGTTGGGGACGCCGAGGTGCACATTCTCGTACTCAAACGTCGAGTAGGCCTCTTCGAGGCTGACGCCGTCGCTGCGCGAGAGGTACCCCAGCGTTAGGGAGCGCACAAAGGTCTGCAGCATCTTGCGCGTCATGGAGCACCGCCAAAACTTGCGGTGCGTGTGTCGACAGACGCCATCGGGCGGATCGTACGCAATGTGGCAGTAGAGGCGGCAGTTGACCTCGCGCAGACGCTTGAGCTCCACCTCGTGGAGCTGCCCCGGTTCGTCAAAGCACGAGACGTACACGTGCGTCGGCCCCGATGCCGTGCGGGCGACGCCCTTGCTCGCCGCGGCCGGCGCGCCGTCGTGGCCGCTCTCGGCCCGCGACCGCTTCGGCGCCCCACTCGCGGACGACGGGGCCTCCGCCGACGCGTCCGCAACCGCGTGCCCAACCTCGTCGCGCGGTCGCTTTGTCGGTCCCATGGGGAGTGCGAACCCCTCGTCGTTGACCGATGCGTCGGGTGCGGGGTACAAATCTTCGCCACGGCACTGCATTCCGGGATAGCGGCCACGGATAAGGGCGGTCGCCCTCGTTGCCTGGCAGCGCCCGGTCCCGCGCCTGCGGCATGCAGAGCGACGACGTCCCCTTTGTGCCGACGCCCGAGGAAGTGGCGGAAACCGCCGACCGTCGCCAGCGGCACGCGCGCCGCGAAGTGGCGTCGGCGACGCTGCGCTTCGAGGCGACGCAGGCCGAGCCCAACTACGCCGCCCACTTTCTCGCCGGCGGCGGCGTGCTCGGCAGCGCCGCCGCCGCGCACCGCACCGACTTTTCGGTGACCGGCTCCACCGAGGCAACCTTTGTGCAGCTCGAGGCGACGACGCCCGTGAAGGTGACGATTGAGATGCCCGAGCACCTCGTCGCCGACTTTGACTACGCCGCAACCGACGGCGCGCTCTACATTGTGGGCGACGCCAAGCTCAACGTGTGCTGCACGCGCGAGGGCGCCGGCGTCAACGGCACCTACGTGACGACCCACGTCGGCGCCGGCTCCATGTACCTGCGCGATGTCCTCGCCGCCGCCGGCACGGGCCACCGTCAGGTGCCCATCGTCTACGGCACGCTCGGCTCCTACTCGGCCGTCGTCGGCATCTCCAACGTCGTGCTCGAGCTGCGCGACGAGACGGGGGCCATCATCAACGGCCTCTCGCAAGTCCGCCTCGGCCGCACGCGCGAAAGCGCAAAGCTCTGCGCGCGCGCCGAGGCCGAGGTTGACGCGTACGCGCGGGCGGGCTGGGAGCGCCGGTACGAGCACGTGCAGTACCCGCACGCGCGCACGCTCACAAAGACGGTGGCGCGGGTTCCCGTCGGCCTCAACGACAGCGGCTACACCATCGTGCCGTACGTGGTCGACCAAGTCTTCCCCTTTGGCGCCAAGGTCTTGAACGGGCTGCTCGAGCGCGCCATTGGCATCGAGACGCGTCCCGCCGAAGGCAACGGCGCGTTGCAGCCCGACTACAAGGAGCGCGAGCTGCAGCGGCCGACGGTCGAAGCCTTCCTCGAGGCGACGTGCAAACCCGGCGTCAAGGCGGCGGAGCAGGCGCCCGTCGTGGCCACCGCCCTCTCCGACATTGCCAACTTCCTCATGCCCTACCGCGCCGACGGCCGCACGGTGCTGCGGCCGATGGGCTCCAACTTTGACGCGATCGAGAGCTGGCTGCGGACGACGCCGCGGCGCTGGGACGAGGCCAACGACTGCGATGGCTCGGCGCTGCTCGCCGTGTCGATGATGCAGCTCGCCGTCAAGACGGGCGCGCAGATCGCCGCTGGCCGGCGCGCCGAGCGCGAGGCGTGGATCGCCGCGCACCCCTACGTCTGGGCGTTGCGCAACGTGCTGCACCCGCACTACACCTACGGCGTCGCCGTCGTCGGCGCCGCCGCCGCCGAGGCGAGCAACCTCGCCCCCAAGGATGCCGACGGGCCGCCGCAGCCGGCGCAGCTCGCCGGCCACGCCATCGCGCTGATGATTCCGACGGTGCAGCTGCTGCACGCGCTGTACGACGGGTCGCAGCAGCGCATCGCGGGCGCGCCCGTCTCCGAGAATGCGCTCGAGACCCACGGCAAGCGCTTCGACGCCGTCTACCCCACCAACGTGCGGGCGGAGCTCGAGGACGCGGAGGAGGGCGAGTGGCTCGCGACGACGCCGGTGACGTTTGACACGCGGCCCGGCGAGCAGCCCGAGGCGTACGCCGAGACGCGGCGACGGCTCAAGGGCCTGCAGACGCAGGCCGTCGAGGGCACGACGCCGGCGGCGAGCACACTGCTGGCCGCGGCGGGGACGTACGACGCGATCGCCGCCGGCGTGCAGCTGGACAATTGCGCCTTTGCCACGGCGGCGCCCAACATTGGGCGCTCGCGCAAGGTGCTCTTCGTCGGCGGCGCGGGCGGCTCGCACCGCTTCTACCACGACATTGTCGAGTTTGACCTCCCCGCCGACCACCCGTGGTACCAGAACGCGTCGCTCCGCGGCGTGTGCGAGGCGTGCGGCCAGATCGTCTTCGCCCCGCCGTCGAGCGCCGACGCGTTTGACGACAATGCGATGACGCGGGCGGGCGTGCCGCCCGCCGACCTTGTCAACCGGCAGTATGCGGCGGTGCCGCTCGTCGCGCTCGGCGCGGAGTCGACCACCGCCCTCGACCACGCCGCAGCGCGCGCGGCGCTCGACGTGCTCCCGCCCCGGCCGGCGGCGGGGCGCGCGCTCAGCGTCGACGAGGCGGCGCGGCTCGACGCGAGCGTCGCACACCTGCACGACCTGAACGCCGCGTTTGCGGACAAGCGCGGCGACGGCCACCCGATTTCGTACATCCTCTCCTACGCCACCCTGGTGCACAACCCGAACGCGATCAAGCACTTTTGCCGCCAGATTGCCAAGGCGTCGACGGAGGCGCACGCCGAAATCGCAACCATCGACGGTCTGGCGACGCGCCCGGCGCCGGACGCTGCGACCGCGCCGCAGGCGGGCTACTTTGTGGTGGTGCGCGCGCGCGTGCCCGTGTAGAGCCGAACACAAAGAATTGCCCGAGCGAGGTTGAGACGAGATTTTTTTCGCGCGAGACGGCCGGCCGAAGAGTGCCTCCGAATGCAGACAAATGCAGAACTCAAGATCTGCATTTGTCTGCATTTCTGCAGTCGTCTGCGATTCTGCGGTTTGTCTGCACTTGGACGCTTCAACTGCCTCCCAGCATTTCCCGATTTGGGGGCGGTCGGTGTTTCTGCGGTTTGTCTGCATGTGCGCAGATTACGACCTGGGGACATCTGCCGACTGCAGACAAACTGCAGAACCGCAGACAAATGCAGATCTTGAGTTCTGCATTTGTCTGCATTCGGAGGCACTCTTCGGCCGGCCGCCTCGCGCGAAAAAAATCTTGTCCCAATCTCGCTCGGGCAATTCTGGTAAAATCGCACTTTCAAATCGGGCCACAAACGCCTCGGTCTAAAAGTGCGACTGCGTCTCGCGCCGAAGCGGAGCGCGGCCGCTCGGCCCGATTTGCATGTGCGATGCAACAGCACGCCGGCAGCGCACTCGAGCCACTTGAGCCAGTTTAAAAGTGCGATGGACCATCGCAGTGGCGCAACTGGAGCCGAGGCTCAAGGTGTAGGATTGCGAATGCAAATCGCATCCGGACTCGTGGCAGGGGGGTCGCGGGTCGAACGCTGCGCGGGCGCTGCGCGCTCCGAATCCGACGGGCGCCCTGCCCGCACCGCTAGCAGCAGCCACGACGGGCCGTCCCATGGCGGCGACGCGCAGTGCCGACGGCGAGATGGACGTCCCCATGCCCGACGCCGAGGCCGTCGCTGCAGCCGAAGCCGCCGATGCGACCGCCGCGCGCCGTCACGGCCTAGGGCCAACGCCGACGGCGCGGTTTCGTGCGATGCTCGCCAACCCGGACAAGCTCAACGCCATCGTCGACGGGATGGCGTCCGCGCTCGCCAGCGTCCTGAGCCTCAAGGACGCCGACTGCGACCTCGACCCGCGCTCGCTCGCCGCAAAGCCGACGCTCTGCGAGCTCTTTTACGAAAAGGGGTCGTACTGGAGCACGCCGGCCAAGCAGCGCGAGCAGGAAAAGTGCATCGAGATGTTCTACTTTGCCTCCGACTGCGAGAGCCTCGCGGCGCGGATGCGCGCCGCGGCGCGGCAGCGCGACAACCTGCTCCTCGCCGAGTTTTCGCGCGCCGAGCCGTACTGCTACTTTCAGGAGTGCTTTCGCTACGTTGGCCAGACGCGCTCGCGCGTCTTGCTTGGGCGCATCGGCGGCGCCCTGCGCGACACGGTGCACGAGCTGGCGCACGACTGGCTCTGCGCCTGCGACCACGCCATGTGCCAAGCGTTCCAGGACTTTGGCGACCGGGAATCGGCGGCGGCGCCGCGCTTTGTCGACGCCGACCGGCTGCAGGTCTTTGACGACATCTGCGGCACCATTGCGGAGCGGGTGGCCATGGTCGGGTCGCCGACCCTCGACGGCCGCGAGCTCTCCGTGCGCCTGCTCGAGGAGCTCGGCGCCGAGCTGCTCGCACAGACGGCGCCGGCGGCGGAGGCGACGAAGACGCGCGACCTCGCCGCCCTCGACGGCTTTCTCTGCCTCGCGCGGCGCGGCCTGAAGGACTCAAAGGGTGCGCTGCTCGACTGGGCGCGCGATCTGCCCGCGCTCGTCCGCCACCTACGCTACGTTCTCGAACGGCCGCCCGTTGAGCTCTGCCTGCACGGCGCCAACGCCGCCAAGATCAACCTGGCCCTGCTCTCGCGCGCCGCCTCGCCCGACGAGCTCGACTACTTTGTGCGCGTCGACCTGCTCCAGCTGTGGCACGAACAGCACGGGGTCTTCGCCGCGGTCGCGGCGCAGCACGCCATCGAGCAGATTCGCCGCTGGACGGCGGCGCGCCAGAGCGCCTTCATCGGAGTGCTGCACACCGCCGACGTTGTGCGCGATCCGCTCGAAGACTCGCCGACGACGCCGCCGCACGCCAACGCCGTGCGCATGCCCGACATGCCCTTTGTCAACCAGCGGCGACCGTGGTGGTTTGCGCGGCACGGCGCGCCGCAGCGCCGCACCGGCCTCGATTGGACGGGCCGACGGATCGTGCGCGCGACGAGCCTCATCTGGCAGCTGCTCGCCTACGGCGAGCTCGAGCTCGGCGTCGTCGCCGCCGGCGTGACGATGCCCATCTTGACGCAGGCGCTCGTGGAAACGCGCATCGCCAAGGGGCTCATCCGCGAGCAGCACGCGATCGAGGCGTTTGCCAACGACCTCCTCGAACTCGCCGCCAGTATCTCGGACCGCGAGAGCCACCACGACCGCGCGGTGGCGCACGCGCTCTGCGCGCTCGGCGGCTTCTCGGCGGAGGAGATTCACCAGACCTTTGACCACCGCTCGCGGTTGCTTCCCTTTGTGCTCGCCGAGCTCGAGACGCGCACCGAGGCGCGGATGCTCCAGCCCGTGCCCGCCGGCTACACGGGCTTTGCGCGGGACGGCCTGTCCATTGTGCTGCCGATTGCCCTCGGCCACCGCGCCAAGCTAGGCCTCGCCGCCGCCGACCCAGGCAACCCGCTCACCGACCTGCTGCGCACCATCCCGCGACTGCGCGCGTGGACGCCGCTCATGGGCACGCTGCAGCTGACGGTCAAGGATCTCAAGCTCGCCGCGCCCATGGCGCGCGCCGCGCTCGACGAGCTGTCGCGCCGCGAGGTCCTCGTGCGCTGGCGGCGGCCGTGGCTCGATCGCAGCGCAAACGTTCGGGCGTCGACCTACTGCTTCGTCTTCGACACGATGCAGCTGCTCCACGTCCTCGGCCACCTCCCAGTGGCAACCTTGCCCAAATCGTCGAATTTTGAGAAAACGCAGCGCTAACCGCGGCTGCCGCTGCCGCGGCCGTAGGTATAAGCAAGCCTTCGACGGAACGCCACAGCCTCGCCATGTCGTCGGTTGCGCCCGCAGCGCCCAAGGGGGCCATCGCCAAGAAGAAGAAGCGCAAGGATCCGACGTACAACCTCTACCTGCGCAAGATTCTGGACCAGCTCTTCCCCGAGGGCGAGAAGATTGGGATGAGCAGCGCCGCCATGGAGGCGATCAACGGCATCGTCGTCGATTTGCAGGAGCGCCTGAGCGCGCAGGCGATCAAGCTGGCCAAGTACCAGAAGAAGGCGACGCTCGCGCCGCCGCACGTTCACACGGCGGCGACCCTGGTGATGCCGCCCGACCTGGCGACGCACGCGATGAAGGATGGCGCGCGCGCCGTCGCGCAGTACGATGCGCGCCTCGCCGCCGACCTCAAGGCGAAGAAGCGGGCGTGAGCGACGCAAGGGGCGGTGAGCGCGCGCG
>Ga0160422_10002868_pt1 | contig 10739 bp, 8 predicted proteins | sample Fk160mmetaG_FD_108192 | JGI IMG/M metagenome (GOLD analysis project Ga0160422, IMG submission 108192) | Marine microbial communities from the Central Pacific Ocean - Fk160115 60m metaG | ecosystem: Environmental > Aquatic > Marine > Oceanic > Photic zone | place: The Central Pacific Ocean... | reverse complement strand
CTATGAAAGAGAAATGAAATTAATATTTGATAAATGGAATTTAGAAAAAATTAAAAAAATTAACCAATAATTTGATTTTTTTGTTTACGCTGTAGAGAAAACAGACTTTTTACGATTTCTCTGCAGAGATAGATTTTTACCTCCATGTGAAACCCATGTGAAACCTCCATATCGAGATCCCTTGCCAATAGGTTACAAGATTCTCGTATCAAACCCACGTGAAACCGACGATCTTTGCCTTGATTTATATTTAAATAACGTGAAGTTATTAATTTTTCAAATTTTTTCGATGGAACCTTAAATATTTCTTTATCCCTTGGGTAACATTTATAGAAGCATCCCCGTCGATAAGTTGCATTAATGTCTGACTTGATTTTAACTTGTCTGACAAAACTATTTTTCCACTGTCATTAAAACTAATAAAAAATTTATCGAATAATTTATCATAAAAAGGATTGAGTGAAATTCCATTATCAATATCTAATCTTTGAAAATTATCTGCATCCTTCCAAGGCAAAATATGACTTGCTAAAAGCATTTCCTCTTAGTCAATCCCTGTAACTGCACACTTATTATTGAATTTTATTAACAATTTTCTCCGAAACATATCCTGGCCAACTCTATGTTTAACTACTCCTAATCTTTGAGTAGTACCAGAAATATTAGAGTTATTTTTTATATTAACCCCTTGATAATTATCATTATTTGATTCATCGAGTATTGATAAAATATTTTCTAACTCACTAATATTTATTTGATTTATATATTTTTTATTAATACTATCTTCAAATAAGTTAAAAGGATTATCAATCATCTTTTCTCAAAAAAACTAAATATTGTTAACTTTGAAAGCATTGGGGCAGCAATCCTTTTGAAACATAATAACATTAATTTAATATCTTGAACCTACCTTTAAATTAGATATCTAAATAAACAAATTATTTAAGATTAATTAAATTAATCCAATGAACTTAGACAGAATTGCTGAATATGGAGAAGTATTTACTAACGAAAAAGAAGTTAAAGATATGCTCTCACTCGTTCAAAATGAAACACAAAGAATTGATTCTAAATTTCTTGATCCAGCATGTGGTGATGGAAATTTTCTAAAAGAAATTATTCTTCAAAAATTAATGCTTCTTAAACAAATTAATAAAAAAGAGCAATTAAATTACGAGAAAAATTTATTTCTAATAGTAGCTAATACTTACGGAATTGAATTGCTAAAAGACAACGTTGTTAAATGTAGAAAAAGAATTTATAAAATCGTTTCAGAAATATACTTAAAACAATTCAAAAACAACTTTAACTCCCAATTTCTTGCATCTCTAAATTTTGTAATCTCCAAAAATATAGTTCATGGAGATTCATTAACTAATAAAAATCCATCTAATGGAGAATATCTAAAATTTTCAGAATGGGTTTTTACAACTAGAAGTCTTGTAAAAAGGAGAGAATTTTTATATAAAGAACTTATAGAAAATTCAATAATTAACGACTCCCCGCTTTTCGCAAGCAATGAAAAACAAGTTTTTATACCTGACCCATATAAAGATTTTAAAGTAATTCACTTTTATGAATTAGCAAATCATGATTGATAAAGTCTACAATCCAGATATACTTACTTGCTTTGCTAATTTAAGCGAAGATGAGGTATTTACTCCTCCAGAATTCGCGAATAAATTACTTGATGAATTACCTAAAGAAATCTGGAAGAACAAACATTGTAGGTTCTTAGATCCTGTATCTAAGTCAGGCGTTTTTCTGAGAGAAATTACAAAACGGCTGATAATAGGACTAGAAGATCAAATACCAAATTTAGAAGAGAGAGTAATTCATATTCTTAAAAATCAAGTTTTTGGGATTTCAATTACAGAATTAACAGGCCTCATATCTAGAAGAACACTCTATTACTCAAAAAAAGCAAATGGTAAAAATTGTGTAATTAATCATTTTCAAAATGATCATGGGAATATTCTTTTTAAACAAAAAAAACATACTTGGATTAAAAACAAATGCACTTTTTGCGGAGTTTCAGAGTTAAAGTTTAATCGGGATGACTCATTAGAAACATATGCATATCCTTTTATTCATGATGATCCAAATTCTTTTTTTAATATGAAATTTGATGTAATCATTGGTAACCCGCCCTATCAAGTTAATGATGGGGGAGGAATGGGCACAAGTGCGATTCCTATTTATCAGAAATTTGTGGAAAAAGCGATTGCATTAAATCCTAATTACTTAATAATGATTATTCCAGCAAGATGGTATGCCGGTGGTAAAGGGTTAGATGAGTTTAGGAATTTAATGCTTAATGATAAAAGAATTGAAAAATTAATTGATTATTTCGACTCATCAATATCATTTCCAGGTGTAGATATTTCTGGTGGAGTATGTTATTTCCTATGGAATAAAAATTATGTTGGAGACTGTGAAGTAAAAACTATTTTTAAGGACTCAATAAGTATACTCAACAGACCATTATTAGAAGGCAAAATAAATACTTTTATAAGATTTAATGAAGCAATTTCAATTGTTAGAAAAATAGAACTATTTGAGGAAAAAAAATTTATAGATATTGTTTCCGCTAGAAGACCATTCGGATTTAGTAAACCTCAAGAATCAAAAAATGTTGATGCAAATAATCAAATCAAAGTATACGCATACCCAAACAACAAACAAACTACGATAGATATTGTGACGCAAAATCACGAATTAGTTTCACATTACAAAGTCTTTATTTCCAAAGCATATGGAGAAAGAGGTGATTTTCCATACAATGTTCTTGCTAAACCTTTTGTAGGGGAGCCGAACTCAATATGCTCAGAAACATACTTATTAATTAATGCTAAAAATTCAAAACAAATTGCATCAAATATAGCTGAGTATATTTCGACAAAATTTTTTAGATTTCTTGTTCTTTTAGTTAAAAATACCCAAAACGCTCCAAAAAGTGTTTATGCTTTAGTGCCAACTCAAGACTTTAATAAGAAATGGAATGATAAAGAACTTTATGAAAAATATAATTTAAATACGAAAGAGATTGAATTTATAGAAAGCATGATCAAACCAATGCTAATAAATTGATGAAGCAGGATTATTTCAAAGAACCATCAGGATCATTACCAAAGATATATGCTTTTTCGTTAGAACACGATGATTATAAAGGACTTTTGAAAATTGGTTTCACAACACAAGAAGTAAAAAAACGAGTAGAAAAACAGTTTCCCACATTAAATACCAAAAAGCCTATATATAAGATTCACTTAGACGAATCTGCAATTAAAAATGATGGGAGTGTTATTTCTGATCATCAAGTCCGTAATCATCTTGTTGCAAAGGGGTTTCTTAGACCTTTTAAAAATAAAGAATTTATCAAATGCAACGTAAATGATGTAAAAAATGCGATCAAATTTTTAACTAAAGGAAAAAATATTTCCGATGGAAGAGATAAAGACTTTGATTGCAGACCTGATCAAAAAAAGGCAATTGAAAAAACAAAATATTACTTCAATTCATTTAAAGAGAATGAAGATGTACGGATTAAGCGTTTTTTATGGAATGCAAAAATGCGATTTGGCAAAACATTTACTGCATACAAATTAGCATTAGAAATGAATTGGAAAAAATTATTAATAATTACATACAAACCTGCAGTTGAAAGTTCTTGGGAAGAAGATTTAAAAACACACAAAGATTTTATTGGTTGGCAATTTCTATCCAAAAATACTAAAGAAATAGAAACTCCCGATCAGTCATTACCTTTTGTTTGGTTTGGATCTTTTCAAGATGTTTTAGGAAAAAATACAAAAGGGGAAATTAAAGTTAAAAACCAATGGCTTCATTCAACAGATTGGGATTGTATCATTATTGACGAATATCATTATGGTGCTTGGAGAGATAATGCTAAAGATCTTTTTGAAGCAGAAGATAAAAAAGAAATTAATGCTCAATATGGAAAATCGTTAGAAGATATAGATGAAGAAACATTACCTATCAAATCAAAGCATTATCTTTATCTTAGCGGAACTCCTTTTCGAGCAATTGCTACTGGTGAATTTATCGAGGAACAAATATTTAATTGGACTTACTCTGATGAGCAAAGCGCAAAAGCACATTGGATAGGAGATGACAATCCTTATCTATCACTACCAAGAATGATCTTGATGACTTACCAGTTACCTGATTCGATTAGAGAAATTGCTTTAAAAGGAGAACATGATGAATTTGATTTAAATACCTTTTTTTCAACCAAAGGTGAAGGTAGAACAGCAACATTTATTTATGAAAATGAAGTTCAAAAATGGTTAGATCTCATAAGAGGTCAGAATATAGAAAACGTTGAAAATAATTTAAAACTTGGCTATAAAAAACCACCATATCCATTTTCTGATACGCGATTATTCTCATTACTGAGTCATACATTATGGTATTTACCATCTATAGCTTCATGTTATGCAATGCATAATCTACTTTATGAAACTCAAAATTCATTTTTTCATGATTTTAATGTCGTTATTGCAGCGGGAAGCGAAGCAGGATTAGGAGTAAAAGCTTTGCAGCCTGTTCAAAGAGCAATGCTTAATCCCTTAAAAGATAAATCAATAACTTTATCCTGCGGCAAATTAATGACTGGAGTTTCAGTAAAGCCATGGTCGGGAATATTTATGTTGAGAAATCTTTCTAGTCCTGAATCATATTTTCAAGCTGCGTTTCGTGTTCAAACCCCATGGGAAATTTACAATCCAGATGGCTTATCTCCTAACAAAAAAGAAATAATTAAAAAAGATTGCTATGTTTTTGACTTTGCTCCACAAAGAGCACTTCGACAAATTGCTGACTATAGTTGCAGATTAAATATTAATGAAAGTAATCCTGAAAAAAAAGTTGAGGAATTCATCCAGTTTCTTCCTGTTTTAGCTTTTGATGGCAGTGCGATGGAGCCTATAGATGCTGGAGGCATATTAGATCTAGCTCTAAGTGGTACATCTGCAACTTTGCTTGCCAGAAGATGGAAAAGCGCACTGTTAGTAAATGTTGATAATGCTACTCTCTTAAGGCTTATGAATAATGAAAAAGCAATGAAAGCTCTTATGAATATTGAAGGATTTAGAAAATTAAATGAAGATCTTGAAATGATTATTAATCAAGCTAAATCGATTAATAAAACTAAATCTAAAGGAAATGAAGAAAAACTTTCTTCTAAAGAAAAAAAACAACTTACTGAGGAACAAAAAAAACAAAAAAATTTAAGGAAAGAAGTGAGAATAAAATTACTTCAATTTGCAACTAGAATTCCAATTTTTATGTATTTGACAGACTTCAGAGAAAGAAGTTTAAAAGATGTAATTACACAATTAGAGCCAGATCTTTTTAAAAAAGTAACAGGGGTTTCTAAAGAAGATTTTGAATTACTTCTAAATTTAAATTTATTTAATAGTACTTTAATGAATGATGCTATCTACAAATTTAAGAGATATGAAGATGCTAGCTTAAAATATACAGGAATAAATGCAAATAGTTTTGAAGAAATTGGTTTATTTGATACTGTAATCAGATCAAATGAACATAAACAAAATTAAAATCTTGCATACAGAATGTTGAGAAATTTTATTATCTACGATTGCAAGGACACCGACACCAGACACAATTGCTATTGAAAAGCGTGGCAAATTTTCTAAGTAAAACCCACGTAAAACCGTGTTTTTGTTTCTATAACTGAATATTTGCCCTATGGTTTATTCCCACTCTATAGTCACGGTCAAAGGGTAGGTTAGTAAAGTCAATGATCCCAACACATTTGAGCATATTATCTCACAGATTTTCTCGTATGAAACCCGCGTGGAACCCAATTATAGCAGGGAATCTCAAGGAATTTAAAGATATACGAGAAACTTATAGAGATTTCATTTTATATTCACACGCATGTTGTTATGTGTATACACACGAAATGTACGATATGTTTTAATTTTTAATCTTTGTATACAAAGAATATCTTTTCTTGTAGATCTCTTTCCAAGTAAACTTTTTTATAAGATTAAAACCTTCCTCAAATAAAGTAAAATCATTTAATTTAGCTATTTTCAAAATCGCTTTAGAAATGCTTTGCTCATCAAAGGGATCAAATTTAAATGCATTAGGTAAAAAAGTGAGATCTTCATTAGCCTTTATATCTGAAAAAGCTATTGATTTAACACCACATGCTACAGCTTCCTTAAGTGTTAAACAACTAGATTCATGATAACTAGAAGAAATTGTTGATAAGGAATTTCGATAACACCAAATTAATTCTTTTTTAGTTAAAAAACCAACAAATAAGAATTTAACTTTTAATTTTTTTGCAAGTTTTATACAGTCAGAGAGGGTGCCGTAATCCTTTCCAGAACAAACTAAGCATGGAATATTAATATTATTATTTTCTAATAAATTAAGAGCTCTAATTAAATTAATATGATTTTTATGTTTCCAAAATTGTGCTGGATAAAAAATAAAATTTTTGATATTTTGTCTTTCTATAATTTTTGGAATAGAGTCAGAGCAAGTTGGGTTAAATTTCATGTCATTAAAACCTTCTTCAGCTAGAAAAACTTTATTTAAACAATTAGGAATATATTTTTTTAAATCACTATGAATTGCCTTTGAAGAAACTTGAATAAAATCGCTAAGTTTTAAAGATACCCTATATCTCCAATATCTCAAAGCATAATTTTTTAAAGAAAAGTTCTCTGGATATATTTCATGTTGAATATCATGAATACATAAAATAGTTTTACACTTATTTTTATAAAAACTAAGAGTTGAATTAGTAGATAATATGATAGAACCTGGTTGGATTCTTCTAAAAAGAATCTTTCCAAACACTTTTTTCATAACTACTAAAAGGAATGGATGTTTTAAGAAATATGAAATTATAGAGACTAAAGACAGACTCTTTAAAAATATCTTATATAAACGCTCATCATATTCAAACCATTCTAAATTTACTAATTCTGGATAATCTTTTATTGAATCTTTTAGTTGCTTACTTCCTAAAATGATAGTCTTTAGTTTTTTTTCTCTATCAAAAGAGATAGCAGATGCTAAATCCAATGAAAAGCTTCGAAGACCTCCACCATAAGTTGAATTAAGACAGCTTAAATCAATTATTAACATTAAATATGATTAAAAATATATGATTCTATTTCATCACAAATCATATTTATTTTTCCATCATCTAATCCAATATATGTGGGAAGAGACAAACCATTCTTTGACAATATCAAGGAAACTTTATTTCTTATTTTTTTTTCTATATAAGGGAAAGATGAAATTGGATTGAAAAAGGGTCGTGTATCAATTCCTCTTGATTTTAAGTATTTAGCAAGTTTAATACTTTCAATATTTTTAGGGCATTGCACTGAATAAATCCAATTTACTTTAGTAGCTTCTTTAATAGATTTAGATTTTGTAAAACAATGCTTAAGCAATCTTTTATCATAGGTAGATTCTTGCTGATCCCTTAACTCCAAGAATCTACTTATATTTTCTAATTGTGATACTAATAGCGAAGCTTGAGGGTTAGTAATTCTATAATTAAATCCGCTTACTTCATGATAATATCTTCTTTCCTTTGACATCCCATGGTCTCTTAATTTTAACATTTTTGAAAAAAAAGATTCATTAGAGGTTAATACAGCACCACCCTCACCTGAGGTTATAATTTTATTGCCATAAAAAGAAAATGTAGCTAAATCTCCTATTGAGCCTACTTTTTTTGATTTAAACTCTGCTCCATGAGCTTCAGCACAATCTTCAATTAGCCAAAGTTTATTTTCTTCACAAAATTTACTAATTTTTTCCAAATCAATTGCTGGTGTACCATAAGAATGAACAACAATTACAGCTTTTGTCTTTTTAGTCACAGAATTTTTGATTCCTTCAAAATTTATATTCCAATCTATGGGTGAAACATCCACACAGACAGGAACATGTCCCTTAGCAATTACAGCATTTGAAACTGCAGCAAAAGTAAGGTCAGGAATAATTATTTCACTTCTTTCCTCAAGATCGAGAGCTGCGATAGCCAATTCTAAGGCAGTAGTTCCACTTGAGGTAGTTACACAAAATTCTGTGCCAATGTATTTAGAAAAAAGAATTTCAAACTGATTTATATATTCCCCTAAAGAACTTATCCAACTAGAGTCAAAAGCATCTACAAAATTTCTTCTGCATGCATCTGTTAGAAAAGGTTTAGATATAGGTATATTGATTTTTTTTTCTTCTGAAACCAAATTATTAAGGCATATATTCTTACTTATATTAACACTTTAAATGTTAATAAGTTTTATTTATAAGACTAGAAATTTTTTCTAATTTTTATGTGAGAAAATTAAAAATTACTTAAAGATTTTGATAATGACTGTATAAAAATTGACCTCATAAAATAGCTTGTTACCCATCTTCTAGAAATATTTATTAACCTGTTAGGGTATTGATAATTAGAACTTTTCTCAAAATTTTCTAAATATATTTCTAGTTGATTTTGACTTAATTGATTTTTTATCCCTTTTTGGAAGTATGATAATGAAAATATATCATTAAAAAAAGTAGGTATCGTTTCAATCCCATTTTTCCTCAACTCTAAAATTAATTTACTATATATTGAAGGATTAACTTCTAATAAAATTGATGTAAATCCTATATTCTCAATTTTCTGATTATTTGGCAGGAAAATACTTACTGGCAAATCTCTTTTTTTAATTTCTTTTTTAAGTGATAAAACTCCTCTCCTAACATTATTAATATATTTCCTATAATTTTTAAGTTGTTCGTAAATAACTCCTGCGGTTAAGCAACTCATTCTTCCATTTAATCCAAAGCCAAGAATATCTTTCGAACCTGTAATTTGCTCCTGATTAGCATAATTTTGCATTATTCTAATTTCTTTAGCTAATTCATCATCATCTGTGCAAATAAGACCACCTTCTCCTGCTTGCAATGGTTTTAAACAGCCAAAAGAAAATATTCCAGCTTTCCCAATAGTTCCAACATGTCTACCATCTGGGAAATATGAATCAAAACTAAGGCAACAGTCCTCCACAATATTTTCTGGAGAATAATTTCTTATCTCTTCAGGATATCCCCACATGTGAGTTGCTAAAACAAGATTTTCTTTAGAAGCTTTCTCATAAACTTCTTTTGGTAAAGAGAACTCATCTTTGAATGGATTAGTTGGTAAAGGAGCGACTCCACTTCTTAGTATCGATAAGGGAGTCGCTGGACAAATATGCCTAAGATGATTACAAGTGACATTTGTGTTATTTGACTTAAGCAACCTCATTACAATTTCTATACCAACTCCTCCACTCGAAACTAAAATACAATTTCTTGAATTAAGAAACTCGCAGAACTTTTCTTCGGTTTCAGTAATCTTGTTAGTTAATGAATATGAAGCATTCCATTTTCCAGAAATTAGAATACTCGTTAATGAACCAACTTCATTTCTTATTGGAAAAGGATAAAGTCCTAATGGTTTTGCAAGAAATACTCTTAATGCAAAATATATATAATCAAATAAACCTTTGCTAGAGTTTCTTATTTTTTTCCTAAGAAGAAAAACTAATTTTGAAATAAAAAAAATTTTCAAAGATTACTCTTATTTACGAAAATTATAGCCTTTAGTATTAATCTAAAAAAAGAGATTTAAAAAACATCAATAAATATGGCAAAAAAAAGTTTTGATAATCCCATTCTTTGACTCGTCTGGAGACCTCCATGCTGAAAACCTTTGTAATCAGGATACACTATTTCTGAGGGAAACCTGAGGGAAACCTGAGGGAAACCTACTTTTGTGTCTATAACTGGACTTTTACCCTATTTACTATTCCCACTCTATAGTTCCTGGAGGTTTACTTGTTATGTCAAATACAACTCTATTTACTTGCTCAACTTCATTCACAATCCTATTGGAAATTTTCTCTAAGATTTGATAAGGAATTTTTGACCAATCTGCTGTCATACCATCCTCACTGGAAACGCACCTTAAAACTATAGGCCACGCGTATGTTCTTTTATCTCCCATAACTCCAACGGTTTTAACTGGTAAAAGAACTGCAAAGGCTTGCCAAATTTCATTATAAAGACCAGCTTTTTTTATTTCATCTCTAACTATCCAATCAGCATCACGTAGGCAATTCAATTTTTCATTAGATACTTCACCTAAGATTCTTATAGCTAAGCCTGGTCCTGGGAAAGGATGTCTTTTAACTATTTCATCTGGTAAACCCAAGTTTTTCCCTACTTTTCGGACCTCATCTTTAAACAATTTTCGTAATGGTTCTACTAACTTAAATTGTAAATCTTTCGGTAAACCTCCAACATTATGATGACTTTTAATTTTTACAGCTATTCTCTCACCCGTTTTTGGATCAACGTTTGTTCCAGCACTTTCGATGACATCAGGATAGAGAGTCCCTTGAGCTAAATAGTCAAATGGTCCTAATCTTTTACTTTCCTCTTCAAAAACTCTTATAAATTCTGTGCCTATAATTTTTCTTTTTTGTTCAGGATCAGTTACTCCCTTAAGTTTATTAATAAAACGTTCTCTAGAATTAATATATTCAACTCTTATATGGAATTTCTCATCAAAAAAACTCATTAGGAATTCTGGTTCACCTTTTCTCATAAAACCTTGATCAATAAACATACAAACTAGTTGATCTCCAATTGCTCGATGTAATAAAAATGCCAAGGTTGAT
>Ga0160422_10002866_pt1 | contig 10740 bp, 14 predicted proteins | sample Fk160mmetaG_FD_108192 | JGI IMG/M metagenome (GOLD analysis project Ga0160422, IMG submission 108192) | Marine microbial communities from the Central Pacific Ocean - Fk160115 60m metaG | ecosystem: Environmental > Aquatic > Marine > Oceanic > Photic zone | place: The Central Pacific Ocean... | reverse complement strand
TGTTGATACCAATCTTTTTTGAGGTTTTGTGTAAATTTGTACGACATATTATTTCTCATGATGTTAAGTGAAAGTAATAAAGCATCTAAAGGACGCCGGACATAGATATATTATTAACTTGTCAGGTTTCAAGTGAAATTTTTAAAAAATTTTAAAAAATTTCACTTATTTGTTGTTTTCTTACTAAAAAAAGTGATCTTATTTTCAAAAGTTGCGTAAATTTGCTTTTTTAATGAGCTTTAAATGAGTGAGTATCAGGATAATCCGATGGCAATGTCTCAGAAAGAAGCGTCTCAGATTAAAATTTTACAATTTTTGTTAATAAAGTGTGTCTGGGAATCCAAATAGGGCTCCTAGGCTGATGTTTAGGGTAGTCGCCTGTGGGCAAACTAGTTCGTCTATATGAACTTAATCTAAGGTTAATTTAACTTGCCCTGGTTATGCTTGTTTTAATTAAATTTTTCTAGTTACTTGGGATGATCCGTGTCTGGCCGGTTTTCATAATCCAAACGTTTTCAGCTCGTATACCGAGATTTTTTGCACCACTTTTAAAGCGCACTACAGTGTCTTCGTTTCTTTCGTCGCCCAGCCTAACCGTACCCCATCTCATCGCAAGATGGTTCCTTACTTCCATATCAGCACCAATTTTAATGCATTCTTCCGGTATACAGTGAGCGCCGCGCATATCTACACGGTGTAAAAATGCCCCAGTAGATAATAAAGAGTAGTCGTCTAAGCGTTGGGTTATCGATTGAGCAGCTCTTACTGCTCGTGCTTTAGACTGGGTACGTAAGCTAAAATACAGTCGACACTTGTCATAATGGTGTTGCATATCGACTGGTATACGCCTGACAAAGTAATAAACCCCATCACGGCACAGCACATATGGTGCCTCTGTTTTGTTGCGCATGATTAACACAATGCTTGTGAATCAATGACTTGCGACACATAAAGTGTAAGTAAAGTGGTGCGGTCGAGAAGACTCGAACTTCCACCCGGTTTCCCGGACAGCGACCTCAACGCTGCGCGTCTACCAATTCCGCCACGACCGCACTCTACTTTTTTTATCATAGAGCTCCATTCAGGACTGGGCAATTAGCAAATCTCGAATTATTTATCAATACGTAGACTAATATTTCGTGAAGTTTTATTATAAATACCATTCGTTCATCATTAAGGGTAAGCATGCGGGAAGTAGCTTGGACGGTTTCAAGTGGGTTAACTAACTACTCGGACTCACTAAAGCAAATGAAAAAACGGGTAGAACTAATCCAGTCCGGAAAAGCAATTGAGCAGATTTGGCTTCTTCAGCATCCTCCCCTTTACACTGCTGGTACTAGCGCGAAGGTTGACGATTTGATTATAAGGGATAGATTTCCGGTTTTTGAAACTGGTAGAGGAGGGCAGTACACTTACCACGGTCCTGGCCAAAGGGTTATCTACCTGATGTTAGATCTCCAAAATTATCGCCGAGATGTCCGTATGTATATATCACTCCTTGAGCGATGGCTGATAAACACGCTCTCACATCTAGATGTCAACGCAACGCGGATGGATGATAGGGTCGGTATATGGGTGCCAATAGGCCACGTTAGTGATAAGACAAAATATGAAAAGATCGGTGCCATAGGTGTAAGAATTCGTCGTTGGATTACCTCTCACGGAGTTTCTCTCAACATTTCGCCAAACTTAGAGCATTTTTCTGGGATTGTGCCATGTGGGATTAATGACTCTGGCGTTACCAGTTTAGAAAAATTAAGACGAGAGACGGATATAGCTCAAATAGACAATCTTCTTAAAAGCGAATTCTTAAATGTCTTTAGGTCCCAAAATGGCTTGGTATTAGTAGAGGAAACTTGTTAAGCCCCTGATCGTTAAGATCAGGGCTTTTTTTGCATCTCTCTCAAGGCCTTCATTATCTAAATCAAAATCGTGAAGTGTGATTGGCTTAACTCCCGGAACTGAATGCAAAATCGTATTACGCCTATTTCTAAGCCATACATATTCCGCATCGGTTCTGAGTTTATTCGTATTTATGCCTTTTAATCCATCTTCGTCCCACAATGCAGCATCTATAGTTGCTTGAGATACAATTAGTGCGGATACCCAATTACCCGCGCAAAACACTTGCATGGTTTCCAGCATCAAAGCAGCGGCCCGCGAATTGAGATTCATGTCGGATAATGTTGAATTCTCTTTATCAACGGCTTCATTGAGGATGTTTTGAAGCCACTGTTTTCTTATCGCAAAATTACGAGGCGAAACGTTACTTATCTCAAATAGCATAACTCTTTTGGCACCAAATAAATGTTTTACAGGACAGAAATATTGGATTTCGTAAGACGCTAGAATTAGTTTAGCTTATATCTTCTAAAAATATCTAATAATTCATGTAGCCACCAGCTTGAAGGAGTTGTCAGTTTAGAGCTATACTATGACCTTAATGAATAATTCAACGGACATTCAACAGGCAAAACCGCCGGTCTATTCATACCGCCATCTGCTCGGTATCGAAGGTATGAGTAGGTTTGATATAGAGAAGCTCCTTGATCTCGCGGATGAATACGTTGAAACAAATCGTCAAGCGGATAAGAAACACGCAATATTGAGGGGACGAACCCTCATTAATATGTTTTTCGAAAACTCCACAAGGACCAGAACGTCATTTGAACTAGCCGGTAAACGGCTAGGTGGTGACGTAATAAATATGTCAGTAAGTAGCAGTTCGATTAAAAAGGGCGAAACGCTGATAGATACTGCTATGACGCTGAACGCGATGCATCCAGATGTTTTGGTCGTGAGACATGCAGATTCCGGTTCCGTTCATTTGTTAGCGGAGAAAGTTAATTGTTCGGTTATTAATGCGGGGGATGGAAGTCACGAGCATCCGACACAAGCTCTTTTAGATGCGTTAGCTATTCGCCGTAGGTTGGGGCGTGGCTTGGCGGGCCTTGTCGTTGCTATTTGCGGTGACATAGCTCACAGCAGAGTAGCACGTTCAAACATTCATCTCTTGTCAATTATGGGAGCTAAAGTGCGGGCAGTTGCGCCACCAACACTTATTCCGGAAGGCCTTGAAAGGTTGGGAGTGGAGGTGCACCATAATATGAGTAGCGGTCTTAAAGATGCTGATATAATTATGATGTTAAGGTTGCAAACTGAGCGTATGAAGGGAAGTTACGTTCCATCAATACGAGAATATTACGAACTCTATGGTTTAAATACTAACAAGCTTAAGATGGCAAAGCCGGATGCATTAATAATGCATCCTGGTCCCATGAACCGTGGAGTTGAAATTGACTCAGAGCTGGCTGATGATATTGATCGTAGCCTTATAAGAGAGCAAGTTGAAATGGGTGTGGCGGTTAGGATGGCCTGCTTACAGGCATTGGTAGATAACCAAACTATACCTTGGGCCAAAAATCAATCGTAGCAGTTAGGTATTCAATAAATGCTTAATCGTAAACTTTTTAAAAATGCTCGCTTGCTTGATCCCGCCTCCGGAATGGATCAAATCGGTAGTGTCCTTGTTCGGGATGGCAAGATAGAAGATATTGGTCCTAAAGTCTTCATCGATACCACTCAGGAAGATATAAAAGTCGAGGACTGTGGGGGTAAATGTATCGCTCCGGGCTTAGTCGATATGAGGGTCACCACCGGAGAACCGGGAAGTGGGCATCTAGAAACCTTGGAAACTGTCTCAAAAGCCGCAGTTGCTGGAGGGATAACAACTATAGTCTGTTTGCCAAATACTGAGCCTGTAATAGACGATATGGCTTTATTGGAATTTATAGAGCGACGGGGTGCAGAGGTCGGGCTAATAACTATCAAAAGTTATGCCGCAGCCACGAAAGGATCACTTGGCGAGGAAATGTCAGAGTTAGGTTTGCTTCACCATGCGGGAGCGATTGGTTTTACTGATGGTGATAAGGCAATAAGCAATCCGATGGTTATGAGGCGCCTTTTGTCTTATTCAACTGTTTTCAATTCGATAGTTTTGCAGCATCCAGAGGTAGCCGATCTTGTCCCGGATGGCGTTATGTCAGAGGGATTAACCGCTACTCGATTAGGACTGAGCGGAATACCTCCCGTAGCTGAGGTTATTATGATAGAGCGTGATTTGCGTTTAGTTGAGTTGACTGGTGGAAGATATCATGTTTCCCGCGTAACTACTAAAGCTGGAATTGAGGCAATTAGAAAAGCTAAAAAGTTAGGACTGTCTGTGACGTGTGACACTGCACCTCACTACTTCGCTCTAAATGAGGACGCCGTCATAGATTACAGGACTTTTGCTAAAGTCTCTCCACCGTTACGTTCGGAAATTGATCGGATTGCTGTTTTAGAAGGGATAGAGGACGGCACTATTGATGCAATTGCTAGTGATCATACCCCTCGCGATCAAGATTCAAAGAGATTGCCGTTCGATCAAGCTGCATTTGGTGTTGTAGGTCTCGAAACCCTTCTTTGTGTTACATTGGAGGCCGTGCACAACGGCTCCGTTTCACTTTTGGGAGCTTTAGGAGCTATGACCGTTAACCCGTCAAAAATTTTGGGTTTAGAAGCTGGAGAGCTTAGTGCGGGGAGAGATGCCGATTTTATTATATTTGATCCTTCAGTTGCTGGGCATATACAAGCAGAAAATTTCAACAGCAAATGTAAAAATAGCCCTTTCGATGGACGACCAGTAAACGGACGAATTCTGAAAACCATCAGGAGCGGTAAAGTAGTTTTCGATAGTAGCTCTATTGGATAAAACAAAAAAGGTAACCGACCAATGCCCGACCCACTTGGCTCTTTTGAATACACGTGGCCGTTCTATCTTTGCTTTATTTTAGGGTATTTAATAGGCTCCGTCCCCTTCGGATTACTCCTTGTAAAGTTTTCTGGTCTTGGAGATATACGATCAGTGGGATCCGGGAATATTGGTGCGACCAATGTTTTAAGAACTGGAAAGAAAAGTTTGGCCATTGCAACACTTTTACTTGATGGCGGAAAGGGTACTTTTGCGACATTTATCGCTATTCAGTTCGGTCCGGATATGGGTGTTCTAGCTGCTGCGGGTGCTATAATAGGGCATTGCTTTCCTGCTTGGTTAAAGTTCCGCGGTGGTAAGGGGGTTGCTACTGGATTAGGGATTTTTCTAGCTTTTTCTCCCTTGATGGGGCTGCTACTAATTGTCATTTGGCTTTTTACTGCCATTGTCTTTAGGTACTCATCCCTAGCCGCTATCGTATCTTTTGTTGCTAGTCCCGTTACGGCCTATCTAATTATCGATCAGCAACATGCGGAGTTAGCTTGTTTCATGGCAATGATCATTATTATTCGGCATTTTGCAAATATTTCTCGCCTAATAAGAGGCAATGAAGATAAGATTTCATTTTTAAAATCAGATAAAAACTCATTATAAATTTGAATATTTTGGAGTAAATTATGCCAAGTCATGCCAGTGAATCTCTTCTCTACGGGGCGTCTTTTTCCACGCCAGAATTTCTGGAAATTTTTAACGACAATATGCGTGTGCAAGCTTGGTATGACGTCGAGGTAGCATTAGCAAAAGCACAGGCAAAACTTGGTATAATACCTACAGAAGCATACGAAGAAATCGCGAGAAAGGCATATGTGGAGAACGTTGATGTGCAAAAAATTGGCAAGGGAATTAGTGAAACCGCGCACCCTATCGTGCCTGCTATTCGCGCTTTAGAAGAAATTTGCGAGGGAGGAGCTGGGGAATTCATACACTACGGAGCAACAACCCAAGATATTATGGATACTGGGCTAATCCTGCAGATTAAAAAAGCATGGCCTTTGTTGAAGAGGGATTTAGAAGCAGCGCGCGATGCGTTAAAGATCTTAGCTAAAAAATATCGATCGACGCCGATGGTTGGAAGGACTCATGGACAGCAAGCATTGCCATTAACCTTTGGTTATAAGTGTGCTGTTTGGGTTGATGAACTTAGTAGGCATTTAGAAAGGCAAAGTGAAGCAGAGCCAAGAATTTTATCGGGAAATATAACCGGTGCAGTAGGGACAATGGCCGCTTTTGGTGGTAAAGGTCAGGAGACCCAACGTGAAGCGCTTCAATATCTTGGACTCACGGTTCCGAATATATGTTGGCATTCTTCGAGGGATAGAATTTGTGAACTAGCCAACTTCCTTACGCAGGTTGCTGCAAGCCTAGGCAAAATTGCAAGAGAAGTCTATGCACTGCAACAAGTTGAATTTGGCGAAGTGGCCGAGCCGCACCATCGTGGGAAGGTTGGAAGTAGCACAATGCCGCATAAGCGAAATCCTGCCACGGTTGAATTAGCTATTGGTTTGTCGAGATTAATTAGAGCACAGCAGGTGGCTATAACTGACGCAGCGTTTCAGGAGCATGAAAGATATTCTGCCCTGCTCAGAATTGAATTGGCAGCCGTACCAGAAATGATGATTTATTCAGGTGCGCTTTTGTCAAAAATGAAAACAGTTTTGGAAAAGCTTGAGGTTTTCCCCACTCGAATGCGGCAAAATCTGGATTTACTTGGGGGACTTTTATTATCGGAAAAAATAATGCTGGCCTTAGGTGAAAAAATAGGCAAACAGACTGCCCATGAGGTTGTATACGAGATCGCTATGTCTTCTTTCGAGAAGGAAATACCCTTTAAGGATGCGCTTATGTTGGATCAACGTGTTTCCAACCATTTAAAGGAAGAAGAAATCGTGGAATTACTTAATCCCGAAGCATATATAGGCGAGTCTGAAGAAATAGTAGACAATGTGCTCTCAAAAAGTGTTTAAAAATAACTATTTGAAAGCAAAATTTCAGGTGAAATCGCAATATGCTAAATTTTTAGCTGTGGGAAAGTTTTGCTTCGCGATGTGTGACATACGCTGTTGCGGCAAAAATGATAGCGCCACCAAACCAGGTCCAGTATGTTGGCACTTCTCCGAATAGGAAAAAAGCCAGTGCAGCAACTAGTGGTAATCGAATAAATTCAATTGGTTGCATTTGCGAAACCTCTGCTAACTGTATGGCTTTTGTGTAAAGCAGGTGGCCGAGCGTCCCAGCTGTAGCTAGTGCGACAAGCCATACCCAAGTCATAAAGTCGGGCCACTGCCAGAAAAATATAGCAGGAATTAGGGCAAGCGGGGTCTGAAATAGTGCCATGTAAATAACGATTATTTCTGGACGTTCCGTAGAAGTAAGTTTTTTTATAATCAAAACAGTTATGGCGATCGTTAACGCATTAATTAAAGCGAGTACCGATCCCGTGGAAATTTCGTTGACGCCAGGTTGCAAAATTAAAAGCATGCCCAAAAAACCAAGGATTAACGCTATTATTCGGCGCATTCGAATAGTTTCACCAAGTACTAGGGCGGCAGCAAAAGTGGCAAAAAGTGGAGCGGTAAAGCTCAATGCTGTTGCCTCGGCAAGCGGTATCATTGTAAGCGCGGTGAAGCCAGCAGCCATTCCGGAGACATTTATTAATGCCCTCACGCCATATAATTTCTTTTTATTGCTCCGGAAAACGATCAAACCATTTTTTGCAATGAATGGAATAAAAAATACAAGTGCTAATGCATTTCGAAAAAAAACAATTTCTAACGTATGCAGCGTTTCAGAAGACAGCCGAATAAAAATTCCCATTGTGGCAAAGAACGTCATGGCGATCGTCATGTAAGTTGCTGCTCTGAGCGACACACTAGATGCTATTTTTGCAGAGCGAAAAATCAAGAGTTTGCCATAAATAATATAATTATTTTATTAAATCGACGCGGTCTAAAGAACTTTTTCTGCTAAAAACCGTATTGTGTCTATACTATTTGTTCTGGCAATAAGCGTGTCCACATGTCGTTTGTTTGCGGCCTCTTTCCATTCAACTAATTTATCGGCGACGCGTTCTTTAGAGCCCACCAATGCGACTTGATCAACCAATTCTTGCGGAACTGCCGCGCAAGCCTCAGCTCTTTTTCCATCTAAAAAGAGATCCTGTATCTTAACTGCCGCGTCTTCAAAACCAATTCTTTTAGCATAGTCATTATAAAAATTCTTGTTCCTAGCTCCCATCCCTCCAACATAAAAAGCAATATTTTCTCGCGCCGGCTGGCTGGCTTTTTCTATATTATCATCAATATTTACAATACACATCGGCATAACAGCGAACTCATTGAGCGATCGTTTTTTTTCTGATTTTTGAAAACCTTTTTCTATGTGATCAGAAAAAACGTCAAATCTGCTGGGATCCATGTAAATTGGTATAAAACCATCTACTAAAGAGGCGGCTGCAGATACACCGGCAGGGGAAATTGCGCCGGTCACAATTTGCAAATCACTATTGCCATGCAAAATACTTTTTAACGGAATTCCCAAGCCCGTGGAACCATCTCCTCGAAATGGAAATTGGTAATGTTCTCCCTCAAACTCGAGAGGTTTTTTGCGTTCTAATATTTGTTTTATAATCTGAACATATTCGCGTAATCGTGTTAAAGGTTTTCCATATGGAACGCCATGCCAACCTTCGACCACTTGAGGGCCTGAAGGCCCGAGCCCAAGGATAAAGCGATCGCCAGATAAATGGGCGAGCGTTATTGCGGTCATAGCTACCATGGTTGGGGTGCGTGTTGTCATTTGGATGATGCCAGTGCCAACTTTAATATTTTTTGTTAACGCCAATGCCCAAGCCGCGGGTGTCACAGCATCATGGCCCCAGGACTCAGAAGTCCAAAGTGAATGAAAGCCTAGCTTATCTGCCTCTTTTATGAGGTTTTCATCTAAGTCAAAACGACTGCCATTACTACTGATAGTTAAACCTAATTTCATAACTCCCCACCTCCCGTTATGGTAATTGTTACCTTATGACACTAACCCGTAGAGATTAATAGATGAGGAAGTTGAAAAATAGATAGATATTTGAATTCTTGATAGGAATTTAGTCTCGGAGGATGAATATGCGTGTGCGCTTATTTATGGCAACACAATGGGTGGGGTTAGGGCACGGTGAAGTTCGAAAGACTTCAGATCGCTTCGGAAAAATTATTTCTATAGTTTGTTAATATAGTCACACGACTAAAAAGAGCGTAATAGCTTTATTGCCAGAAGAAAAACTACGTAGCCAATAAGATAAAGTCATTTTTTCTAGCTTCTAAACTATATATAGTGATGGCTTACGAGGGTGATGGTTTGAACTAGACGAAGACAAGCATCCTGAGCATATGGTTTAATACAAGCAATAGTTGGAGTTTAATTAATGACGTCAGTTCCAAAAAAAATAGGTATTATAGGTGGCTCTGGGGCTTTAGGTGCCGGATTGGCGAAACGTTGGGCGAAGTCAGGATATCAAATTGTAGTCGGTTCACGAGATAATGCTAAGGCTCAAGTCGCGGCGCAAAAACTCAATGGAGAGGCTAATGTCAATTCTATTACCGGCAAAGAAAACAAACTTGCTGCGTCGGATGCTGACTTAGTCGTATTGACTGTTCCTTTTTCTAATCAGATTCCAAGTCTGGAACTCATAAAGGAAGAGCTGACAGGAAAAATTCTCATTGATGTCACGGTTCCTTTGGTCCCGCCAAAAGTGCGCACTGTTCACATTCCTAATGGTGGTTCTTGTGCGAAAGCGGCGCAAGAATTTTTAGGTGATGAAGTAAAGGTGGTTTCTGCGTTTCAAAACGTTGCTGCCACACATTTAGATGACCTCGATCACAGTGTAGATTGTGATGTGCTTGTTTGCGGAAATGACCCGGCGGCCCGAGAAGTTGTTGTTCAATTAGCGGCAGATGCAGGAATGAAAGCTTGGCATGCTGGCGTCATTGCTAATTCGATTGTTGCAGAAGCGATGACATCTACATTAATTTTCATGAATAATCGTTATAAAATTGATGGTGCGGGCTTAAAAATTACAGGCACGCCAGGATCAGCCAGTTAAAAAACGCTTATAATAATGGAACAAACGTTAACTCTCCGCGCTATTAAGGGTATACCATTGGTCAACCCAGGAGATGATCTTTTTGAAATTATCAATAAGGCTCTCTCTGAGAGCAGTGAAAGACTTCGAAATGGTGATATAATCGTCATTGCTCAAAAAATCGTATCAAAAGTTGAAAACCGTATCATTTCTTTGGATGATGTTACGCCTTCGAGTGAAGCCTTGAAAGTGGCTCTTGAAACGGATAAGGACCCGAGGCAAATAGAATTGGTATTACGGGAATCACGAGAGATTATCCGGCATAGGCGTGGCGTCATAATAGTGGAGCAAAATCTCGGGATTATCATGGCAAACGCAGGGATAGATCACTCTAATATTGAAAGTGAAGGTGATGTAGAGCGGGTTCTACTTCTGCCAGAAAATCCCGACGAAACTTGCAGAAAACTCCAAATTCAATTTGAGGAAACTTTGAACGTTTCAGTCGGTGTTATAATAAACGATAGCGTCGGTCGTGCTTGGCGTGTAGGGACAACGGGGTTGGCTATAGGCGTTTCAGGATTGCCCGCTGTTGTAGATTTAAGAGGAGAAAAAGATATCTTTGGTCGAGAGTTGTTAGTAAGCGAGCAGGCTGTAGCCGACGAGCTTGCCTCAGCGGCATCTTTATTACAAGGGCAAGCATCCGAAAAACTTCCAGTTGTAATTGTGAGGGGGTTCAATTCTGACGCGCCACACCAAAATGCCTCTGCGCTAATTAGGGATAAAGAGATGGATATGTTCAGGTAAATGGATATTACGTCATGATTAGTGATGGAAAAGTTTGTATTTTATCTGGCGG
>Ga0160422_10002865_pt1 | contig 10745 bp, 10 predicted proteins | sample Fk160mmetaG_FD_108192 | JGI IMG/M metagenome (GOLD analysis project Ga0160422, IMG submission 108192) | Marine microbial communities from the Central Pacific Ocean - Fk160115 60m metaG | ecosystem: Environmental > Aquatic > Marine > Oceanic > Photic zone | place: The Central Pacific Ocean... | reverse complement strand
CGGAATGCAGTCGACTGCGATGCCCATCCTCTGCATTGCGGTGGGTGTTGTGGTTGCGAATGCGACTGCAGGACTCTACGGTGTGGCCATCGCGGCCCTCGGTATGCTTTCGACCACAGGCATTCAGCTTGCCGTCGACGCGTACGGCCCGATTGCAGACAACGCCGGTGGTATCGCTGAGATGTCCCATCAAGAAGACATCGTGCGCGAACGCACCGATACCCTAGACGCAGTCGGAAACACCACTGCCGCCATCGGGAAGGGATTCGCGATTGGCTCCGCAGCCATGACCGCGCTCGCACTGTTTGCTGCCTTCATGCAGCAGTCGGGCACGACTTCCATTGACGTGAGCAAACCCATCGTCATGGCGGGTGTGTTCGTGGGCGGCATGCTTCCGTTCTTGTTCTCCTCGATGGCCATGAAGGCTGTGGGTGAGGCGGCCATGGACATGATCACCGAGGTGCGTCGTCAGTTCCGCGAGATCGAAGGCCTTCTTGAAGGCAAGGTTGCCCCCGACACACGCAAGTGCGTCGAGATCTCAACCCAAGCCGCGATCAAGCAAATGGTATTGCCCGGCGCATTGGCCATCGTGACGCCCGTGGTCGTCGGCTTCTGCTTCGGTGCAGCTGCCCTGGGCGGTGTCTTGGTCGGCGTGACAGTTGCTGGCGTTCTGATGGCAATCTTCATGTCCAACGCCGGTGGTGCATGGGACAATGCGAAGAAGTCGTTCGAGGGCGGTGGCTACACCATGACGGATGGAACTGTGCACCCGAAGGGATCTGAAGCGCATGATGCTTCGGTCGTTGGCGACACGGTTGGCGACCCCTTCAAGGACACTGCCGGTCCATCACTCAACATCCTTGTCAAACTCATGAGCGTCGTGGCGTTGGTCATCGCGCCCCTGCTCACAGCGACCGGTTTCTTCGGTCAATAAACAACCTCCGCGGGGGCGCCTCGGCGTCCCCCGTAGAGTCCAGGTGGAGGAATAAACACCATGAATATGAATCAATACGAACTGATTTACGTGACCCGTCCGCAGTTGAACGCTGCGGACTTAGAGGGGTTGTCGGCGAAGGTTACTGGCCTTGTCGAAAAAGAGAACGGCCAAGTCCTTGCGTCGGAAGCCTGGGGGCGACGGCGCCTCGCGTACCCGATCGCGAAGAACGAGCACGGCGTCTACACGTACCTCAACTTTGTCGCCCCTGCAGGGGCGCCGGCGGGCATCGAAAAGGCCATGGGCATGGATGAATCGTTCATTCGGTACATGACGGTCCAACTGGGCCAGAACGTTGATATCGATGCATGCCGGGTGACGGCTGAAGCCAAGAAGGCCGAGCGGGATGCCGCACGGGCTGCGGAAGAAGAGGCTGCACGGGCTGCAGCCGAAGCCGAAGCCGAAGAGCGGGCTGCCGCTGAGGCGGCTCGGGCTGCACGCGAAGCTGCCGCGGTTGCGGATGCCGCCGCCGCTGCTGCTGCTGCCGCTGCCGCATCGGCAGATGAAACCGACGATGCGGCTGCTTCGGAGCCTGAAGAGGCTGCAGACGCTGAAGAATCAACCGACGACGCTGAATAATCGGCGCCGAGCGCATCAAAGAATCAAAGGAAGGTATTGAAATGTCTAATTATGAAAAAAGCGGGTCCCGCAGTGGTGGTGGGCGCAGCCGCAGGAAGAGTTGTCGGTTCTGTGCTGACCCGGATCTTGTGATTGATTACAAGGACGTCCGCATGTTGCGTGGTTTCATCACTGAGCGTGGGAAGATTGTTCCACGGCGCATCAGCGGAAACTGTGCAAAGTGTCAACGGCAGATCGCGACGGCTGTGAAGCGTGCACGCGTGATTGCACTTCTGCCGTATCTGGCACTGGACTAGGGGATAGAAATGCTCGTTATTCTTCAACAAAATGTTCCCAACCTTGGCAATGTCGGCGACATCGTCAAGGTCAAGGATGGATACGGACGCAACTTCTTGGTTCCCCGCGGGCTCGCGGTGATCGCAGATCAAAGCAACCGGAAACGAATGGAGCATCAAAAGCGGACGGCTGCGGCCCAGCGTGCGGCTGCTATCGCGGATGCGGAAGCGTTGTTGGCCAAAATCGCAGAGACGCCCGTGACGGTTGCGGTGTCCGCCGGCGCGGAAGGCAAGCTGTTCGGTTCGGTGACCAATCGAGACATCGCTGAAAAGCTCGCAGAAGCAGGTGTCGAGATCGATCGTCGTGCGATCGGCATCAACGAAGCGATCAAGGAGACCGGTGCGTACGATGTCTCCATCAAACTCGGCCTCGACTTGACGGCCACATTGAAGGTGTACGTCGTAGGGGAGTAGTCCGATGAACGAAGGCGGGGCACTCCCACAAAGCCTTGAAGCAGAGCGCGCCGTACTCGGCGGGTTGATGCTTGCACCAAAGGAGTGCCTCGCCATCGCGGAGACGCTGAAGCCCGATGACTTCTATCGGGAGACCCACGCGAAACTCTTCGGCCTTATGGTTGGCATGGCAGAGGCCAACCAGCCTGTTGAACTGCTCAGTGTGCTTGAGCGAGTCAGTACGGCGGGAATGGTCGAAGATGTGGGTGGCCTTGGGTACATCCAAACGCTGCCGAACAATGTGCCGAGTACCCAAAATTTGGAGTACTACGCCGACATTGTGAGCAAACACGCGATCGCCCGACGCTTGATCGAGGGCGTCCGCGCGATTGAGGGCCAAGCCCGCGGCGGTACCACGGAACTCGATGAGTTGTTGGATTTCGCCGAGAAAACGGTGTTTGATGTCACCCAGCAAGGCTCTTCGATGGACTGGGAACAGTTGTCGGAGGTGGTGGACCGCTCGTTTGTTCAGATTCAGGCCCGGAGCGGTCAGGCCGCAGGCGAGGTGACGGGTACCCCAACGGGCTTCATCGACCTCGATCGGCTTCTGGCAGGACTTCACAAGACGGATCTGCTCATTTTGGCTGCCCGACCCGCCATGGGAAAGACGGCGCTGGCACTCAACATCTGCCTTAACGCCGCCCACCACGGGTGCGGCGTTGGGGTGTTTTCACTCGAAATGAGTCGCGAGCAGCTCGCAACCCGGCTTCTGTGTGCGCAGGGGCGCGTGAATGCGGGGGCGGTCCGCACTGGTCAACTGAACGAGGACAGGGACTGGCCCCGCCTCGCCGAGGCGGCTGAGGTTCTGTTCAACTTGCCGATGTATATCGACGACACACCCGGTCTGACCATTACCCAGATTCGGAGTAAGGCTCGTCGACTTAAGCAGCGCAATCCGGATCTTGGGTTGATCTGCGTTGACTACATCGGTCTCATGGGAACGAATGACCCCAAGGCCAGCCGAGAACGACAGGTTGCACTTTGTTCCATGGGGCTCAAGAACCTCGCCAAGGAACTCAATGTGTGTGTGCTGGCATTGAGCCAACTCAACCGAGGGGTTGAGATGCGGGACAATAAGCGACCGCGCCTGAGTGACTTGCGAGAGTCCGGAGCCATCGAGCAGGATGCCGACACCATCATGTTCATCTACCGGGATGAGTACTACAATGCGGAAGGCTCAGCCGAACCGGGCGTCGCGGAGGTCATCATTGGAAAACAACGGAGCGGTCGCACCGGAACAGTAAAGCTTGCTTTTCAGGGTGAATATCTGCGGTTTGAGAATCTGGCGCGAGATGTGGGTGCCGGAGGTTACGTTTGATTCTATGGGCGATGAGCACAGCCTTGACGCTCGGTGTTCATGCTGCTGACCTGAACGACCGAGTTCGGCTGGTTTTAGACGGTGGTGAATCTGTTGAGGGCTATTTCTATCAGTCGCTCTCCGACGGCGTGGTGTTGACCCGGCCAGGGGCATCCGGAACAACCACGATTCCGCTATCCATCGTGAGCGAAGTCGAGGTCAATGGAAAACCCATTTCCCTCGCTGACTTTTCGCTGGACCTCAAGCAGGACTGGAAGGCGTGGACTGACGCCGCTTTGAATCCACCCGCTCACCCCCATCCGTTGTGGGTCGGCATCAGCAATGGGATGGTCGCAGGAGGAGGGCACGGCCTTCTTAAACGGTGGGATTTGGGTGCATCGATGATCGCGGTTGACCTCGCGTGTATGAGCATGGTGGGCATGGAGTTGGCCGGTCGAGGTACGGGTCGCGTCGATGTCCTTTTTGGAAGTGCGGCGCTTTCGTTGATCTTTAAATCGTATGCGATTTCTGACGGAGTTCGCCGGGCAACACGCATACGCAAGCGCATGCGCGCCGCCAGTTCAGTGTCGATGGATTAAACCGACATTGAAAACAGATGGTCATGGGTGCGCGAGGCAGTTGACATGTACTGGGGCGCGTGAATAGTCGGTGGATATACTACCGTCCCTTGTAGAGGAGCTCCCGATGGAACGCGAAGAACTCTTGAGTCAGTTTGATGAGTTGATTGAGACGTACAGCAAGCACAAGGCCTACGCCGATAAGGCGAGAGAAAAGGCGGGTAATTTCTCAAGCTCAGTGATTGAGAAGGTGATCGCTGATCACCAAATCAAGGCCTCGCTGGTGGCCGATGACATTCAGCCCCTCATCCCGCAACTTCAGGATGAGTTGACCACCATCAATGGACTCATCGACGAAGCAGAACAGTCAGTCGGCGACCTCGGGGTTCGAATCGAGGAACTCGAACTCAGGCGGGCCATCGGGGAAATCACTGACGACCAGTTTGATGAGATGGCCGCTGACGGCAAAGACACGGTCGACGATGCAAACAGTAAGATTTCGGGTTTCGCGGAAGCCCGAGACGTCGTCGAAAGCGCATTGAAGCGGTGGACGGAGCTTTCGGGCGAAGCGGTCGAAGCTCAGCCTATCGCGGCGGAGAGCGAAGATTCGGACCCCGTCGAGAGCGCGTCCGGGGACGATTTCGACCCGGTTGTCGAATCGATTCTTCCGGGCTTCGAAGACGAAGAGGCCGAGGATAACCTGAACGGAAATGACCAAGACGATGTGGCCTTCGCCGTCGAGGCGGATGGAGAAGAGTCGGTGGATGTTTTGCCGATTGATGGATCGGGCGTGGCCGCGGTTGAAGTGGCAATCGACGACTCGGAAGTTGGTGAGATTGGTGTTGATCCCTCTGAAGATGGGTCAGAAGTTGAGTCAGCGGAGGCTCGTCGCGCGATTTTGCTGAGCAACGAAGGAACCCCCGATGAGCAAATTTACGCTCTCACCGGTGAGGTATTTACCGTTGGGCGTGGTCGTGACAACGACCTTCAAATCAAGAACGACTCCAAGGTGTCGCGGTTCCATTGCAAGGTTTATCGACGCGGCGCCAACTATTACTTGGAAGACAACAAGAGCTCCAATGGAACGATGGTCAATGGGGAGCTGATTTCCGAGCGCCGCTTGTTTGGTGGCGAGGAACTGGTGATCGGCGAGACCTTCTTCCGCTTCCGGGTGATGTAGCGTTCGGTGGGCATCGCAAAGCGGCCAGCGTTCTACACCACAAAGCAGGCTGCCGATATCCTTGGGGTGTCGGCACCCACGGTAATCAAGTGGGTAGAAGAAGGGAGGCTTCGGGCGCATCGTACCCCGGGTGGCCATCGCCGAATCTCCGTCGATGCGTTGCGTGCCTTTGAGGCTGAAGTCGATAAAGGCAGTGCCGGTGAGCGACCACGGGTTGACCCCTCTGATTCTGGTTTCCGGGTCCTTGTCGTCGATCCGGAGCCGGACTACTCCGACCTCATTTCCGAGTATTTTCGCCTGCAGGGTGACGTCACCGTGATGCAGTCGCTGGACCCGCTCACCGTTGGGTACCATGTCGGCGCCTTTCGGCCCCATGTTCTGGTGTTTGACGTCTCCTGCCCACGGCTACACATTCGAGAGATTGTGTCCCTCACGAAACGACTCACAGGCATGCGAGTTGTGGTGTTATCGAGCAGCTGGAGTGGAGAGCTACAGGGCATATCAACCGAGGACCAACGCATCTTGGTTGCGCAGAAACCGATCAAGCTCGACCAACTGTGGCGTCTGGTCTCCGCCAACAGCACGCTGGACATGAGCTAAAATCCGGTCTTCGCCTTGATGCGAGTCAGGGCTGCGGTGCAGCCCGCCAAGGTGTCAGACCACTCCCACGCGGTGATGGCGCCGTCGCGGACCACGGGTTCACCACCCACCCAGACGTGCACAACATTCGCCGGTGTCATGGCATAGACGAGGCTTCCCGCAGGCGGGCCGCCGCCAAAGCTGTGAGGAAGGTTTGGGTCTAAAGCGATAATATCGGCCGCTGCACCAACACGAAGGTCGCCACCCCCTGTGCGAAGGATTCGGGACCCGTGGACGGTCGCAACATCAAGCACATCGGCGGCGGCAAGCGCGTCGGCTCCCTTCGATGGTTTTTGAATGAGGGCTGCGAGCCGCATCTCGGCAAACATATCGAGACGGTTGTTGCATGGAGCGCCGTCGGCACCGATCGCGAGACGTGACCCGTTGCGGATCATGGCAGGAGTTTGGGCAATGCCGCTTGCGAGCTTGAGATTGGAGCCGGGGCAATGGACAACTGCAGTCTGTGTCTCCGCGAGGATGCGCAGCTCAGCCGGACTTAAATGGATGCAATGTGCAAGCACGACATCGGAGCCGGTCATGCCGATGTCGTGCAAATACTCAATGTTTTCTCTCCCGGTTAAGGAGCGGACCAACTCAACCTCGTCGGTGTTCTCAGACGCATGGGTGTGAATCAAGCATTCGGTTCGCCTTGCTTCTTGCAGGCAGGCTGAAAGCAATGTCTCCGTGCAGGAAGGAACGAACCGTGGAGCGAATGCATACCGTAGGCGCCCTCGTCCGTGCCAGCGGTCTCTTAAGATGCAACTGCTGCGAATTGATTCCTCGGTTGACTCCGACAACCCGGCCTCGTTCGGTTGGTCCATCATGGCCTTTCCGATGTGCGCGCGAATTCCACACTCCTCGGCGGCCCGGAACACGGCTTCGGTGTGGTGGACTGAGGCCATGTCGAGGATCGCGGTGGTTCCCCCAAGCAGGAGTTCCGTCAGCCCCAGCCGAGCCGACCAATAGGCACTTTCGGCGTCATGGGCAGCCTCAAGCGGCCAGATGCGGTGACGAAGCCAGTCCAAGAGGGATAGATCATCGGCCATGCCCCGAAAGAGCGTTTGAATGAGGTGTGTGTGGGCCTGGGCAAATCCAGGAACTAACCACAGCCCTGACACATCGATGCTGCGCAGGTCTGGACCGCTGCATCCGGGAGGCACCACGGATGCGATGTGGCCGTTTTCGACAACAATATCGGCATCAAACCCAACGTATCGGCCACCCGGAGCGGAGTGGGTGACGAGACGCCCCCCCTGTAAAACATAGTTCATGGATCCACCATACCGCGGGCGGCCCATTGCCTCGCCAGCCTAAACCGGTTTAGGCTTACCACCCCCTTTGGAGCCGCCTTGCTTCCGATTCTTACACATCGTGTCACCGCCACGGGCCTCGCGCTCGCGTGTGCGGTGGTGCTCGGCCGGAGCCATCCCACCATCGCACAGACGTTCGATGAGGTTGGCGAAGAAGAGATCACGATGGAAGTGCCCGACGGGCCGGCATACGCCGATGGGCACGTGTGGGTAAGCGCCGGCGTGCGTTCGCCGATCGTGTCGATAGCCCGTACCGCTGAGGGTAGCATTTTGGCATTGACCGGGCGCGGGAGTGTGATTCGCATCAGCGCCGCAGGAGACATTCAAGAGTCTCTGGCGAGCGATCGGGGAACCTTCGAGTCTGATGGCGATCTCGATGAGGAAGATATCCTCATGGATGCCGAAGGTTTAATGGAGGAAATTAGAAGCCTTATCGACGATCGGGACAGCGATCCCACCGAGGATGAGGAACAGGACAATGCCGATGATGAGGAGCCCTCCGAGACCAGCCCAGTCGACGAGAGTGAATCGGTCGACTCGATGGCGGAGATGGCGGACCTTTGGGTCGGTGACGAGCGCGGCGATGGGACCGATTTAGGCCCTCGCTCAGGTGCTGTAATCTGGGCCTCCACAGCGGTAACTGGCGTGGCAGTTGCCTCGCGGACAGACGGTCTTTGGGTGTCAACCGACGACGGCTTGACTTGGTCCAAAGGCGGGTCGGTACCGCGCGTACACGCCTTCGCAGACGGCCACGCGGGCCACTTCTTGGCAGGAACCGAGTTCGGCCTTCGCATATCGACCGACCAGGGGCAAACATGGGAAAAGGTCAACGACCCGATTGTGGGCGTAGAGGTCTTCGCCTTTGCCCAAGATGGCGGGCGAATCTATGCCGGCACGACGGAAGGGCTCTTTCGCTCGGAGGACGGTCTACGGTGGGCCAAGACCTTGTCACGCTACGATACCGATGTACCGGTTTGGAGCATTGCAGTAGACCCCCACTGGCCCGATGGACTCTGGGTCACGGGTCCTGTTGGCGTGTTGCGCAGCGATGATGGCGGGGAATTGCTTCGCGCAACATCACGAAACATGCTGCCGGGTACCGTTTCCCTGCTGGCCTTGGACCACCCCGGGCACATCCTTGCCGCCGGTCTCGATGGGGTATGGGAGAGTACGGATGGCGGAGTGCGGTGGCGTCCCGTTGCCAACGGGCTTCCAAGCTCTGCGAGTCGCCTGTTGCTGGACGGGCCCATCGTGGCTGGGGTCGATGGCATGTTTGCCCTGAAGATCGCGACGGAAGAACCGGACACCTTCGTGGAGGCCGTCGAGAGCGAGCCCGCCTCGGCTGCGGTCGGCATTCTAGTCGCTACCGCCCTGAACCGGCCGGGCATGGACATGGACAATGTCCTCACCCACGGTTCCTTTGCTCAGTCCCTGCTTCTCCCATCCCTGCAAATCAACGCTCGACGAACGGTGAATCGACACATCACCGGGGATTACGACGCCCGCTCAAACCGAGGTGCTTCCCGTGGCGTCTGGGCCGTAGGGGTGACCGCTTGCTTCGGTGCGTGCTCGGGCTCCTCATCCCAATCGATGGCCGATTTAGCGGTTTCGGGCGACAACGGATCGCTATACGAGGCGGTCACGGTAGTCGGCGATGAGGTGTACAGCATCTCGGAGCCCGGCTCCTTGGCACCGATGGCCGCCAATGTCTCAGAGCGGCTGACCCAGTATCGCACCGACATTGCCGGTGTTGTGGGTGAACTGGCCCTCGTTCGCTTGCGGCTGATTGATGCCCGCAGAACAGTGAGATCACTGTCACTTCGCGAACAGGTGAAACACCAGATCGACGTTCTGGAGGCCACCGCTCGCCTCGATGTGTATACAAACGGTTACTTGTCCCGTGTCCTTGATGGTTCCTGATTTGGAGTTCCCATGCGATTGTTAGTTTTTTCCTCTCTTCTTTGGTCCATGAGTGCCGATGCGAACCGTGGGTTCATGTTGAATGATGTCACGGCCGACCAGTTGGCTACGATTGATGAAGTCGATCGAGGCGAGGCCGACCGCATTGTTGCGCTGCGGTCGGAACGCAACGGACTCGGTTCGGTGGAGGAGCTTCGGATTCTGCAGTTGGATGCTGCGACGCTCGATGCACTTCGCGGCCACTTGGCCTCGGACCTGACCATACGCAAGGTCAACAAAGGGATGTTCACAAGCGTCGAGGACGTCTTGGGTCAGTTTAGCGATGAGCCCGCCGTTTCAACTGTCCAGGCCATGGCGATGAACTACACCAAAACCAACCCTGCATTGGTCGAAGGCTGGCTGCGGGCATCCAGAACCGCCTACGCCCTGCCGGCCGTGACACTGAGCTATGACCGCGACAAGGATGCGTACACAACATGGAGCTACCTCGACCTCAACGGTGACGGCAGCGTAGACAACGAAGAGTACCAATACAACACTGCCCGAGCGGACAACGATGACGGAATCGGCGTTCGCTTGGCATGGCGACTTGACAAGCTGGTCATGAGTTCGGAACGCATTCGTGTGATCAATGAGGCGCAGGACATCGTCAAACTTCGCGACAAGGTGTTGGACGAAGTGACACGGATCTACTTCGACCGCCGACGGCTTCAGGTTGAACAACTCCTGAGCCCAGCGGGTGGGCTCAAGGATCAAATTAAAAATGAGTTGAGGCTGCAAGAACTGACGGCCAGCATCGACGCATTGACGGGTGGTGGATTCTCCGCGTCTTTGCAGCGGTAAATCTCTTCCTGGAGGGTTACGGTGCGCTCCACGTTGGAGGGCACCTTGCAGCCGGGACACGACACGATTCTCATTCTTGACTTTGGATCTCAGTACACCCAGTTGATTGCGCGGCGTATTCGCGAACAGGGAGTGTACTGTGAGATTCGACCGTGCACGGATGGTCCGCCAAGCACCCTCGAAACTACGAAGGGGCTCATTTTGTCGGGGGGTCCATCGTCGGTGTATGACGACGACGCGCCTCCCTTCGACGCATCATGGCTGGACCTTGATATTCCTGTGCTTGGTGTCTGCTACGGTATGCAGCTGTTGGCGCGCAATGCGGGCGGTCGCGTTAGCAAGGCTGAGCGGCGTGAGTATGGGTTCGCACAAGTGTTGACCACTGCGAGTCCGCTTTTTGAGGGTGTCTCGGGGTCCACAGAAGTGTGGATGAGCCATGGAGACCATGTGGCTGACGCCCCAGACGGATGGTCAGTGATCGGCGGGTCGGACAATTGTCCGGTAGCTGCCATGGCGCGGGCGGATGGACGTCGATTTGGGCTTCAGTTCCATCCTGAGGTGACCCACTCGAAAGAGGGCACCCAAATCATTCGTAATTTCTTGTTTTCAATCTGCGG
>Ga0160422_10002864_pt1 | contig 10746 bp, 6 predicted proteins | sample Fk160mmetaG_FD_108192 | JGI IMG/M metagenome (GOLD analysis project Ga0160422, IMG submission 108192) | Marine microbial communities from the Central Pacific Ocean - Fk160115 60m metaG | ecosystem: Environmental > Aquatic > Marine > Oceanic > Photic zone | place: The Central Pacific Ocean... | reverse complement strand
GTGACCTGCACCCACGTCACCAAGGCCCACCCCCCAATGCTCAGCTCTGTCCATGTACATCTGGAAGTGGCGTTGTTCATCCATGAGGATCTTGACCAGCCCCCGGCGAAACCCCCTCGGCGCGTCTGGATACCGCAGGAGCGCGAGCGCCATCAACTCAAGGGCCTGCAATTCATGGTGAGCAAAACTGTGAAGGGCCAATCCCCGGTTTCGTTCTTCCTCAATGCCGGACGGCGTGGGTGCCGGTGGAATGACTTTCGAAGCCCGCAACGGAACGAAAGGTGGACGACCGGGTGCCGATGGAGCGGCAATGGAGGGACCGGGCTTGTCGTCCGTAAACGAGGCGGGCGCATGCAGCTTGCGACGCATGTCCGTCTCGAACAAGACGGCTTCTGCAAACTCTCGTATTTCCATGCCGAACCCTAAAACGAACAAACCCGGCGTCGCCGGGTTTGTGATGTGAAGCCGACCGCTACCAGCCGCCCTTCAGAATCAACACCGCACCGATGTCAGGGAAATCCGCGCCCGCATCGAGTTGGGGTGCGCCGATCAATACATCGTCGTGCCCATCGCCGTTCATGTCGCCGCCAATGGCGACCGCTGCCCCAGCCCAATCTCCGGCGCCCAGCCCGAGGGCCTTGGCCATGGATGAGCTCAGCTCAGTAACCCCTACGATTGGTCCCAACATCACCGATGCCGCCCCGGCATCGGAGTCGGTAGAGTCTTCTGTTCGCGCGCCAATGACGACATCCGGTACGCCATCGTCGTCGATGTCTCCACCGCCTGAAACCGCGCCGCCGGCAAAGTCATCGCCGCGCTCACCGATGAGCGATGCGTCGGCATACTCAAGACTGATGCTGGCGCACAGCTCGCCATCAGCACACAACAGTTCGGTGCCTCCGTAGACAATGAATGCTGCACCGGAACCGGACCCGCCAAGGTCGCTGCCCGGCGCGCCGATCAGAACATCGGAATAGCCATCACCGTTTTGATCGCCAGCCGTCGAGACCGCATACCCTACCTGGTCGCCGCCGTTAATTCCGTGCCAGCGCACCTCTGCTGCATCCAAGTCCATCGACCCCTCAAACACGTTGTCGTTCGTCACCAGATAGACCGCGCCTACATATGCACCGCCCTCTTGCGCGTTGGGAGCACCGATGAGTGCATCGTCATAGCCGTCGCCGTTGAAGTCACCGGCGTTGGCCACGGAAGCACCGGACTCTTCACCGTTGCCAACACCGACGTAGCGAACATTGGCAAACGACAGATCCGTGTCTTCGGCCACCGGGCCGTGCATGAGGTAGGTGGCCCCCACATCAGAGAATCCGCCGTCGTACCCTGGTGCCGTCACGTAGAAATCGCCAAAGCCATCGCCGTTGGCATCACCGGCCGCAGCCACCACCAGACCGGCGTAGTCCTCTCCGACCTCCCCGATCAACTTCGCGTCGGCATCGGCGAGTCCAATCGTTCCAGCGGCAGGTCCGAGTACAAGGTAGGCCGCCCCGGCTTGCGAACCACCGGAATCCTCCGCAAAGGCTCCGATCACGAGGTCATCATAGCCGTCGCCGTTTACGTCGTTGACGATGGCCACCGACGCACCGGCACGGTCATGGTCGTTCTCACCGACAATAATGGCGGTAGACGTGTCCGCGCCGACCTCGCCGGAGACATCGCCACTCAGCAAGTAGCCGGCACCGCGCGACAGGCCATCGCCGTCATACCGAGACGCACCCACGAAGACATCGGCCTTGCCGTCACCGTCAACGTCACCGGCCAAGGACACGCTTCCGCCTGTCCGGTCGTAGGCACCCATTCCAACCACAGCATCCACGACCTCGCACTCGGTTTCAACGCCGTCGCAGTTGTTGTCGTCGCCATCGCCGCAGATTTCAGGGGCGCCCGGGTTGCTGAGCGCCTCGGTGTCATCGCAATCGTCACCGCTGGGTCCGCCGGTGTACCCGTCTTCGTCTTCGTCGTCGTCGTTACCATCGCAATTGTCGTCGACGCCGTCGTACCACGTCTCAGATGCGCCGGGGCTGATTGACCCGTCGGAGTCGTCGCAGTCGGTGGAGTCTTGAACCCATCCACCAGATGGCTCCGCGCACCACTCGCCTGGGTAGGGTGTAGCCGCATCCCCGTAGCCGTCGCCGTCCGAGTCTCGGTACCACTGCAGTGGGAACGGCGCATCCTCTTCATCGATCTCGCCGTTGCAGTCGTTGTCAATGCCGTCCCCGCAAATCTCAGCGTTGTCGGGGTTTACAAGCGACTGAGTGTCGTCGCAGTCCGCCTCGTTGCCAACCATGCCCGCCGGCTGGTCGCAGGCCTCGAGCGCAGACGCCGGGTCACCAAACCCATCGTTGTCGAGGTCAGCGTTCCAGCGAACACGGCCCTCGGCTTCTGGGTCTTCATCGTCGATGAGCGCGTCGCAGTTTTCATCGAGGTCTCCCTCGTCGCACTGTTCCGGGACCCCGGGATTGAAGGTCTCAAGGTTATCGTTGCAGTCGAAGTCAACTTGCCCGTCGTCGTTGTAGTCCCACCAGCGAATCTCGGTCTCAATCCACGCATCAGACGAAAAGTCAGACCACATAGCCTCGGGGGGATCCGCGGTGGTCAAGTCTTCAAACGACTTTCCAATGCCCAGCGGGTCCGAACAGTCTTCATCGTCCATGTCTACGCTGCCATCACCGTCATTGTCCACGCCGTCATCGCAGGGCTGTGTCGAGGCATCAGCCACAAACACGTACCCCTCAGGGGCGTCACAGGAGCGGATCTGGTCGAAGAAGGACCCGAAGCTGTCCACGTCTTGATCGCGGTACCAGATGGTGGCGTCGTAGGCCGTGCCTTCGTCGATGGTTCCATCGCAGTCGTTATCGACGGTGTCGCACATCTCGACCGCTCCGGGGAACGCGGAGCTGTCCGAGTCATCGCAGTCCGTTTGCACACCCACAAACCCCAACGGCGTGGTGCATCCCGGCGCGGTGACAAGGCTGTTTCCGAACCCGTCACCGTCGAGGTCTTCGTACCAGAGAGGCGCGTCGAACGCGCTGTCTTCATCGATCTGGCCATCGCAGTTGTTGTCAATCAGATCGCACATTTCGAGGGAGTCGGGATGGATGGACGGGTCCTTGTCGTTGCAATCTTCCGTCTCTGGGAATCCGTCTTGGTCCGCGTCGAGATACGGTGATTTCGCGCGTTCTCCGTCGTCATCTCCCGCACAACCCACGGCAACAAGTCCCAACAGCACTGCAATATGGCGCATAGTTACACTCCCTCGGCATTCCACCGAACCCCGACAACTTACCCCTAAAACGAGAATACCGCGAGCCCCAAGGCGCTGAATTCGCTAAGCGGGGTGTGCAACGTCCCGACCCGGTGTATGGTAGTCGCGGACCTAATTGAGGCTGAACGATGAACAGACAATCGAACTCAGGCGTATCGCTGCTCCCACGACTGGCCCTTTTGGGCGCGTCAATACTGCTTGCAACAGCATCGACCGATGCAGCAGCGCAAGGGTATTCGACGGACATCGAACTCGTGCGACCCACCTTCTCGCACAAGGGCCTGCCGGGAATCGACACGCCCCTGTTCGCAGCGCAACCAACCATGCGCCTTGGTCTCTTGCATCAATATGAGCGCGACCCGTTGATTCTGTATCAGTTCGGCGAGGAACTCGGCGGAGAAGGCAACGGGGCGGTCGTGAAGCACCGGAACGCCGTGGCGCTCGGTATCTCGTACGACTTCTCTCCCGCCGTCGGCGCCCGCGTGATTCTACCAATGGCGCTGCACAGCGGTTCGGCGATCCCTGAGCTTGCAGACGATGGCTTTGGGCTCGAAGACATGAGCGTTGGTGTGCGATTCCGCGGCTTTCAGGTTGGAGGATTCGCCCTCGGCGCGCGAGCGGACTTTACTGCACCCATTGGCGCAAAAGAGTCATTTCACGGTGAAGACGGCCTGCGAACCGGCGCCGGCCTGCTCGCCAGCTTCGAGACTGGACCGATCACCATTCTATTCGACAGCAACGTGATGACGCGGTCTACAACCGAACTTGCGGAGGACTGGACCAACGGAACGCAGTTGGCCGTCAACGCCGGTGTTCGGTACTGGGTACTGCCCGACCGCGTTGCTGTCTGGGTGTCCGAAGTATCCCGTGGCCAATTCAACAACTTTTACAAAGGTGGAGCCGAGAACGCCGTGGAGCTGTTGGGCGGTGTCCAGTATCAGCCGGTCAACTACATGACCTTTCATATGGGTGGAGGAACGGCGCTGGCGGATGGGACGGGCGGTACCGCTCAGCGCATCATGCTTGGCGCGAAGTTCGTTCCGATCCCGCCACCGCGGCCTGACTTTGTAGTCGACGTCGAGGAAGAACTCCCGACCGAACCTCCGCCCGATGTGGCCATCGAAGAGATCCTCACCGTTGAGAAGAAATGGAAAGAGGGCGAACTGGCGCGGGTTGAAGACGAAGCGATCGTGATTCGCGACCCGATCCAGTTTGAGTACAACACAGCCAACATTCTCACCGAGTCACTTCCCACCCTTCAGTTCGTGGCGAAGTTGATGAACCAGAATGCTCGCCTCGGGCACGTCGTTATTGAAGGCCATGCCTCCGAGGAAGGAACCTACATCTACAACTACGACCTCTCCATCCGCCGTGCGCGCTCCATCTGGGAAGAGATCATCACTGCCGGTGTGCATCCCGCTCGACTCTCGTATCGAGGAATGGGCGAGGTTGTTCCACGCAAACAAGGCAGCGACGAAGCTGCACTGGCGAAGAACCGACGGGTCGACTTCCACATTATCCACCGGTACAGCGAGCTCGACGTGCTGCCCGAGTATCCAAACAGCATTCGACTGCCGTGGTCGGGTCAGCCCGCGGAAGTCAAGACCCCGGAGGACATCGAGCGGAAGATGCAGGAAGACATGATGCGCCGCCGCCGGCAGCGCGATGTGGAGGGCCTCCAACAGGACACCGCTCCAGCGGCCATTCCTGCGCCCGTCACCGTCCCCGTGCCCGACGTTGAGGATGTCGAGGTTGAACGGATTGATGAGTCGGATGACGAGGCCGCGCCCGAGGACCCGTCGGAAGACCCCGTGGAAGAGACCGCGCCCGCTCCCGAAGCACCCAATTCAAGCGAGACACCGGCGGAAACCGCGGGTACTCTTGATATTCCCCCCGCACCATCCGCTCCGGCCCCTGCGTCTGAAGCGGATTCCGCGGGAAGCGGTTCGGAGGAGTAGGTCATGATCGCACCCGCATTCGCACTCGCACTCGGCCTGTTCTTTGCCGGCACCCCGGCCCATGCCCAGTGCTACAACCGACTCACGCAGGACCTCAACTGCAACGCGGTCGATGCCGTAGACGAGGTCGCTGTTGACCTTGAAGACCCCCTGTGCGCCGAGACGCTTGACGACTTCGGGAATCCATACCCAAACGCCGATTTCTACGTAGAGTATTTCGCCTTTGGCTGCGAGCATCTCACGGTGGACATGGATGTAGACGGCGATGGATTGTCTCAGGGCACCGTCACCTTCACGGACACCGACGGGCTTCCATCCACGTCGATCTCCTTGGCCTGTGACAACTGCCCTGAGATTCCAAACAACGACCAGTCGGACCTCGACTGCGATGCCGTCGGTGACGTCTGTGACAACTGTCCAGAGGCCGAGAACCCCATGCAGGAGAATGCCGACGGCGACTCCCGTGGTGACGCATGCGACAACTGCCCGTATGTCCCCAACCCGAATCAATCGGATCAAGATGGGGACGGCGCAGGCGACCTCTGCGACAACTGCCCGTCGTTGCCCAACACACAACTCGACGTCGACAGCGATACCGTCGGAGACGAGTGCGACAACTGCCCATCGTTCGCCAACGAGTCCCAGCTTGACTCCGACGGTGATGGCCTCGGCGACGTTTGCGACAACTGCTTTGAAGTGTACAACCCGCTGGTCGACAATGGAGCCGGAGAGCTGCATCAACCGGATACAGACTTCGATGAGATCGGCGACGCCTGCGACAACTGCCTCACCGTACGGAATTCCAGCCAGCAAGACAGTGACGGTGACGGTCTGGGTGACGCCTGCGACATCTGCCCGAATGGATACGACGCCGAGCAAACCGACAGCGACGGTGATGGCGTGGGTGACGCCTGCGACGTGTGCCCAACGCTGCGCGACCCAACCCAGGACGACATCGATGCCGATGGCGTTGGCGATGCATGCGACATCTGCCGCATCAACCCCGATCCCGGCCAACAAGACCGTGACGGTGACGGAAAAGGGGATGCATGCGACAACTGCCCCGCGATGTACAACGTTGACCAAGCCGATGAAGACGGAGATGGAATCGGCGATGTATGCGATGGAATTCGCCAACTCCGCGGCGCGGGTTCGCGATGCGCGATCGTCAGTCCCGCATCGGGCGGCGCAGCCCTGCTCGCACTGACATTCTTCGGATTGATGCGACGCCGACAAGACGGTGCATCGGAGGTTCAATCATGAACACTTGGCTGATCACCTCTCTTCTTCTCGCATCCGGACCGGTCCACGCCGACGATGAAGGGTGTTTCAACCGCTTGACCCAAGACTTGAACTGCAATGTCATCGACGAGGTCGATGAGGTTCCGGTCGACCTCGATGATCCCATCTGCGTGAGCAACGTAGACGATTTCGGGAATCCCTACCCAAACGCCGACTACTACGTCGACTATTTCGCGTTTGGATGCCAGAACCCCATTGCATGGATGGACCTCGATAAAGACGGGTTCGTGGGTAACGGTGGGATGGCCAACAACTACGGCGCTGTCACCATCTATGACACGGACGGATTGGCCTCGACCACCCGCTCGCTGACTTGCGATAACTGCGAGGGCATCCCCAACCCCGAGCAAGACGACATGGACTGCGACGGTAAGGGCGATGTCTGCGACAACTGCCCGGAGATTGCCAACGAATACCAAGAGGATGAGGACCGCGACGGGCACGGTGACTATTGCGACAACTGCTGGGACATCCCCAACCCCAACCAAGCCGACCAAGATGGCGATGATGACGGGGATGCCTGCGACAACTGCCCAACCGAGCCGAACCCCAGCCAAGACGACAAGGACGGCGACGGACTCGGCGATGCGTGCGACAACTGCCCCGAGATGGGAAACCCCGAACAGTATGACTCGGACGGCGATACCGTTGGTGACTCCTGCGACAACTGCATCGAGATCAGCAACCCAGACCAAGCCGATGACGACTTCGATGGCACCGGTGAGGCCTGTGACATTTGCCCCGGTGTGGCAAACCAGAGCCAGGTCGACACCGACCAAGACAACGTGGGTAATGAGTGCGACAACTGCCTGAACGACTTCAACCCTGACCAAACCGATTCGGATGGCGACGGCATCGGTGACGTCTGCGACGGCTGCCCTGAACTCAGTGACGCCGACCAATTCGACGAAGACGGCGATGGAATCGGTGACGTCTGCGATGTCTGCCGACTTGTTCCGAATGCAAATCAACAAGACCGCGACAATGATGGACACGGCGACGTGTGCGACAACTGCCCTGCCGTCGCGAATGCGGACCAAGCGGACAAAGACCAAAACGGCGTTGGCGATGTGTGCGATGGCGGACGCCAGCTTCGGGGGGCCGGTTCCCGCTGCGCAGCTGTGGACCCCGCAGCGGGAGGCGTTGCATTGCTCGCCCTCAGCCTTGCTGGATTGGTGCGGCGTCGCCGCTCCGCCTGATCTTCGGTTACATACACTCGATGCAAGAACTTCAAGACCTATTCATCGGCATCGCCGGGATGATCGGCGCGGGTAAATCCACCTTGGCCCGCAGCTTAGGCGAGCATCTCGACCTTCCCGTCTACTACGAACCGGTGCAAGACAACGCCTACTTGGCGGATTTCTATCGGGACACCAAGCGCTACAGCTTCGCGACGCAGATCTACCTGCTCAATCGACGCTTTCAACAACATCAAGAAATCATCTGGCGTGGCGGTGGCGGCGTTCAAGACCGAACCATCTACGAGGACTCTGTATTCGCCAAAATGCTGGTCAAGCTCGATTTAATGGACCAGCGGGACTACGACACCTACCTCTCGCTGTTTCGCCACATGTCCAACTTTATGTGTCGCCCGAGCGTCATCATTTACCTCGACGTCAAGCCTGAACGATCGATGGAGCGGATCGAGGAACGCTCGCGAGACGTCGAGAGTGGAATATCGCTCGAGTACCTCACTGCGCTTTACCAAGGCTACGAAGAGTTTGTCGCCGAAATATCGCGGACAATTCCGGTCATTCGAGTGGACTGGGACCGCTTCCGCACAGTGGACGACATCGCGTCTCGGATTCAAGAGGAGTACCTGCGGGGGAGTTTCCTGCGCGAAGTCGGCTGGGAACCAACCAAGGGGTAGAACTCAGTCGGTACGTCGTTCAGTCCCGCTCCGCTTTACGCTCTCGACCGAGAAGGTCCCGCAGCACCTCGGGAACAGGCTTACCCTCGTACAGCATCCGATACATCTCCTCTGTAATTGGCATATCAACACCCGCGGACCGCCCAAGATTTCGAGCGCTCTGCGTGGTCATCACGCCTTCGGCGACCTGGCCAAGATCATCGAGGATTTCATCGAGGCTCTTCCCGGCCCCCAATCCAAGGCCCACCCTCCGGTTTCGGCTCAAATCACCGGTGCATGTAAGCACAAGGTCGCCCATTCCAGCCAGACCCGCGAGCGTCAGTGGGTTGGCGCCACGGTGAACGGCAAGTCGGCCGATCTCGGCCAAGCCCCGCGTGATCAACGCTGCGCGTGCATTGAGGCCGGCGCCGATTCCATCGGCCACACCCGTCGCGATGGCGATGACATTTTTCAGCGCGCCGCCGAGTTCCGCCCCGACCACATCATCGGTGTGGTAAGCGCGGAATGCGCCACCGTGAAACGCATCAGCGACCACGTCGGCGGCTTTCGGGTCGAGGCTGGCCACGACGACGGCGGTGGGCCGCCCTTCGGCGACCTCCCGAGCAAAGCTCGGTCCCGCCAAGGCACAGATGCGGCCGTGCAATCCACTCGGGAGGACCGCCTCGAGAACCTCAGCCATGGTTAGCAGGCTTCCGTTCTCGACACCCTTGCTGGCGCAACACACCACAGCGTGATGGGCGATGAAGGGACCAGCGACGGTCATCACCTCGCGCACGGACTGGCTGGGCACGGCAACCACAACCACGTCTGCGCCATCGAGTACAGCAGCCATATCACCGGAGAACGTGAGACCATCCGGAAGCGCGATGCCCGGCAAGTAGCGGGCGTTCTCCCGACTGCGTTGAATGGTGGTAGCAGTTCCATCGTTACGCGACCAGACCCATACGTCGTCTCCCGAGCGAGCCAATTGAATCGCGAGAGCTGTTCCCCATGAACCCGATCCCAGAACCGCGCAACGCATATCGATGCTCCTCGAGTGGTCACGCCAAGTGCGTGCCTACTCTGCCTCTTCCCAATGTTCGAAGAAATCCACTCGATGCCGGTCGGTACTCGCTCGACGGGCGCGCGGCCGCGCCCACTCCCGCAGTTGTTTGATGTGGTCGTCCATGGTCACTGCCAGTGGAACCGTGTCCCGCGCGGCCTCAATGAGATCCTCAAAGCTGAGGCTACGATCCTCCGAAAATGCCTGAAACAGACCTGAGACAACCACTTGCTCGAGTTCCGCACCGGAGAAGCGTTCGGTCTCCTCGGCCACTTGGGTCAAGTCAAATGCATGGGGATCCCGCTCCCGCTGTTTGAGGTGAATCTCAAGTATTTGCAGGCGCTCATGCACATCGGGCAGGTCGACAAAAAAGATCTCATCAAAGCGACCCTTTCGCATCAACTCGGGGGGCAATGCACGCACGTCGTTGGCCGTGGCCACCACAAATACTGGCGATTCCTTCTCCTGCATCCATGTCAGAAAGGTTCCGAAGGACTGACCGCCTCCTTGTTCTGCCATCGACATGAACCCCTTCTCGAGTTCATCGATCCAGAGCACCACTGGGGCAAGACGCTCGGCGATTCGGATGGTGGATCGGAGGCTTTCATCTTCGCTTCTGGCACCCGAAAATACCGCTGCAACGTCGAGCCGAAGCAATGGCATGCGCCAAAGGTCCGCGACGGCCTTGGCCATCAGTGACTTTCCGCACCCTTGGACTCCGAGTAAAAATACGCCCTTGGGTCGCGGCAATCCAAAAGTCCTTGCGTCATCGCTGAATCCGCGCCCGCGGCGGTCCAGCCAGTCCTTTAGACTGTCCATACCACCCACGTCGAGGACACTGCCACCGCCTTCCCAGAACTCCAAATAACGACTGCGTCGGATGACTTGTCGTTTCTCTTCGACAAGGGCGGCCAAGTCGGCTTCCGAGAACCCGCCGCTCGACATCATAATTCGCGCAAGCAATCGCTTAATTTCACGTTCCGTCAACCCGAGGCACCCATCCACGAACTGCCAGAATCGGTCGTTCGGAATTTCCACTTTCTGCGCTTTCAGCAGGGCAGCCAAAAGCTTGCCCACATCATCGCGCCCCGGAAGCGGGATATCGATAACGGTGACCTCTTTTTCGAGTTCACTGGGCACCTGTGCATCGATACCGAGAGCGAACACAGTCTGCTGCTTGGGACCCACCGAACCGGCGAGGTCCCGAAGCCGACGTCGAACTTCCGGTTGAGACCACCACGATGCGACATCGACCAAAACGAAGAACGCGGGGCCTTCAACTCGGCCCATCTCG
>Ga0160422_10002863_pt1 | contig 10746 bp, 10 predicted proteins | sample Fk160mmetaG_FD_108192 | JGI IMG/M metagenome (GOLD analysis project Ga0160422, IMG submission 108192) | Marine microbial communities from the Central Pacific Ocean - Fk160115 60m metaG | ecosystem: Environmental > Aquatic > Marine > Oceanic > Photic zone | place: The Central Pacific Ocean... | reverse complement strand
TGGCAGCCGGACTTGATACAAAAACGGTTTTAAAAGCGATTTCAGGAGGGGCGGCAAACTCATGGCAGATGGTTAACCGAGGCCATACAATGGTAAGGGGAGAATTTGATTTTGGATTTGCAGTGGATTGGATGCGGAAAGATCTACGAATTTGCCTCCAGGAAGCAAATAGAAACGGTGCTTCCCTCCCCGTCACGGAGATTGTTGCTAAATATTACGATGAACTTAGCGAAGACGGTTTTGGCCGCAATGACACCTCGAGCTTAATTCGTCGTTTACGTTAATTTCTTTTCGAAAAGAAATTAACTACGATTTTGAGGGTAATGGATGGGTCGTCATGTTTTGAAATGGAGCGCCACTAGAACCAAGCCGATGCGCGCGACCAACTTCAACATAATGATAGCTAATACGGCGATTTTCTGCGACCTCTAGCTGAGTAAGATCCCGTATCTTGATTGCCGGTCGTCCACCCCACAATTCACCTGACGGAATGAGTTTTCTCGGCGTCAATAATCCTCCGGCGGCTAACATCGCATCGCTCTCGATGACCGCTCCATCCATCACAATCGAGCCCATGCCTACGAATGCATTGTCTCGTAAAGTACAAGCATGCACTATAGATGAATGACCAATATTTACGTTATCTCCAATTATTGTTGGATGATTTTTGCTGCTTATATGTATGCAAGTATTATCTTGAATATTTGTGTTTGCGCCTACAGTGATAAAGTTGTTGTCACCACGAATCGTCACCTGGTACCAAACGCTGCTCATCGGTCCGATGCGCACTGCACCCACGATTGCCGCTGTTGGAGCAATGAAAGCCGTGCTGTCGATTTCAGGAAAGTGGTCTAAAAAAGGGGCAATATAAGGTTTATTTAGTCCAACCATGATTTTTCCTTGTAAATTTGTTTAGTAATTCTTTTTTTATATCGGTTAAAGTCTGGGTATAATCAGATTGTAACCGATTTGAAGAAAAACAATAATGATTCAAAATAACCTTGCTTATTTTTTGAGTTTGACTAATTCAGGAATATATCAAAATAAATACATTGGAGGTCTAAATGGCGTTTGAATTACCAAATTTACCGTATTCACATGACGCGCTCGCTGAGTTTGGCATGAGCGCAGAAACCCTAGAGTTTCATCATGACTTGCATCACAATGCTTATGTTGTTAACGGCAATAATTTGATTGCAGGTACCGAATGGGAGGGTAAGTCCGTTGAGGATATTATAACTGGGAATTACAACTCCAGTTCTGTGGCCCAGAACGGAATATTTAACAACGCATCGCAGCATTGGAATCATATGATGTTCTGGGAGATGATGGGCCCAAAGCGACACGCAATGCCCTCGGAACTTGAGTCTGCCCTTGCGGAGTCTTTTGGATCTGTTGAATCTTTTAAAGACAAGTTTAAGGCTGCAGGCGCAGGTCAATTCGGATCAGGGTGGTGTTGGCTCGTTAAAAATTCGGATGGCGGACTGGAGGTAACAAATACCGAAAATGGGGTGAATCCAATTTGCCATGGACAAAGTGCCTTGTTGGGGTGTGATGTTTGGGAACACTCTTACTACATCGATTTTAGAAACAAACGTCCAGACTATTTATCAAATTTTCTTGAAAATCTTGTGAACTGGGAATTTGTGGCATCTCAACTGTAATGGCATTTGTTTTTGAGGAAAGAAATCACTACGTCAAATTCAAGGTTAGTGATTTCTTATTCTCGCCAATTTCCTAGCAAAAACATGCCCAATTTTTGCGGTACCTCGAACTATAAAGTTTTCTTTGCCCGAATAAACGGGCACGCAACAATGTTTTAACGAGGTAGCGATATGGTTTTACCACTTTTATTCTTAACTGTACTTGGAATTGGACACAGTGAACTATACCAGAGTTACAATAAACACAGTAACCACAACCCAAATTACACCTTTATTAGCTCAGGTAAATGTGAAACAGGCTTGAGAGAATCAGGTTATGCCATAGCGCCGAATAATAGGCTCTTCCTTAAACAAATTAATACAGACGGAACAGTTGGTCCAGTTTGTCGTAATTAGCACTCTTTGTGGTTCTGGATCATCTTCTTGACTCTAAGCCTCAATGCGTTCAATCGGATGAAACCTGTCGCATCAGCGTGGTCATAATCAACTGCACCCTCTTCAAAAGTAACGAGATCAGCGTTATATAAAGAATTGGGCGATTTTCGGCCGGTAACTATTACGTTACCTTTATACAATTTGAGCCGCACAGTACCGTTGACTACTTCACTGCATTTATCAATCGCGGTTTGGAGCATCTCACGTTCAGGTGAAAACCAAAACCCGTTATAAATGAGTTCAGCATATTGAGGCATTAATTCATCTTTCGTATGAGCGACTCCACGATCAAGTGTAATCGACTCCATCGCTCGGCGAGCTATCAACAGAATTGTACCTCCGGGAGTTTCATATACGCCACGGGATTTCATACCAACGAATCTATTTTCAACTATGTCTTGCCTTCCAATTCCGTTTTTCCCACCGAGCCTGTTTAGCTTTTCCATAAGCTTCGCGGGAGATAGTGACTCACCATTGATAGCAATGGGGTCTCCGGCTTTAAAAGATATTGTTAATTCTTCCGAACTGTCCGGCGCAGCCTCCGGAGCTACTGTGCGAGAGAAAATGTGTTCCTCGGGCTCAATCCAAGGATCCTCTAGAATTTTTCCTTCGGCTGATATATGGAGCAGGTTTGCATCGACGCTGAATGGTGCATCACCTTTTTTATCTTTTGGAATAGGAATTTGATTCTGCTCCGCATAGTTAATTAGTTTCGTGCGAGAGCTAAGATCCCACTCCCTCCAAGGTGCAATAATCTTGATGTTGGGCTGAAGAGCATAATATCCAAGTTCAAAACGCACCTGGTCATTCCCCTTTCCAGTTGAGCCGTGTGCTACGGCATCAGCTCCAACTTCCTCAGCGATTTCTATCTGACGCTTGGCAATCAATGGTCTCGCTATCGCAGTTCCAAGAAGGTACGTACCCTCGTAAAGTGCGTTAGCACGAAACATTGGAAATACATAATTTCGCGTAAACTCTTCACGAAGATCTTCGACGTATATATTTTTTACCCCGAGCATTTGTGCTTTTGAGCGAACGAGTCCGATATCATCACCTTGACCGATGTCAGCCGTGAAGGTCGTTACTTCTGCATGATGATTTTTTTGAAGCCAACGTAAAATCACTGACGTATCAAGACCACCAGAGTAGGCAAGAACAACTTTTTTAATTTTTTGACTTTTCATAAGCAATCCTTTAGCTAATTCTTGTTGTTTTTTCAATAAATCTCCATGGTTTTTCTTGTATTTTCATAGCTCACGGAGTGCAGGGGCTGTTTTTTTCCCAAGTGTTCTGATCGCACTTACTAAGCCAAGAATAGCTGTACCAATTGCCCCGAAAATGGTTGTAGAAAATACTAGCCAGAAATCGTAGTAAAATTTTGTTTGGAGAAAGCCCTCCATAAGAACCCAACTTGCAATACTTCCTATAATTGCTGCGGGGATTGCTGTTAGCAGACCCAGTAACATATATTCTAAAAGCCATGCGAGGCCAATCGAAAATCGAGTTGCGCCCAGAACTTTGAGGGTTACTGTTTCAGAAAGACGCTGTGTTTCGCCGCTTGCAACAGTACCAGCCAGAACTGCAACACCTGAAACCAAAGTTACAAATGCCGTGAGTTTTAGTGCGCCGCCTAGTAAGCCAATCACCTGATTTGCAGTTGCAACAGCTTCCTTGACAGATATAGCTGAGACATTTGAAAAACTGCTCGTCACGGCATTTTCAATTGCTAGAACTGCTTTTGGTTCTGATGCATGCGTTGTTGCAATCCAACTGTGTGGCGCTTTTTCAAGAACTCCCGAACTGATCACGAAAACAAAATTTATCTGAAAGCTCTGCCAGTCAATTTTTCGTAAATTGGCGATTTTGGCTCTGATTTCTTTTCCAAGAACATTGATGCTTATTGTATCATTTATTTTCAGGCCAAAATCATCTGCTGCATCTTTTGATACAGAGACTAAAGGTTCGCCATTGTAGTCTTTTGGCCACCAAGAACCCACTACGATGTTACTTCCCGGTGGTGGCTCGTCCGCCCAGCTGATGGCGCGATCACCTCGAAGTATCCAGGCAGAGTTCTCCGGCGGCGTTATTTCTGATGTTGGAATACCATTTATTTTTACTACTCGGCCACGAAGCATCGGGGTTTTGTTGAAGCTTTTAATTCCCTCTGTGTTTTGGACGATGGACTCAAATTTCCCGATTTGATTTGATTGTATGTCTATGAAAAACCAATCTGGGGCCCGCTCAGATATTTTTGTGTCAATTTGTCTTCTGATGTTTGACTCGCTGATTGAAACCATAACCAATACTGAAAGTCCAAGGCCAAAAGCGATAATGGTTGCCCTCACTGGTGAGCCGGGTCGGGTAATATTTGAAATGGCCAACATAGCTGGCACCAAACTTGGGACTGGACAAAGTTTCAATATCTTAACCAGAGTTGTGGCGATAGCAGATAGGAGTATTAATGTTACGATCGCGCCACCGATAAAGCTTAAGGTAATGAAAAGGTCTGTTGTGGCCACATAAGCTAATCCGGCAAGAGCCATCCCAATCAACACAATTAAAAGGAGATAATGTACCTTTGGTCGACCTGTGGGTATTCGGACAAGACTTCTGAACAGATCACCTGCGCGAACTTCCTCTGCCTTGGCGAGTGGCCAGATAGCAAAAACCAAAGCAGTAAACAATCCAAAGGATACTGCGATTGTGAGCGGGAGTGGATATATTGTTAAGCTCATCGGAACGGTAACGTACTGGGATAGTTCATTGATTGCAAATAGAGGGGCAATTACGGCAACAATTGTGCCTACGAATAAGCCAACCGAAGTAATCATTAAAACTTGTGCAAGGTAAATCCGGAAAATAAGTCCAGATGTTGCTCCCAAGCATTTGAGCGTTGCAATCACTTGCATACGAGTGATAAGAAAGGCTCGAACAGCTCCTGCGACACCAAGACCTCCAATCAAAAGAGCTGTCAATGCAACGAGCACCATAAACATTTCGGTTTGGTTGATGAACCGATTGAAACCCGGAGCGGCGCCAACAACCTCTCTCACGCGAACGTGAGTTGAGCTTGTCTTTTTATTGAGTTTTTCTAGTACAAAACTTCGATCTTGGGGGTTATCTAAAAGAAGCCGAAAACGATAGGTTATAAAGGAGCCTGGCTGGAGTAAGCCAGTTGCCATTAAAGTTTTGTCGGAAATAAGTAATCTTGGGCCAAAACTGACGAAGCTAATTGACCGATCGGGTTCAGATAAAAGTTTTCCGCCGACTTTGACCTTTAGGTCACCAAGGGTCGCTCTATCACCGAGTTGAAGACCCAGGCTCTTTAGGATTGTATCATCAGCAATAACGCCAAATTTTGCAAGCGCTTGGGCTGTCGAATGATCTGGCGAGATTTTTGCTTCGCCAACTAATGGCCAATTTTGATCAACAGCTTTCAGTTCAACTAGTTTTCGGATGCCGTTCGCTTCAAGCATCGCCCTCATTTGAACCACCCTCGACAGCTTTCCGTAGTTTTTGGCTTCTGTGAGGATTTCATCGCTCGGAGGCTGGTGTATACTGCTCAGCTCAATGTCACCACCAAGAAGAATCCTAGCATTGTCTTTTATCCCAGCTCTCATTGCTTCGGCAACAGAGCCAACTGTGCCAATAGCTGCCACTCCGAGTATCAGAGCGCCGAGAAAGGCTTTAAAATTTACAAGGCTACCGCGGATTTCACGACGAGCTATCGTCCAAGCAAACCTCCAATCACCGTTTCGAGAATAAGCTTTGTCATTTGATGAATTTTTTTTTTTCATAGTGAGCTTCAATTACAGCTATCCCTGGTGATCTTACCATCATCGATAAAAATTGTCCTCGAGCAGCGTGCTGCTAGCTTTGCATCGTGAGTTACTAGCACAAGTGCAGCTCCAACCTCTTGGGCGTTTTTAAATAATAGATCAACAACTTTTTTACCCGTAGCACTGTCCAAATTGCCAGTCGGCTCATCCGCAAGAATAATAGTTGGTTTCGGTGCAATTGCTCGTGCAATTGCAACGCGCTGTTGTTCGCCGCCAGACAATTGATCGGGGAAATGAGTTAAACGGTGGCCAAGCCCAACAGAGTTAAGGGCATCACGGGCAATGTCTTCGGCGAATTTCTGACCTGCAAGCTCAAGCGGTATGGCCACGTTCTGGACCGCTGTCATCGAAGGTATCAGGCGAAATGCCTGGAAAACTATACCAATCATATCGCGCCTGAGAGCGGTCAGAAGATCCTCTCCCATTGTCGTGATATTTCTACCTACTATCTTGACCTGGCCTTTTGTAACATTTTCTAACCCTGCAATAATCATCAAAATACTAGTTTTACCTGCTCCACTTGGGCCTAGCACACAAACAGACTCACTTCTATTGATTTGCAATGAAATACCTTTTAAAATATCTACCGATGAAGCATCGTCGCCAAGGGTCAACGAAGCCTTCTCTATGCTAATCACGTTTGTGCTGTTGGGTTGTTTTACTTTTTTATTTGTCATTATTCGCATGAGGTTCATCGACCTTCGTGTCACACTAGTCCATATTGTATTCTTGGGCAATCGGTCCAACAATCGGTAAATTCATAATCGTAAGAAGCTTAACTGAGTTGGATCCGATTAGACATGGCCAAGACCTTCATTTTGTTTAGGAGTATTTATCCCAGCTGTTTGGATATAGCGATGGATTAAAGTAAGATCAATAAAGGTTGGAAATTTATTAAGGTTATTGCTTGATGTTACGTAGGTACTATTTTTTGAGGCCTTTTTTGCTGATTCTATTTTTTCTGTTGCGCATATCTCCGCTTATCACTTCAAGTGCTGTGTTTGCAGACCCAAGCGCTCCGGTGGTGATGGTCTTTGGTGACTCACTTGTCGCCGGGCATGGGCTGGCTCAAGGTGCTGCTTTTCCAGAAATTTTAGAGCAAAAATTAGTGGCCTCAGGAGTGAAAGTCCGTGTAATAAATGCGGGCGTTTCTGGCGACACCACTGCTGGCGGACTGGCTCGATTAGATTGGTCTCTCTCAGAAAATCCTGATGCAGCTATAGTGGTATTAGGTGGCAATGATATTTTGCGCGGTTTTGCCCCTGAGACAACATTTACTAACCTCGACAAAATTATTTCTCGGCTTAGGGAACAAAATGTACAAGTAATGTTGGCAGGAATGAAAGCCCCACGAAATTTTGGTAAACTTTATGTCGAAGAATTTGATGAAATATATCTTGAGCTCTCCAAAAAGCATGACTTAGTATTTTATCCATTCTTCCTAGAAGGAGTGGCTCTTCGTCCGAAAATGAATTTGTCAGATGGACTGCACCCAAATGACTCTGGTATCGATTTGATCGCTTCGAATATTTTGCCTTATGCGAAATTATTGCTTTCACGCTTGGAGCAAAAATGAACGTTACCTTAGAAGCTAAAAAATAGTAAAAATCTTTGCATCCAACTTTGAGGTGTTTTAAAATGAACTTTAATTGCCACGAGCGACCTTAATTTACAAATAGAACGTTTGTTTCTTATTTGTCTGCCGTTACGTCTAAATTCGAAAATAGAAACAAAAATGGATGGTATAAAAATTGTATTGTTTAATAACTAAAATAACAGTTTTATTCTGTTTCGCTATTATAATGATTTGTACTAGCAATGGAGCGTTTGCTGACCCTGTTCAAATGCTAGTCGCAAAAGATTGGGGCGCTTATCGTTATAAAGATGACAAGGGTAGGATTTGCTTTGTCAGCAGTGTTCCGAAATCAAGTAAGGGAAAATACGATCCAAAGAACAGGGGAGACATCCATGTTTTTGTATCTCATGGACCTGGAAAAGCTGAACGAAATGTGGTTCAAGTGATTGCTGGCTACCGTTACAAGCCTCAATCTGACGTGATTTTGAAGATTGATAAAAAGACGTTTAAACTCTTCACCATAGAGGACCGAGCTTACGCAGAAAGTGAAGAGGATGATGTTCAGATCATTGCGGCGATGAAACGTGGGTCCAAGATGACGATTGTTGGCACCTCTAGTCGAGGTACTCTCACCACAGATACATATTCGCTCCTTGGTTTTACAAAGACTAAAGGCGTTATTGATAAGACCTGCAAATGACTATCCAGAGCGCACGTAACTTTACGCCATCTCCGCAGTTTTTTGATGGAAGTGGAACGAAAAAAGTAAATCTTCTCGGAATACCAATTCTTGAACTAGAGTCCGCAATGGAGAATCTGGGTTTACCAAAGTTCAGAGCACGTCAGATTTGGCGTTGGATTTGGCGCCATGGACTCAAAGATTTCGAAAATATGAGTGATATTGGGAAGGATTTACGGCAGTTACTGATAAACCAATTCACCGTTGATCGTCCGGAGATCTCTTCTCGACTAGTGTCAGTTGATGGGACAATAAAATGGTTATTGCGTTTTGCTGATGGCAATGAGGCAGAATGTGTTTATATTCCGGAAAAAGATCGGGGCACTCTTTGCATTTCTTCTCAAATTGGGTGCAGCCTTTCCTGTACATTCTGCCATACAGGAACGCAAAAAATCGTTCGCAATCTTGAAGTTGAGGAGATTTGTGGCCAGGTAATCGTGGCAATGGACGAACTCTCTGATTGGCCGTCGGGTAGACCAGGACGGCGGATTACTAATATTGTTTTGATGGGAATGGGTGAGCCACTATTGAACTATGAAAACGTCGTCGCTGCGATGGGAATCGTTATGGATGGAGAGGGTATATCTATCTCAAAAAGGAGAGTAACGCTATCGACTTCTGGTGTTGTGCCTGAAATTGAACGTTGTGGGAATGATTTGGGTGTTAATCTTGCAATTTCACTTCATGCAACGAACGACAAATTGCGGAACGAATTAGTTCCGATTAATCGTAAATATCCTCTTTCTATGCTGATTGAGGCTTGTCGCGCATACCCTGGTCTATCCAATGCAAGAAGAATCACTTGGGAGTATGTGATGCTCGATGGTGTCAACGACAGCGATGAAGACTGTCGTGCTCTTTTATCTTTGATAACAGGCATTCCCTCGAAGCTCAATTTGATTCCTTTTAATCCTTGGCCGGGAAGCCCTTTTTTTAACTCATCAGAGGAACGAATCAAATCTTTTGCAGACCGAGTAATGCGTGCTGGTTATGCATCACCGGTTCGATCTCCAAGAGGCCGCGACATATTAGCGGCTTGCGGACAACTAAGGTCGGCTTCAGAACGAAAATGGAAACGAAAAAATAGTACGTGCTGTTAATCAGGTGAAAATAAAACCCGTTGAAAAAAAATAACAAACCTTGAATAATTCGGATTGGTTCCTTACATTCAAGGTTATCGGGCTTCGCCCACGAAACATTGTAAATTGGAGCAGCAATATGCAGGATAATCGTTTTATGAACACCGCCAGTGTCGCTGCGGCTCAAACAGACGTTGGGCTTCGAGCGTACATGTTAGGCGTGTATAACCACATGACCACAGCACTTCTCTTAACGGGCTTTTTCGCTTACGCGACAAAGTGGGCCGTCTATAACATATCGGGTTTAGGCCAACTAATGTACAACACCCCGCTTAAATGGGTGATCATGCTTGCGCCCTTGGGAATGGTATTCTGGCTTTCAGCAAGGATGCACAAGATGTCTGCTACAAAAGCCCGTAATCTTTTCTATGTTTATGGTGCGATCATGGGATTGTCTCTAGCTTCAATCTTGATGGTGTACACTGGGGCAAGTGTTGCAAGGGCATTTTTTATCACTGCTGGCGCATTTGCAGGGTTAAGTTTGTATGGCTACACTACAAAACGAAGTCTTTCAGCGATGGGTTCATTTCTTATCATAGGACTTTTTGGCTTAATCATTGCATCAATCGTGAACATATTCCTGGCTTCTACCCAGATGGAGTTCGTCATTTCTGTAGTCGGGGTTTTAATTTTTGCTGGTTTGACCGCTTGGGACACCCAAAGGATCAAGTCGATGTATATGGCTGGTGACAGCCGCGAGGTAGCTGCCAAGAAATCGATTTTCGGAGCGTTGACCCTTTATCTTGACTTTATTAACATGTTTCTTTTTATTCTTCGTCTGTTTGGCAACCGTGAATAGTCTAGAGGAAATTGCAAATTACGTGAACGTCCGCGGTGATAGCTGCGGACGTTTTGTTTTGGGCTCCTTATGAATTATAAGGGTTATGTACTCTTGAAGGAGTATTTGTGAACTCGGTAAAACTAGAAACTATTATGAAGTCTGTGGCTTTGCGTAGTCCCGAACATGCTGCTGCAGCGCAAGTTTTGATTTCACTTTCTACCGCAGCAAAATTGATTTCAAATCTGATTCGCTACTCGGATAACGTCAATTGCCTCGGAAAAATAAGCGGGAACGAGAATGCGGATGGTGATAGTCAAAAAGCTTTAGACGTCTTGGCTGACAAAATGATTACTGATGCGCTGTCATCTAACGAAAAAGTTGCGCTCTATTGCTCCGAGGAACAAGATTTACCAGTTAATCTAAATAAAGATGGCATTTTAATTGTCGCTTGTGATCCGTTAGACGGCTCGTCAAATATTGATACAAATGTCTCCGTTGGAACGATTTTCTCAATTTTACCTGCTCGCGACGGGGTACTCCAAATTGGCCGCAATCAAGTTGCTGCTGGTTTTT
>Ga0160422_10002862_pt1 | contig 10747 bp, 8 predicted proteins | sample Fk160mmetaG_FD_108192 | JGI IMG/M metagenome (GOLD analysis project Ga0160422, IMG submission 108192) | Marine microbial communities from the Central Pacific Ocean - Fk160115 60m metaG | ecosystem: Environmental > Aquatic > Marine > Oceanic > Photic zone | place: The Central Pacific Ocean... | reverse complement strand
GCTTGCTTACTTGCTTGCTTGCTTGCTTGCTTGCTTGCTTGCTTGCAACGCGGGCTGCCGCGTCTCTTTTTTGCGGGGCGAGCACCTCGAGAAGAAGCTGCTCCTCGAGGCGGAGGCGGCGGCCAAGCGCGCGGTGGAGGCGGAGGCGTAGGCGTAGCGTAACACGCCGTTTTAAATGAGGAAGTGTGTAATTAGAGGAGTATTGTTAGCGCGGTTACGCGGCGCGGCAACCTGTTGAGATTAAACCCGGAGATCGCGCCGTTTCGCGCCAAAACGCGCCGTCGTTGCGTTTGCGCCGCGCTAAACGCCGCTGCGGCGCTGCGGCGTTCCAGGTCGGGAGCGACGAGCGGCAGGAGCGCACCGCCGCCGCCTCTTATATTCGCGCAGTGCCCACGACCACCCAGCCCACACCATGAGCGATTCGCCGCGTAGCGACGACGAGCCCGACCTGGACGATGCGATGGACGACCAGCCCGAGGAGCAGGGAGAGGACGACTCGTCTGCCGAGGGCCAGGGCGAGGACGACGACGACGACGACGACGACGGGAGCGACGACATGGTGCAGGAAATGTTCATCCCCTTCAACGGCGGCTTCTACCGCGTGAACAAGAAGGGGAAGAAGGACGAGGTCGGCTTCGAGCGCGCGTACAAGTTTGCGCACGAGGTGGCAAACGTGCGCATCCTCGGCGAGCTCGCCCGCGGGAAGGCGGCGGCGTGGCAGCAGGTTGCGGCGGAGATTGGCTTCGAGACGATTGCCATCGTCTTCGGCCGCGTCAACAAGGAGGATCCGCACGTCTACCCCGTGTGGTACGCCTTCTTCAAGGTGGAGGGCACGGACAACTCGGACGACCACGTCATCGGCCGCCACATCCCGCGGAGCGCGTACATCACCATCTACGAGCGCATCAAGAAGGCGGAGGACATGGAGAACTCGAAGCTGCGGACGCTCACGCCGCAGGCGGACAATGCGAAGCCGGTGCAGCCGCTGCTCACCGGCTACACGCTCACTACCAAGACCGAGAAGCCGACGACCAGCGTGCCGCCGCTGCCGAAGAAGGAGAAGCCGCCGGCCAACGGCACGGCCGAGGCGCCGGCGCAGGCGCCGGCCGACGCGCCGGCCGACGAGGCGGCCGACGAGGCGGCCGACGCGCCGGCCGAGGCAGCGACCAAGTCGTCGAGCAAGGTGTCGACCGACGGCAAGAAGAAGGTGGCGAAGAAGAAGGACGAGGGGTCGTCGTCGTCGGCACCGATGCCGGTCAAGGCCAAGCAGGGCATCTTCTCGCAGCAGAAGATTGTGGCCAAGCCCAAGACGGTTGCCGCCGCGCCCGCGGCGGCGCCCGCGGCGGCGCCCGCGGCGGCGCCCGCAGCGGCGCCCGCAGCGGCACCCGCGCCGGCGCCCGCAGAGGCGCCCGCGCCGGCGGAGAAGAAGGCGGCCAACGGTGCGGCGCACTCGTCGACGGAGCTGACGGGCACCAAGCGCAAGCTCGCCACTGTGATGCACGAGGTGTCGCTGGCCAAGGGCGCCACCACGGTGACGGTGCCGGTGCCGCCCGAGTGCAAGACGAAGACGTGCGAGGTGACGCTGGCGTGGAAGCTGTCGTGAGCGCGACGGCTCGGGGAGGAGGGGGCGAGAGAGCGAGAGCGAGAGCGCAAGAAAGCGAGAGGGAGAGGGAGAACAAGTCTTAAAGATATGTCCACATTATGCTGCTGTGCAGTGTCTAGGCGCCTTGTCGCGCCATGCACGCCAACCGGCTGCCGCTCCTCGGCATCGGAACGCAGCCGCCGCGCGACTGCCGCAAGCGGCTGCCGGGCCCAGGGCCCGCGCCCGCGCGCTTTGAGCTGCCGCACAATTTCCACCATCGCGCCGGCGCCCCCGTCGCGCCTACGGGCGGCTTTCTGGGATTTGGCACGGGCCGCAACCCGACGCGCAGGCGCCAAGAGAGCACGGCTGCGCTGTGCGCCTCGCTGGCCTTTGGCGGTGTGCTCGTGGTGGCGGTGGTCGGGGGCCTGATTGGCGTGCTCACCTCGCCGTCGCCGCGCACTGGCGTCGAAAGCGCCGGCATCCGCGTCGCTGACGACGCCACCTGCGTGCGCATCTCGCGCCACGCCGACTACGTCACCGCCGATGTTGCGTTTGGCACGCCGCGCACGATGCTCTCGCTGCTCGTCCGCTTCGACGTCCTCACAGAGGAGAATAGCCTGCGCATCTTCTCGTCCCGCGTCGTCGAGAGCGAGAGCGTCAAGTGCACGGCCTCGCCCATTGCGTGCACCGACATTTTTGTGGTGCAGACCAACGGGCCCGGCTCCGAAAACGTTGCCGTGGCTGTGGACTTCAACTACACCAACTTCATCAACGAAGAGTACGGCGCGCACCCCTACGCCTGGAACCTGCAGCTCGACGGCGAGCTGCGCCTCAAGCGTGGCTTTGAGTACGTTGTTACAACGACGCACCTCTGTTGGACGCGCAACGTCGCTTCCGACTACACCACGGGCGCGCTGCACGCGACTACCACCTGGGTGGGGGGAGAGCTGACGGCCACCGCCTCCGCCGTGGCGGCGTTTGCGCCGCTCGTCGAGGTCAAAGCGCCGCTGGCGGTGGCGGTGCGCGAGCGCGGCTGTACCGCCAACGCGAGCGAGGTGCACATCTTCCCGGGCGCGGCCGCATACGAGACCGACTGGCTGGCCATTGGGTCGCAGCGGCTCTACGAGACCGCGGAAACCGGCGTCGTCGATCGCCGAGAGGTTGTCGAAGTGGGACCCGTGTGTGCAAACGCCCATGACGAGTACGCGCGGGCGCAGTCGCTCTACCTGCTCGACTGCGCCGCCTTCTCCAAGCCATGCGCAGCGCTGCCCTCGGTGCCGTGGCGGCGGCTGGCGACGGCGGTGGTGGCCATCTACGCGCCCGCCGGGGACAGCGAGGATTACTGGGTGCTTGCCGCGACCGATGCCACGCTTGCCTCGCTTCCGACGCTCGACACGTCGTACGACGCGCTCGGCGTCGCCGTGGTGAAGCTGCTGCTGATGACGCTGGCCGCCGCCGTCGTGTGGATCCGCGCCGCCAAGGAGACGGCGAGCAACACCTACTTGCTGCAGTACGCGCTGCAGCAGGCCTACAATCCCAAGGACAAGGCTGACAAAGCCGAGGGGGACGCGGGCTTCCACCCACACCGGAAGTGGGAGGACCAGATTGTGGGCGGAGTGGCCATTCTGGCGCGCGCGGCCGTCAGCGGCTGGCGGCTGCACGAGCTGCTGGTCGACGGCTTTGGGCGCGTGGCAGTGACACAGCTCGTGGCGACGGGGCTCTCGCTCCTCCATTTTGTCGTGCGCTGGTTCTTTTTGCAGGAGGACACGAGCCCGCTGCTGCGGCTGGGCGGCTCGACGGCGCTCGTCGACGCGCCCGCCGCCGTGCTCTTGGGCTTTGCGTCGGCGCCGCTGCTCACGTCGGCCAGCGGGCAGTTTGATCCCACGGCGCGCATGCTCACCGCACTGCTGCTCACGCTTGTGAGCCTGCCGCGCTGCGCCTTTGCCGCCGCGTGCTGCGCGCTGCGGGCGTCGACCGCCCTGGAGCGCGGTTACAAGTCGACGGCCTTTGCCATGGCCGCCACCGCGTCGACGCTCGTCTGGCTTGCGCAGGCGCTCTCCATTGGGCTGCTCCTGTCGGACGCCTTTGCTACGCCAGCGGGCTACTCCCTGCAGCGCTCGCTCTCGGGCGGCTGGCTGCCGCTCAGCGTCGCGGCCTTTGCCGCCGTGCTCGCGGCGGCGCAGCCGCAGCTGATGCGCGCGCTCTTGAGCGTCGTGGAAGAGGAGTAGACGCCGGTTAGTCTAAGCCTCTACTCTTTTCCGACACCTGCTTCGCGCGCTTGCGCGGCGGGTCGTCCTCCATCAGCTCGCTCCAGTTAATGACGCTGGGGTTGGGGATCTTGGTCGGCCGGGGGTGCGTCGCGCGCTGCTCGGCCTGCTGCTGCGCCCGCGAGGCCGGCGGGCCAATGTGGTGCACGTAGCGAAAGTCGACCGTAAACGCGTCGCCCGCACCGTACCCGAGGTTGTCTGCACCGGTGTCACTCTCAACCACCACAAGCATCTTCTCCGCCTCCACGTCCACGTCGAGAATGCTCGCCCAGAAGCGCATCCCGCTCTGCGCGTCCTGCAGCTGCACAATCCAGCCGCGCTCGGGCCGCGCCACGGGCCGCAGGTACTGCTCAACGTTGCGCTGCGCCATGGCGCGACGTCGCGGAGCAGTGGGGTGGTTGTATAGTAGTTAGCGTAACCGCCTACTTGCCCTCCGCCGCCTCGGCCGCCCGGCGCTCAACCCGCGACGCGGTCACAAAGGCCTGCAGGCCGAGGCTCAGAATGGCGTACGCGTTCGCGCCTTCGCTCTGAGCGCGCCGCGCTACCGCTATGTACGATATGCGTCCCTGTGCGTCCAGCTCGTCAGGCACGCGACAGACCGGCTCGCGCTGCCGCACTGCGAAAGCCCGCGCAACAGTGAGCAGCCATGCCAGCGCGAGGGGCTACGGGCAGCGCGCCGCCGCACGAGTGTCCCGTGTGTCTGGAGTCGTTTGTGGTGCGGCGTGCGCGGCAGCGGGGCGTGCGCACCGGGGACTTCTTCTTCCAGTGCGCGACTCATCCTCTGTGCCACGAGTGCGACGACCAAATGCGTGCGACCCACGACCTGCGGTGCCCCGTCTGCCGCGCGCCGCGGCTCGGGATCTCGGCCGCCGACGCTGAGCCGCCGCCCGACCGAAACGCGCCGCCCGTGGAGACGCTCTTTGGCCTCGGCGGCGGCGGCCACCTGGGGCTAGCGGCCGGGCGCCGCATGCTCGGGCCGCCCATGTTCTTTCCCCTCCAAGAGATGATCGACCTCGCGCCCACGCCGCAGCTGCGCCCCGACCCGGTGCCGGGCGCCAGCGCGGCGGAGCGGCAGGCGGCCGAGGCGGCGATTGCGCGCCTCGCCGAGCGCGCGCGCGTGCAGGCACGCGCACTCGGCGTGGGCGACCCGCCCGTGGCCGACGATGTGCGCGCGCACGGCGCCGCCGCCGACCATCCGCTGCTGGCCGAGCTGTGCCGCGGCATCCCGGCCCCGATCGCGCGCTGGCGCGCGCTGCACTCGGCGGCGCGGTCGGATTTGCGCGCTATTCCGCGGGCGGGCCGGCGCACGTAGCTCTTAAAAACGCCATGAAACGCCTGTCTCCTCGTCGCATCACCGCGCTCGTGAGCGCGCTGCTCGCGCTCATCAGCTTTGCGCGCGTCGCCGTGCTCTTCCTCGAAGCGATGGCGCTCGTGCGCGACGAGCGCGAGCAGGACGGCGAGCTGCTTCGCCTGTGCCGCGAAGGCGCCGCGCGTGGCAGCGTCAAGATGCGCAGCGCCTGCCTCCAGGCGAACGCCGATCAGGCGTCGCCGCTCGTGCTCAAGGCGATCGTGCGCGCCGTCGGCACCGCATGGGCCGAGTTTTACGCGACGGTGAGCACGCCGTTTGGCGCCCTCGCCGTCCTGGGCTTCTTTGCCATCTCGCTCGTCATGCCGGTGCTGCCCTGGGCGCGGGCACTGGCCGCTGCCTTTGGCGCGAGCAGCGCGCCGCTTGACGACGACGATCTCGAGGCCTCGTCCCACGTGGTGGTCGTCGCCAACGGCGGCGCCGACTACGCGCCCAAGGGCGCGATGCGGCGGCGCCTGTCGCGCGTGCGCAACCTCGTCGGGCGCGGCGACCGGGTCGCCACGCCGCACATTGAGTGGCTCAACGACGGCGACATTTAGTACACAAGGAAGTCCTAGGAACTATTAGGAACGTAAAGGAACTGAACGGAACCGAACGGAACGTTACGGAACTGAACGGAACTTCGCGGAACTTCACGGAATGCGAAACTTCCAAGAAGACGGTAATCGAGCGAAGTCCGACTCCGAGGTGAGCCTGTCTCACGGAAGCCCACGGAACTTCCTTCGGGTTCCGCTCGGTTCCGGCCGGTTCCGCTCAGTTCCGTGAGGTTCCCTATCTCAGTTCTGGTGGAAGCTTCCACCAGACACGACGAAGGCTGAAAAGCAGGCTGACTCAGCCCAAAGGGCTGAGTACTGGTGGAAGCCACAAGAAATGAAATCTGAGTTCCGGTGGATCCCCAAGCCTCACGGAACCTCACGGAACTGGCCGGAACCGGCCGGAACCGGCCGGAACCCGAAGGAAGTTCCGTGGGCTTCCGTGAGACACGCTCGTCTCGGAGTCGGACTTCGCTCGATTACCGTTTTCCTGGAAGTTTCGCATTCCGTGAGGTTCCGCGAGCGTCCGTCACTTTCCGACGAGTTCCGTCTGTGTCCTACGAGTTCCGTGAGCTTCCGCGCTTACGTGTTACTTTTTATGAATCCTCGCCGCCTAGGGCTGGTACCACGCCGGCAGCAGGTTCTGCGCCTCGAGGCGGGTGCCTCGAAACATGCCCTCCGTCTCCGCCTGCGGGCTGACCTGCCAGGCGTCGAGCGGCTGCGCAAAGGAGCGCGCAAACTCAAACATCTTGACAAAGGACTGGACGTTGCGCACGTCCCACGGCAGCGGCTGATTGAAGTTTGTCGCTTCGTACAGCATCATGTCCATGCGGACGACGCTGCTCGTGTCAAACGCAAGCGGCACTCCGCCATTGTTGAAGCGGATGCACTCGTTGAACATCCTCCGCATGGACGTGACATTCTGTGTGGCAAAGTTAATCGTCTGATCAAAGCGCATGCAACGGTCAAACATCGCGTCCATGGTTGTGACGGACGACGTGTCCATCGTCAGCGGCTGGCCGCCGTTGTTGAATCCCAAGCAATAGTCGAACATGCTGTCCATGCGCGTCACATTCTGAGTGGCAAACGCACACGTCTGGTTGAAGTTGGTACAGGCCGCAAACATCCCGGACATGTTTGTCGCTGAAGAGGTGTTGAGCGGCACCGGGCAATTGAACGATTCACATTGGAAGAACATGCTGGACATCTCCGTGACCGAGGAGGTGTCCAGGAGAAGCGGCTGTCCGTCGCCATTGTTGAACGCGTAGCATCGGCGAAACAGGTACATCATGTTTGTGACGCGCGCAGTGTTGAACTGAACAGTCTGGTTGAACCGCGTGCAGTTGAAAAACATGAAGGACATGTCGGTCACCGAGGACGTGTCAAAAGCGACGGGCTGATTGAAGTGGAACGATTGGGCAAACATCCGGCTCATCGTGGTCACCGCGCTCGTGTTGAGCGCCAGCGGAACTCCGCCGTTGTTGAATTGCTCGCAGCCCGAAAGCATCCCTGTCATGTTTGTCACCGCCCGTGTGTCCATGCGCAGCGGGACGTTGAGGCGGTCACATCCGTAGAGGGCCGACATCATGTCGGTGACGCGGAACGTGTTCCACGTCAGCGGGGCGCCGCCGTGGTTGAAGGTGTCGCATCCCGACACAAAGCGCTGCATGAACGTCACATTGCTAAAGTCCCAGCCGTTGAGGTTGCGATCGAAGCCGTCCTCGTCCAGGAACAAGGCGTTCATGTTGGTGACGTCCTCGGTGTACCACTGCTCTATGGGCCCCGCAAAGTGGTCGGCGGGGACGGTGGCGCCGCCATTGGTCAGCAGGCCGACGGCACGGCGGATCCCGTTGGGCCCGTTGCCGTTGACGAGCGCCTTGCCGCGGCACCAGGCGTCGAAGCGGCGCCGCCAGTAGGCGAGGCGCTCGGCGGCGCCGGCCGGAGTGGCCTCCGCGTTGGGGAAGACCTTGGGATGGGGCGGCGCCGGGAAGCTGCGCGTGCACGCCTCCCGCCAGAAGACCCACGAGTTGCGGAGCCGGCGGAAGCGCTGCTCGCTGGCGAGGAGCGCCTCGAGGACGTCGCAGCCGCCGGCGCGCTGCGCGACGAGGCTCGCAATCCGCGGCCAGAGGTCGTCGGGAATCTCAGAGATGGGCGCGTCCGTCGGTGCCGCGCGGGCGCGCGCGTCGTCGGCGCGGCAGCGGCGCGCCTCGACCGCCGCGGCGGCGAGCTGACGGCGCACCGCGGCGACCGGATCGACAACGCGGCGCGACATGGCGGAGGGTGCTGCCAGACGGCGCGGTGCAAGCGACATTATTAAGTTTGTGCAACGCTACTACCTACAGCCCGTCGAGGCGGTTGAGCAGCGCCTGGCACTCGTTGCCGACCAGCCCTCGAAAGGTGACAAAGAGCTTGGTGCGCGTCTCCTGGTCGAAGACGGTTCGCTTGTACACCTTCTGCCACCGCTGCAGGTAGTTGGTCACCTCGCCCTCGTGGCCCACCCACGTGTTGGACGGGAAGGGCTCGAGCGGCGCGGCGACCAACTTTACCGTCAGAAGCAGATCGCTGACCTCCAACTGCGTAAACTCGCGCGGGTCGTTGAGCGCCAGCCCGTCGTAGAGCTGCTTTGCGCAGAGGATGGCCCGGTCGGTGGTGCGGTCATACTTTGGCGCCGCGGACGGCGCCGACGCCATGACGGGCTCCGCGGCGCACCGACGGAGGTGCGAGTCCGATTTATCACCCCTTGTTCGCTACGTGCACGCGTGCTAGCGAGTCTCGTCTTCCTCGGTCCATCCTCCCTCTCTCCCCCCTCCACCCTCGCCGGCGCTCTACTCGCGCCCCACGTTGGCCAGCTCGCGGCGCAGGCGGCGGATCTGCAGCTTCGTCATCTTGATCTCGGTCGAGAGCTCGTCGTCGGTGATCTCGGCCAGCATCGGGCCGTCGACGAGGTTCTCCAGCAGCAGCGCCGTTGTGGTGGCCGGGAAGCCCAGCGACTTGCAGAACGCGGCAACGTCGCCGGCGCTCCAGCTTTCCAGGACCGCGCGTGGCTCGGTCGCCGGCGCGGGCGCCGGCGCCGCCTCGTCGGCGCGCAACGTCACGTCGTGCAGCCCGGCCGCGTACAGCGGGCCCGGGACGAGTTGGCCGACCACCGTGGGCGGCAGCGCGTCCGCCGCCGCCGCTGCCGTCGCCGCCGCGCGCCGCGCCGCCGCCGCCTCGGCCGCCGTGGCGTCCGCCTCGGCCGCCGCATGGATGGCCTCAACCTCTGCCTCGAGCGCCTCGAGGGCCAGGTGGTCCACGGGGTCGTTGTACATGCGCGGTGCCGGTGCCGCCACCGGCGCCGGCGCCGGCGCCGGCGCCACGGCGCCTCGTTCCACCCGGTGCTTGCGCGCATAGACGCGAAGCTTGAAGATCATGTGCGAGCCGGTGCGGAGCTCCGAGTAGTTCAGACCGGCAACCGCGCGCTGGGCGGCGTCCGGGTTGAAGTAGTCGACAAACGCGTGGTCGCGGCCGTCGTCGTCGCGGATCATCTTCAGTGCCTCCACCGAGCCCACCTGCGCAAAGTGCGCGAAGAGCTCGTCGTACGTCGTGCTCGTGCTGTCGTACCCGCGAACCATGACGGTGCGCTCCCGCCGGCGTTCGTCGCCAATCGGGATGCGGTTTGTGACGACGGGCGCGCGGGACATGGAGCGGTGCGACCGAGGCCACGAGCGAGAATGGAGAGTGCGCGCGGCTTCGCGATGGGTGGAGCCGGGTCGGCTGCCGACCGCTTTGTGACTCGCGCTGACCGCGCCGAGTGTCGATCGCGAAGGCGGGCACCTTCACGTCGAATCGCCATGTCGCTCCTCGACAGGCAGCTCGCCGACGAGCTGCAGTGCTCGGTATGCTGGGAGACGATGGGGGAGCCCATCACCCTCGTGTGCGGCCACAACGTCTGCCGGGGGTGCCTTGGCGGGCTCATCGACACGGCGAACAATCACTCGGCGAGCGGCGCCGCAACGATTGCCTGCCCCACGTGCCGCACGCGCGGTCGCGCCTCGAAGACCATGCCGGAGAACAAGGTGATCAAGTCGATGTGCACCGCCGCGCGCACCGCTGCCGGCGAGGCGTGCCCCCAGCACCCGACGACTCGTGCCGAGGTTTACTGCTCGACGTGCGACACCATCACGTGCCACGACTGCGGGCTCTTCGGCGTACACAAGAAGCACGATCTCTGCCCGCTCGCGCAGGCGGCCGCCACGTGCCGCACGGAGCTCGAGCGCGTCCAGGCGTCGCACGCGGAGGCGAAGACGGCAGTCCGCCGCGCGGACACCAAGGTGGACGCCGTCTTCTCCGGCCTCAGCTCGCGCGTTGACCACATGGCGAACAGCGTGATCGAGGAGGTGGAGCGCCTGCGCGACGCGGCGAAATCGGACGTCGCCGCGATGCGCAACGCAGCGCACGACGTCCTTCGGCGCGCTTCCGACGCGTTGCAGCCCATCGAGTTGGAGCTCGAGACCACGATCGCCGAGCTGCCGCGGCTCGACCGCCAGCGCGGCGCGGTGCACGACCTGGAGGAGGCCTCGCGCCGCGTCGAAGTACCGACGTGGGACGCGGCGCGCTGCGAGGGCGCGCTCCAGCGCTTCGAAGGCCTGACCTCGTTCAAGAAGCTCAAGGAGCACCTCAAGGACCAAATGGCTCCGATCGTCTACCCCATCTTCCTCCGCGTCCAAGTCGCGGACACGCATACGATCTCGATGCATGTCCACTCCGACACGTCGGTGGCGAGCATCGTCAACCGACTGGCGCATCCGAGCGGCATAGTGGGCGTGCCGGCGGACAAGATGCGGCTGGTGTACAAGGGCAAGTGCCTCGCGGACGAGGACCACATGGTGACGCACGGCATCGAGCGCGACGCCACGATCGAGGTGCGCCTGGTCCACCGCGAGCACCAGACGACGAGCTTCCACCAGCGGGTGATCGAGAAGAGGAAGGCGGCCGAGGAAGCGGAGGCGGCCGCCGCAAT
>Ga0160422_10002861_pt1 | contig 10747 bp, 10 predicted proteins | sample Fk160mmetaG_FD_108192 | JGI IMG/M metagenome (GOLD analysis project Ga0160422, IMG submission 108192) | Marine microbial communities from the Central Pacific Ocean - Fk160115 60m metaG | ecosystem: Environmental > Aquatic > Marine > Oceanic > Photic zone | place: The Central Pacific Ocean... | reverse complement strand
TAATATTGCCCTTCAACGTGCAAAAAATTATGGTTTAGATTTAGTAGAGATATCACCAACTGCAAAACCACCATTATGCAAAATAATGGATTACGGAAAATATAAATACGAAAAAGAAAAAAAACGAAAAGAGCAAAAAAAGAATCAGGTCCAAACAAAACTAAAAGAAGTAAAATTTAGGGTTAATGTTGGAGATCACGATTTTGAAACTAAAATGAGAAATCTTAAGAAATTTATTTTAAATGGAGATAGAGTAAAAGTTTCATTAATGTTTAGAGGTCGAGAAAATGCACATACGGAGCTGGGTTTTGATATTATAAACCGTGTAATTCAAGATACTGTGGATATAACAACTGTTGATCAAGCACCTAGACATCAAGGAAGATTTATTACAGCTATCTTAGTTCCAAAAAAAGCTACTAAAAAATAGTTTTTTTATATTCGAAAGCCGCATTAACAAAACCTTTAAATAATGGGTGTGGATTTATAGGTTCTGATTTAAACTCTGGATGCGCTTGAGTTCCAATGAACCATGGATGATTTTCAATTTCTATCATTTCTACAACATTTAACTCTTTATTTAAACCAGATAAAATCATCCCTTTTTTTTCCAATATATCCCGATAAGAATTATTTACTTCATATCTATGTCGATGTCTTTCAAAGATTTGATTTTTGTTATAAGTTAGAAAAGCACGTGTTCCATCGACGAGTTGACATCCATAAGATCCCAAACGCATAGTACCACCTTTTGAAACAACATTTGTTTGTTCATCCATTAAACAAATTACAGGGTGGTCAATTTTCTGTTCAATGTCTTCAATAAATTCAGTTGTATTTGCATTTTTTAAATTACAAATATTTCGACTGAATTCTATAACAGCACATTGTAAACCTAAACAAATTCCAAAAAATGGAACTTTATTTTCACGAGCATATTTAACTGCAGCAATCTTTCCTTCAATTCCTCTAGAACCAAATCCTCCTGGAATTAATATACCATGAACATTTTTTAAAATTGATGGATCAGATTCTATGTCTTCAGCAGAAATCTTAATAATTTTTATTTTTTTTGATATTGCGTAACCACCATGAGTCAATGCTTCATCAACAGATTTATATGCATCCTGAAGTCCAGAATATTTTCCAACCATACCTATATTAATTTCATCATCTAAATTTTTAATCGTGTTTATTAAATTTTTCCAATCGTCAAGTTTAGATGTTGGTTTATCTATTTTAAAATGATCTAAAACTAATTGGTCTAAACCATATTTGGATAATATTAACGGAATTTCATAAATACTAACTTCTACATCTTTTTCTACAATTACTGATTCTTTTGGGACGTTGCAAAACAAAGAAATTTTTCTTATGTTCTCATCATCTAAATCAACTTCTGTTCTACAAATTAAAACATCAGGCATTATTCCAATTTCACGTAATTTAGCAACGCTTTGCTGCGTTGGCTTTGTTTTTAATTCTCCTGCAGCCTTTATGTAAGGTAAGTATGTCAAATGAATGAACATAGAATTTTGTCTTCCAACTTCAAATGCAAGTTGCCTCATAGATTCAAGAAAAATTAAACCTTCAATATCGCCAACAGTTCCGCCTAATTCAATTAATATAATATCCGGATTTTCTTTTTCTAAATTGACAATTCTTTTTTTTATTTCATTTGAAATATGGGGTATCATTTGAATTGTAGCACCTAAATAATCTCCCGTTCTTTCTTTATGAAGAACATCCCAATAAACACTTCCAGCAGTTATATTACTATTTTGGGATGTAGGCTGTCCTGTATATCGTTCATAATGACCAAGATCAAGATCAGTTTCTGCTCCATCATCTGTAACATAAACTTCTCCATGTTGGTATGGGCTCATTGTGCCGGGATCAACATTAAGGTATGGATCCATCTTTAGCATTCTAATAGACAAACCCCGATTTATCAAAAGTCTTCCGATTGATGCAGCTGTTATACCTTTACCAAGAGAAGAAACAACACCACCCGTAATAAATAAATATTTTGTCATAAATAAAACCTATAAATTTAGATAATACGGATTCATAATCTATCTTTTTTTTTCTATAATCCCTAGTTAAAAATAAACAATAATTTATTTGGAGTTATTTGTTTTCATTATTGACTCTAAAATTTAAGTGTCTCATTATATATTTTTTGGAGAATATTATGAACATATTAGTACTAAATGGACCAAATTTGAACCTACTTGGTACAAGAGAGCCTGAAATTTATGGAAACATAACTCTTGAGGATATAAATAATAATTTGATTAATAATTATCCTGAAATTAATATAACCTTCAAACAATCTAATTCTGAATCAGAATTGATAACATGGGTTGGTGATGCACCAAAAAACTTTTCAGGTATTCTTATAAATCCTGCTGCATTAACACACACAAGTCTAGGTTTATACGATGCTATTAAAGCAATTTCAAATAAGATTCCTGTTATAGAGATTCATTTAAGTAATACTTACAGTAGAGAAGAAATTAGACATAAAAGCTTAACTGCTCGTGCATGTGTAGGTCAAATAATGGGATTTAAAGAAAATAGTTATGACCTTGGAATGAATGCGATTATAAAAATATTAGATACTAGTAATAGATAATTTTTCTGAAAGCATCATCAATTAAATATTTATCAAAAATATTATATTCAATTTTTTTTAAAAGTTCCTCAAAAACATTTATTGATTTTAAAATAAAGTCTTTGTTTGTTAATTGAGATTGTTTTAATAAATCATTTTTGCAATTCTTAAAATAAATATTATTTGAAGATTCTTCAATTAATAACAAATCTCTTAACCAATATATCATATTTTTAATAATTAATTTTTGTAAATTTTTTTTATTGATGCTGGCAGATGCTGTAGATTCGCTTTCAGATTCAAAAAACATATCATCAACAATTAAATTTTGTTCCTCATCAATCATATAATTGTAATAAAATTTTTCTGCTAATAAAGCAGCTTCTAAACCATTTTTAGGTGGTAATTTAATAAATAAATCAACAATTTCTTTAATTAAATCATCTTGAAAACTTTTAAATTTTAATTTTTTACATCTACTTATTACAGTTGGAATAATTGCAGATGTATTAATTGTTGTTAATAGTAATAATGTTTTTTTAGGAGGCTCCTCTAAAATTTTTAATAATTTATTTTGAGCAATTAAATTTATCTTATCAGCTTGAAAAATATTACAACATTTCCATCCTCCAGCAAAAGATGTTTTACTTAATCGTTGAATGATTTCTTCGATATCGTCAGTTGATATTGAATTAGATTTGTTTTTTGGTCGAATATTTAAACAATCTACATTTTTTTTTGGATTAGGTAATAAAAGACTAACCATATCAAAAGCAATTATTTCACTTAGATTAATGTTATCAGTTTCAATAATGTATGCATGGGATAATTGGTTTGAATCAAAACTTTTTTTAAAATTTATCCATTCATTTGTTTCTTTGTAATTTACAATCATAAACTAGCACTTAACTCTAATATCTTGTCTTTAACAATATTAGAAATTTTATCAATTGGTAACATTGCATTTATCTTAATTATTCTATCTGAGGATTTAGATATTTCATTATATCCATCGAAGATCTTTTGATGAAAAAATTTGTTTTCTTTTTCAATTCTATCAAATTTTTGTTCTGAATTAGAATATCTTGATTTCAGTCTTTCAATACTCGAATCGACATCCAACTGTAATAAAAAGGTTAGATCAGGATATATTCCTTCTGTTGCTATCTCATTCAACATTTGAATTTTATTTAAATTTATTCCTCTTCCATAACCTTGATATGCAATTGTTGAATCAATAAATCTATCACATAAAACAAATTGATTATCTTTTAATGCAGGTTTTATTGTTTTTTCCATTAACTCTTTTCTGCTTGAAATAAACAATAATAATTCAGTTTCACTGGACATATCATCATATTCCGAAGAAACTAAAATTTTTCTAATTTCTTCTCCAAGAGTTGTGCCACCAGGTTCACGTATGGTAATAAATTTTTTATTAATTTCTTTTAAAAAATTTTCAAGTAAATTTATTTGTGTTGATTTTCCGCTTCCTTCAGGACCTTCGAAAGTTATAAACATTTATAATTTCCTCAATTCATATCCATCTGATGAGTCTTTTATACTCCAACCTAAATTATATATTTTATCTCTAAATTTATCAGATGCATCCCAATCTTTTTTCTTTCTAGCTAATAATCTACTATTTGCTAATTCGTAAACTTCTTCGGGAATTTGCTCTTTTTCAGGGATAAGAAATCCAAGAACCGAATCAAAAATTAACCATAATGAAAGAATCGCGCTAGCTTCCTCTCTATTAATTTCATCATTTGATAAAAATTTATTCCCTTCATTTACAATTTCAAAAATAGCTGCAAGAGCACCAGAGATATTCATGTCATCATTCATTTCATCAGTAAATTTTATTTTTAATTTTTGTGCCCATTTAGGTAAATCTTCAATAGAACCACTATTTAAAGACAAATCTAAAAGTTTATAATAAAATTCATCCAATCTATTTAAAGACGCTTTATTAGAATTTAATGAATTTAGGGTAAAGTTTAAAGATTGCCTATAGTGCGTTTTAATCAATTCATATCTAATCTCGCGACCACTGTAACCCATCTCTAACAATTGTGATAAAGTATAAAAATTATTTAGAGACTTAGACATTTTTTTTCCATCTACAACAAGATAGTTACAATGCATCCAATACTTTGAATATTGTTTTCCAGAAATAGCCTCTGATTGCGCAATCTCGTTTTCATGATGAGGACAAATATTATCTACTCCTCCACAATGTAAATCAAAGCTCTCTCCTAATATCGTAGTACTCATTGCCGAGCATTCTATATGCCATCCAGGACGACCTTTACCCCAAGGAGAATCCCAAAATACATCCCCATCATTTTTAGTATACCCTTTCCAAAGTGCAAAATCTCCAATGTTATCTTTTTCGTATTCATCACTATCAATCCTTAGACCTGATCTCATTCCGTCACGATCTAATTTTGCAAGATTTCCATATCGATCAAACTTATCAATTCTGTAATAAACAGATCCATTGCCTGATTCATAAGCAAAGTCTAATTCAATTAATTTTTTAATCATCTTAATCATTTCTGGAATATAGTCTGTAGCAGCAGGATAATGCTCTGCAGATTCAATGTTTAATAGTTTTAAATCTTTATGGAAAGCTTTTATATATTTTGAAGTAAATTCTTTTAATGAGATTCCTTCATTAATTGATCCTAAAATAGTTTTATCATCAACATCTGTTAAGTTTTGAACTTGAATTACATTATATCCGCAAAACTTAATATACCTTCTCAATAAATCTTCAAAAACATATGCTCGAAAATTCCCTATATGAGCATAATTATATACCGTTGGGCCACATGTATACATACGAACTGTTTTTCCATCTATAGGTATAAATTCCTCTTTAGTTCTAGTCATTGTATTATGAATATAAAAGCTCATTTTATAACTTTCATTTTTAATCTTTTAGCATCACTCCATAATTCTTCTAAATTATAATAGTTTCTACAATCTTCTTCAAAAAGATGTATCATAATGCCATCAACATCAACAATCATCCAACCACTTTCAATAGTCCCTGATCTTCCAATTTCATTAAAACCATTTTCCTTAATTATTTTAACCAATCCTTCATTTAGAGATTTTAAATGAGGTTTGTTTGATCCGTTAGCAATTATAAAAAAATCAGATACCGATGTTATTCCTCTTAGATCAAGAATTAAAATATTCCATGCTTTCTTATCATCTAGATAATTAGTGATAAATTCTAATTTTAAATTTTTAGTACTCATAAATTTTAGATTATCTTTCATATAAATGATTTTCAACTATATATAAATATACCTCTGGTAATAAATAATTTTTTAAATCTTCCTTTAAAAAAATTTTTTCTCGAATTTCTGATGAAGATATTTTTTCCGTTATGATTGATACAGTGTTATCTTTAATATATTTTTTTTGTTTTGTATTTAGATTACTTTTTACTAATAAATCACTTATGGAGTCAAAACCTGGTCTATTATAAATGACAATGTTACATAAATTAAAAATATCGTTAATTTTGTACCATTTATCTAAATATAGCAATGAATCACTTCCTAATAGGAAAAATAAATCGATATCTGAAAAATTTTCCTTTAAATAAGAAATGGTATTGAAAGAATAAGAAATTTTTTTACTTGTTAATTCATAATCAGAAATTTTTAAAAACTCAAATTCTTTAATAGCAATTTTTAACATATTTAGTCGGTGATGAGCGCTAATTGGTTTATATTTTGTTTTTAATGGAGACACATATGCAGGAATTATCAAAATTTCATCTAATTTTAGTTTTTGATGTAATAATTTTGATGCATTAATATGCCCTTTATGAATTGGATCGAAAGTGCCGCCAAATATTCCTATTTTTTTTTTCATATTTATTACAAACAATTAAGCCCAAATTAATACCATCTTGTCCAAACTTTAATTACATCTCCTGCTTCAATTTTTACATCCAAAGATGGGTTTTTTTCAATATCTTTCATGTTGTACCGAGATATTTTTTCTTGTCGTGTTATTGTAACTTTTTTTTCATTTGCATAAGGTGAATACCCTCTTGCTGTAGCTATTGCTTGTAATAATGTTGTTCCACTTGATAATTGAAATTGTCCAGGCTGCATCACCTCTCCTTGAACATAATATATTTTTGAAGTCATCATTACGTTTAAAGAGACGTTTCTATATATTTCGCCTTCAATATAATTTTTTTCAATTTCTTCTTCTAATTCAGATGTCGTTAGATTAGCGGCTTTAATAGGTTTCAAATGTAATAAACTTATAAAACCTTCTTCATCAATGATTACCTCAAGGTCTACTTGATCAGGAATGCCACTAAACCTAATATATAATGGATCAAGTGGTTTAAGTTTATATGCTTCAATTTTGTTGGATATGATATGATTTACATCTGAGTTATCAATATCCGTGCTAACACATCCGCTAACCGAGAATATTATTGAAATAATAAATACTTTAAATGACTTATGTATAATTTTCATTAAAAATCCTTAAATTGATCCTTCATTAGCTTCTTGAGTTGAATTTCCATAATAATCAGAATAATAGGTTTGATAATAATAATAATAATCATCTCTTGTTATATTGATATTATTCATTACTACTCCTGTAATATCTACATCTTGAGCGCTTAGGGATACTATGGCTTTTCTTATCATTTCCAAAGGATATTTTCTGTATTGAACAACTAAAATTGAACCATCCGCCTCTTTGCCAATTATTGAGGCATCACTTAATCCAACTACAGGTGGTGTATCAATTAAAACTAAATCATATTTAGATTTTAAACTATTAATCAATTCTTTTATTTTCTTAGGTTCAAGTACACCTAATGAAGCTCTTGGTAATCTTCCAGAGGGTAAAAATTGAAGATTAGGTATACTTGTTGCTTTAATTGCCTCCTCGGCAGGAACATCTCTTAACAAAACATTTGTTAATCCAAATCTATTAGACATTCCAAGAATTATGTGTTGGACAGGTCTTCTTAAATCGGCATCCATAAGCAAAACTTTCAATCCTTGCTGCGCAGCAACATATGCAAGATTAAAAACAGTTGTAGACTTTCCCTCTCCAGCACCAGCAGATATAACTGAATATGCTCCTTTTTTTTCGTGATTAGACGAAAAATCTAAATTAGTTTTTAAAACTCTATAAGACTCAGCATTTTCACTATCTGGCCCTTCTTCTATCAATGGTCTGACTTTTTGAGGAACAAGTCCCATGACTTTTAGATTAAGTTTATTTTCAATATCTTCTACCGTCTTGGCAGACGTATCCAAATATTCGATAAAATAAGCTAATCCAACTCCTGCGCCTAAACCAACAAAAATACTTATCAATACATTAATAAACAAATTTGGACTTACAGGCCTTAAATTAGGTTCTGCAACATCAATTATGTTAACAGGATTTCTTGGAAGCTGCATTGTAATTATTTCTTGTCGATGTTTTGCTAGCAGTTGATTATAAATAAATCTCTCAGTTTCAAGATCTGCTAATGCATTTCTGTATGGGCGGTACTTAGCTCCTTGTGTTTCGATAGAATCCGATCTAACACTTTTAAGAACTTGGTCAAGTCCATCGAATTTACTTTTTGCAATACTGTATTCGGTTTGCAAACCGTTTCTTAATGCATCTAATCTTTGTTTTAAGTTCTTTTCTAATGAATTTTTTTGGAATACCAATCTTTTAACCTCTGGGTGATTCTTACCGAAATCAGCATCCAATGCACTTAACTCCACTTCAACTCTTTCTATTCTTTGTACAATATCTACAACAAACTGATCAAAAGTTATAAATGAAGCCTGATTTGCTAAATCTTCATCTTCAATATTATTTAAAATATCTAATAAACCATTTTTTTCTACCATTTCTCTTTGCGCGGCCAATCTATCCCTTTCTAAAGTTTGCATTCTAACTTCGCCAACATCAAATTGTCCCTCACCTCCAACAACAGCAATATCTAATTCTTCCCTAATTTTTTGAATAGTTTCTTCAGCTTCATCAACTCTTATTCTTTGTTCTGATATTGATTCATCAATTTTGTCTAAGGCATTTCTTGTATTTTTTGTTACTAGTTCGATTCTTGAATCTCTGTAAACTTGAGCAATTTCATTAGCAATTTCTGCCGCTTCATTTGGATTATTTCTTTTTACGTTAATCACAATAAGTGATGTGTCTCTTTGTTGAAAAATTGACAAACTGTTTTTAAGAATTTTATATGCAACTTCACGAGCTAATGGTTCTTTTTTACCCCATTTCTCCTTTAAATTTAATCTATAAATGACCTCATTTAAAATTGGTTTAGATTGAAGAATTTCAAATTGAGTTTTAAGGAAATATGGATCATAACGATCAAACATTAAATTTCTCTGAAATGGATCAATTTCAGGTCTATCTTCTGAAACTGATATCCTAGAAGAAGATGAAAAAACATTAGGTAATAATAATGTATAAATTGTTCCTGTGAGAACAACTATAAATGTTATTGCAAGAATTAGTTCTTTTCTTGATCTAATAACTCTCCAATAATCAAGGAAATGTGGATTATTTTTATTATTATTTACTTCTTCATTCATTTTAGTAAGCCCCTAAGTAGAGAAAATTTAATTATAGATATGGCTTTAACTATTTATATATTTAACTTCCATCCAATATAAAATTTATTTCTTTTGTAATCTTGTCCTGCAGGATTCCATCCATTCCTTTCTCTCAACTGTAAGCCTACTTCTAAAGAATGATCATTATTAATTTTATACTCCGTACGAAAGTTAATAATTGAATTCTTATCATTAAGTTTTGCCCCTGAAGGGTTAAAATTTCTTAAGAAATCACTTTCATAATTTGAGTCAACAAGTGAATAAGATAACGCAGAACTTATTCTAGAGGTAAACTTATGTCTGATTGCAAATAGCCAATCTGAACGTACTTCGGCATTATAGGTACTTAAGGTTGTATACCTAAGGCTATATGAATAACTTGTATTAATATCTGTAAATTTTGAAAATTTATAATTTAAACCTGCTTCAAAAAAAGGACTAGTAGTTTCTCTATCATCTTGATAACTCGAACCTGAACCTCCTTCAATTTTACCAAATGTGTACCCGAGTTGTGTAGATGTCATTATTTTTTTATTAACAGGATAATCATATCCTCCAAATAAGGTTGTTGATATCAAGGAGCCACCGTCATGTTTGATTTCATGATCGTTAAAATTTAATCCACCAGATATAGCTTTATCTTTTTGATCTAACATTCTAGAAATTAAATACGATATACGAATACGTTCAAAATCTCTTGTTGCATTCCATGAATTAAAATTATCTTCATTTTTTCTGGAAGTATATCCTGCAAGCAAATTAATACCTACATTACGACTTATATTTTTTTGATAAGAAATATTTATATTATTCTCTGTAAATGATTTTCCTTCAATTTGATTAAGATCAGGTTCTGATATACGAAATCTATCAGTTACTTGAAGTTGAGAAACCGCGGACAATGCTTTCACATAATTAATATACATATCTTGTAGGTATAAATTCTTGTCATCAGCATCAAATCTATAGGTAAATTCTGGTTGATAAAAAAACAAGAATGTAGAGCTTGGTGATGGGATAAATTTGGATGTTATATTAATTATATCCGAAACATAAAGAGTATCAATTTGGTTATTTGAATCAACGCTATTAGATAAATTATCATCATGACCAATACGAACATGATTTTGAATTTTAATACTTTTAGAGGCATTAGCAAAACTAACTACAACTATAAATATCAGAAGTATCATCAAATTTAAAAATCTTAAAATCATATCAATTTGCCAATTTTTATTTATTCCGGAGTGGCGTTGTTTTCTCCAAATCCTCCGCCATCAACTGTTGTTGATGAATCTCTAAAAATATCATGTAAGGTATTCATCGTATCTTGGTATCCTTTAGTCTGGCCAATATCAGTATAAATATTAGGAACAGATTCTTCTGAGAAATCATCAGAAACATCTTCAGTTAACACATCAAAAGTAACATCTACATAATCAAGTACTGTTATTTCATCACCTAACAAAATACTAGTTGAAACATCAGAAGC
>Ga0160422_10002860_pt1 | contig 10748 bp, 9 predicted proteins | sample Fk160mmetaG_FD_108192 | JGI IMG/M metagenome (GOLD analysis project Ga0160422, IMG submission 108192) | Marine microbial communities from the Central Pacific Ocean - Fk160115 60m metaG | ecosystem: Environmental > Aquatic > Marine > Oceanic > Photic zone | place: The Central Pacific Ocean... | reverse complement strand
GAACTTGATCCACCACGGCGTAGCGCGGAACGCGCATGGACGCATAATCTGCAGCATTACCAACCTGCACCTGCAACGCCGCCTGTGGGCCCTGCAACTGCTGCAGATCAACAAACGCATTGAGATTTTGGCCCTGAAAAGACGCCACTTGTGGCGCGGCTATGTCCACCGCAAAACTGCCCTGCGCCCAGAGCGCAAGTGACGCCCCGACGATCCTAACCACGTTTCTTGGTGCGACCCACATAGAGCGTTGTTAACCTCAGTTGGCTATTAAGTTTTGCTCGACCAGCAATTCAGCAATCTGCACACTGTTCAGCGCCGCGCCCTTCCGAACGTTATCCGACACTACCCACATATTAATGCCATTGTCATGCGATATGTCTTTGCGAATACGTCCGACAAAAACCGGGTCCGTACCTGCGGATTCGGTTACCGCCGTCGGGTATTTTTCGCCTTTCATGAGCTTCACACCTGGCGCCTTGGCGAGCAGTCGCTCAACCTCTGCCGGAGCAATAGGCTCGACTGTTTCGACGTGCACTGCTTCTGAATGGCCATAAAAAGCGGGAATTCGGACACACGTAGGATTCACAGTGATGGTTTCGTCACCAAAAATTTTCTGGGTCTCCCAAACCATCTTCATCTCTTCCAATGTGTAGCCATTCTCTTGAAAAGCACCAATTTGCGGGATCGCGTTAAACGCGATCTGCACTGGCATAACCGAAGATTCGATCGGCTTCGCATTCAATAGATTGGCTGTCTGCCCAGCCAACTCGTTAATACCACTGGCGCCAGCACCGGAAACCGCTTGATAGGTTGCCACGTTAATTCTTGTGATGCCCACCGCGTCTTGAATCGGCTTGAGTGCCACTAACATTTGAATGGTTGAACAATTCGGGTTGGCGATGATGTTGCGGGGCTTGAAGTCCGCCACACATTGAGGGTTCACCTCCGGCACTACCAAAGGAATATCCGCGTCATAGCGAAAGTGCGACGTATTATCTATTACCACGCACCCAGCGGCCCCGGCCTTGGGCGCATATTCGGCAGACAACTCTCCACCTGCAGAAAACAAACCGATCTGCACTTGCGAAAAATCAAATTCGTCGAGGCGCTGAACTTGTACAGACTTGCCGTGAAACTGCAGACGCTTACCCGCCGAGCGTTCAGACGCTAGCAAGTAGAGCTTGGACACAGGGAACTTCCGCTCCTGGAGAATATCCAGCAGCGCTTCGCCTACAGCACCTGTTGCTCCAACAATGGCTACACTGTAGCCGGCACTCGAATCCATCTCGGTATTCCTCTGTTAATTTTCCAGTTGTTCAAGCACCAAATTACCCATGGCCTGACAACCCACCGGGCTGGCCCCATCGCCTGCTATGTCGGCTGTTCTGTAGCCTTGTTCCAAAACTCTAGCAACAGCACTGTCAATCTTATCGGCGGCCTCGGGGAGATTCAGACTGTAGCGAAACATCATACCCACAGACAGTATTGTAGCCAACGGATTCGCACTGTCCTGACCCGCAATATCTGGCGCGGTGCCGTGCACAGGCTCGTACAACCCGGTACCGCTGGCTGCCAAAGAGGCCGACGGCAGCATACCCAGACTGCCGGTTAACATCGCGGCGACATCCGAAAGGATATCGCCAAACATGTTGCCGGTTACTATGACATCAAATTGCTTTGGAGCGCGTACGAGTTGCATCGCGGCATTGTCCACATACATATGGGACAGTTCTACGCTTGGATACTCTGGCGCTAACGCGGTGACCTTTTCCCGCCATAGCTGGGAAACCTCCAACACATTCGCCTTATCCACTGAACAAAGTCTGCCGTTCCGCTTGGCCGCCAACTCAAACCCTACCCGCGCAATACGCTCGATTTCATGCTCCGAGTAAACGAGTGTATTAAAGCCGACGCGCTCATTATCGCGCACCTCAACGCCGCGCGGTTCGCCGAAGTAAATTCCACCGGTCAGTTCACGAATAATCAGGATATCCAAATCGGCCACCAATTCGCTCTTCAACGACGACGCCGCTGCCAACGGCGCCGACAGCAGCGCGGGACGTAAATTAGCGAACAGGCCTAGTCCCTGTCGCAAGCCCAGCAATCCCTTTTCTGGGCGTTGGTGAGTCGGTAAATCATCCCACTGTGGACCGCCGACCCCACCCAACACTACGGCGTCAACCTGCTCAGCCGCCCTCAGAGTTTCGGCCGGCAGCGGATCCCCTGTGGCGTCGATGGCCGCACCGCCGATCAAACCTTCACTGATGTCGAGCTGACAACCGCACAGTTGCGCCGCGGCCTGCATAACCGCAGTTGCAGCAGCGACCACTTCTTGACCGATGCCATCACCAGGCAGCAATAAAACTTTCTTTTGCATGTTGTCTTTTCCGTGTTTCAGTCGCGAAATAACCAGGGCTGACGCTCGCGGTGTCCCGTCTCGAAATGTTCTATTAAGGCGCTCTCGGCCAGCGTAAGATCGATGTCGTCCATGCCGCTCAGCATCTTCTGCTTCAGCGCTGGGTCTACAGTAAACTCAAATACCTTCTCGCTACCCAGCACCGTAACCGTCTGCGCGGCCAAATCGATACAAAGCTCTAATCCGTCGGCTACCTGAGAAAAAAGTTCGTCAACAATTGCCGCATCCAGCGCGATAGGCAGTACGCCATTCTTAAAACAATTTCCAAAAAAAATATCCGCAAAGCTTGGTGCGATCACGGCACGAAAACCGTATTCCTGCAACGCCCACACCGCATGCTCGCGAGACGAACCACAACCAAAGTTATCGCGCGCCAGCAACACAGAGGCACCCTGATATTCGGGTTGGTTGAGCACAAATTCGCGATTTAAACTGCGCTCATTCGGGGTCATCCCCATGCGGCCTGGATCGGTAAAGCGCCAGGCATCAAACAAATAGTCGCCGAAACCTGTGCGCTTAATGGATTTCAAATATTGCTTTGGAATGATCTGATCGGTATCCACGTTGGCCCGATCTAGCGGCGCTGCAAACCCCTCGAGGGTGGTAAACGCCTGCATTATCCAAACTCCCGAACATCGACAAAATGACCTGCTACCGCTGCAGCTGCCGCCATTGCCGGGCTTACAAGATGGGTGCGGCCACCGTAGCCTTGACGCCCTTCAAAATTACGATTCGAAGTTGACGCGCAATGCTCACCTTCACCCAGCTGGTCTGGGTTCATACCCAGACACATGGAACATCCAGCAGCCCGCCACTCGAATCCGGCATCCATAAAGATCTGCGCCAAGCCTTCCTTTTCAGCCTGAGCCTTAACTAAGCCAGACCCCGGTACCACCAGCGCCTGCTTTATGTTGTCGGCTACATGGCCACCACGAATGACCGCAGCCGCGGAACGCAGGTCTTCGATCCGCGCATTGGTGCACGAACCAATAAAAATCCGATCCAATTTGATGTCGGTAATCGCCTGCTTGGGCTGCAAATCCATGTAATCCAGTGCCAGCCTCGCCGACTCAGCCTGAACGGCGTCGCTCATAGCGTCGGGATCCGGAACCTGCTGATCGACCCCGCTGACCATTTCTGGAGAGGTTCCCCAAGTTACTTGAGGCGCGATCTGGCTAGCATCGAGGTCCAATGTTTGATCAAAAACAGCATCTTCATCGCTGACCAAGGTGCGCCAGTAGGCAACCGCCCGATCCCACTGATCGCCCTTTGGTGCAAACGGTCGACCCGCAACGTAGTCAATTGTCGTATCGTCCACTGCTACAAGACCCGCCCGCGCGCCTGCTTCGATGGCCATATTGCACAGGGTCATTCGTGCCTCCATCGACAATGCTCGAATCGCCTCGCCGCGATATTCAATCGTATGCCCGGTCGCGCCCGCAGTGCCCAAAAGGCCAATGATCGCCAACACCAGATCTTTCGCAGTGACGCCAGGCACCAGCCTGCCGCTAACGTTGATAGCAAAGTTCTTCGCTTTGTTTTGCACCAAGCACTGGGTGGCCATGACGTGCTCGACTTCAGATGTTCCAATACCCTGAGCCAGAGCAGCTAGCGCTCCATGAGTGGATGTGTGCGAGTCACCGCAGACGATCGTCATCCCCGGCAGGGTTGCCCCCTGTTCAGGACCCACTACATGTACGATGCCCTGTCGGGGGTCGTTTATTTCAAATTGCTCAACGCCGAATTTTTTGCAGTTTTCGTCCAGCGTCAGCACTTGCTCGAGCGCAATCTCATCGGTGATGCCAGAAAACCCTTTGTCGCGGTCTGTGGTGGGCACGTTATGGTCTGGCGTCGCTAGATTAGCGTTCACCCGCCACAGTGGTCGACGGGCTAACTGCAAACCCTCGAACGCCTGAGGCGAAGTTACTTCATGTAACAGCTGCAAATCGATGTACAGCAGACTATTGCCGTCCGCACGCTGCCCAACATAGTGCGCTTGCCAGATTTTGTCGTACAGGGTTTGGGCCATCAAAAAATCAATAACAAAAAAGACGACGCAGTCTAAGAGCGCGCATCGTATAAGACAAATCGGATCGGCGTTATTGTCCCATCTGGCCGCGATGTCGCAGCAGATGATCCATTAGAACCAAGGCCACCATAGCCTCGGCAATCGGGGTAGCGCGAATTCCGACGCAGGGGTCATGCCGTCCTTTAGTGACGACTTCGACCGCATTGCCGTCGGTATCAATAGACTGCCCGGGCGTCGTGATGCTACTGGTCGGTTTTAGCGCGACTGTGGTAATTATGTCCTGTCCTGAGGAAATACCTCCAAGTACGCCTCCCGCGTGATTGCTCAAGAAACCCTGCTCGTTCATTTCATCACGGTGTTCGGTGCCGCGTTGCCGAACAACGGCTGGACCATCGCCAATACCCACCGCCTTGACGGCGTTTATGCCCATCAACGCACCAGCCAGATCGGCGTCGAGACGACCAAATACCGGCTCGCCTAAACCCACCGGCACGCCGGCGGCCACTACCGTTACCTCGGCGCCGATGGAATCCCCGTCGCGTCGCAGGCGGTCGATCAACGCGCCAATGGACTCCAACGCATCTGGATCCGCACAGAAAAACGGGTTGTCGTTGACGATACTCATATCCAAGCAGCGCGGCTGGATATCTCCAATAGCCGATAAATAGCCTTGAATGTTCACCCCGCAGTGCTGGGACAGATATTTCTTGGCAACGGCACCAGCGGCAACACGCATAGTGGTTTCGCGCGCAGAGGAGCGTCCACCACCGCGATAGTCACGCACACCGTACTTTTGCTGATAGGTGAAATCGGCGTGCGCTGGGCGATAGGTGTCCTTGATAGCCGAGTAATCTTTACTTTTTTGATCCTCATTCATCACCAACAGCCCAATCGGCGTGCCCGTCGTAACACCTTCGAAGACGCCACTGAGAATCTGTACCTCGTCGCTTTCGCGACGCTGGGTCGTGTATCTTGACTGGCCGGGTTTGCGTCGGTCTAAATCCGGCTGCATATCCGCTTCAGACAGTTCTAACCCAGGCGGACAACCGTCAATAATCGCCCCCAACGCTTTGCCGTGGCTCTCGCCAAACGTCGTGACACGGAACATTTCACCGATACTGTTACCCGCCATAATTGCTCCGCTCTGCCGGAATTGCCCTAGTTCACGCCTTGACAGCGGAAGTATGGGAACCCAAAGCCGATCCTTCAAGCAAAAACACGCCTTCGCCGCCATCATAGAGTTCCGGCCAAACCAGCGGTAATTCGGTATATTTCCTGCGCAGAGCCGAAGCGCTGGCGCCCACCTCACAAATAAACAGGCCCTGCCCACCGAGTTTGGTCGAAACCAGCGGTAATAGTCGGTCCACCAGCGCCAAACCATCGTCACCGCCCGCTAGCCCTAACACCGGCTCATGTCGATATTCCGCGGGCAAAGCGGCCATATCTGCGGCATTAACATAGGGCGGGTTGCTGATAACGAGATCCCAGCCCGCAGGCAATTCAGCCAGGACGTTAAGCGCATTACCTGCAACTACAGTCACTCGTCTGCCCAAGTCATGGCGCAGCACATTGCGACGCGCCAGTTCAGCGGCTTGTGGATCCAATTCGACCAGTGTCACGTCTGCGTTGGGAAAATTATGCGCCGCAATGATCCCCAGACAGCCACTGCCAGAGCAGACGTCGACGATTCGGCCTATCTTTGTAGGATCTTGCGGCAGGCGACTGCGCAGGCTTAGTGGCAAATCTTCAAGCAAATAACCGATGGGCGAGCGCGGGATAACCACACCCGGCTGCAACTCAAACTCATAACCCATAAACTGGCAGCGACCCAGCAAATAGGCTAACGGCAGACGTTGCGCTATCCGTCGATCAGCCAACTGCTCGATCCGCCGCTGGGTCTGAGTGTCTACCTCGAGAACCAACTCCTGCTCGTCATCGGCACAGCCCGTCACCATCAACACAAGATATACCGACTCATCCCAAGCGTTGCCAGTGCCGTGACCGTAGCTCAAGTCCGCCGCCGCAAAACGCTGGGCGATGTCCTGAATCAGGTCACCAAGATTCAACCCCGCGGCACTCCAGTCGGCCGCCAGTATTGGGGATCGGCGAATTCAACATCCATACCCTCATCTGCACTCATGAGGACATCGATGACCTGAGCCATATCGCGTTGTTCGAACAAAAGTTGATAAAGACCTTCCACTAGCGGCATGTAGACCTGTAGATCGTTTTTCTTAGCCCGCACCACCTTCAGCGTATTCACCCCCTCAGCGAGTTTGCCCAAGGCGTCTGCCGCCGCATCCAGACTCATACCATTGGCTATTTTAAAGCCGAGTTGGTAGTTGCGGCTTAACGGCGACGCGCAGGTCACCAACAGATCACCAACCCCGGAAAGCCCCAAGAATGTGAACGGATTGCCCCCCATAGAGACGGCAAACCGACTCATTTCCGCCAGCGCGCGAGTGATTAGCATGCCGACCGTGTTTTGACCGACGTTCAGGCCCGCTGCCATTCCACAGATAATCGCGTAAATGTTCTTCAGCGCGCCGCCCAGTTCTACCCCATAAAGATCCGAACTGATATACACCCGCAAACGGTCATTACGCATAACGTCCTGCACCAGCGCACAGGCTTCAGAGTCGGCACTGGCCACCACGGTGCCGGTGTATTGGCCATCCGCGATCTCTTCTGCCAGATTAGGACCGGACAACACCCCAACGCGCTCACTTGGCGTCAATTCCCCAAGTAACTGGCTCATCAAGCGGAAGCCGTCGCCATCGATGCCCTTGGTACCGCTGATCAGAATATCCCGAGGGCGCACGTACGGTGCTATCTGGCTGCACACCTCGCGAAAACTTTGAGAAGGGACGGTAACAAAGAGCAGTTCCGCGGCCGCGGCGGCTGCCGCAAGATCAGCGGTTGGATTGATTCCCGCGGCCAGTGCGTGACCGGGCAAATAACGCCGGTTTTCACGCAGTCGAGCCACCTCTTCGGCCTGCTCAACGTCGCGCATCCACAAATGCGTGGCGTGACCATTGGCTGCGATGATGTTGGCTATTGCGGTACCGAAGTTGCCGCCGCCAATAATCGCGATCTCCATAACGTGCTCCTGCTTGGATCTAGCCGAGATCCGCAAGCTTGTGGTCTAAGCGGCGAGAAATCCAGCCACGCAGCACATTCTTCGCGGGTACATTAGGCCTAGAGCAAATCCAAAAGCAGCCGGTTCAGTCGTTCAACGTACGTAGCGGGGTCTTGGAGCGAGCCGCCCTCTGCTAGGCTCGCTTGGTCAAACAACACCTCAACCAATTCGCCAAAACGATCCTCATCGGCCTCATTGTCTAACCGCTGGACCAGCGGATGCTCAGGATTAAATTCAAAGTAAGGCTTGCTCGCCGGCATGGCTTGGCCGTTGGCCTCCATTATACGGCGCATTTGAATGCCCATGGCGTCTTCAGACAACACCAGACAGGCCGGCGATCCAGTTAAGCGCTTACTAGGGCGCACGCCAGCGACCTTGTCTGCAAGTATCGGCTTGATGCGTTCAACCAGCGGATGTTCCTCGTCTTTGGTGTCGTCGTCGGCGTCTTTGGCGTCCTCGTCTTTGGCATCGCCCGGCAGGGTCACATCGCCGCGCATTACGTCCACAAATGACGTACCCTCGTACTCCGTAAGCATGCTCATCAGCCATTCATCGATGCGGTCGAATAAGACGATGACCTCGACGCCACGCTCTTTGAAAATCTCCAAATGCGGGCTGCGACTGGCGGTTTCGAAGGTCTCCGCACATAAATAATAAATACTCTCTTGATCCTCCACTTTGCGCTCTAAGTATTGGTCTAGGCTAACCGTCTTTTTCGCGCCGTCTTCGCTCTTGGTTGAGGCAAACCGCAACAACTTGGCAAGGCTTTCGCGGTTGGCAAAATCCTCACCCGCGCCTTCTTTAAGAACCTCTCCGAATTCATCCCAAAACTCTTGATATTGCTCAGGTTTCTTCTTTGCCATATCGCCAAGCATAGTCAGAACGCGCTTGGTGACAGCGCTGCGAATAGACGTCACGCGATCGTCTTGTTGCAAGATTTCGCGGGACACGTTTAAGGGTAAATCATTAGAGTCGATGACCCCTTTGACGAAGCGTAAGTACAGCGGCAGAAACTGCTCAGCGTCGTCCATAATGAACACCCGTTGCACGTACAATTTCAGCCCCTTGGGCGCCTCACGATTATACAAATCAAAGGGCGCGCGCTTGGGCAGGTACAACAGGCTGGTGTACTCCAGCTTGCCCTCGACCTTGTTGTGACTCCAATGCAGCGGCTCATCAAAATCATGCGAAACGTGCTTATAAAACTCTTTATACTCGTCTTCCTCAACCTCTGAACGCGAACGCGTCCACAACGCTTTGGCTGAGTTCACCGCCTCTAATTCGGGTTCAACCTCTGTTTTCTCTGAGTCTTTATCCTCGTCGTCGGCCGCGGGCGCTGCCGTCTTTGCCATACGCACTGGCACACCAATATGGTCCGAATACTTGCGCACGATACTGCGCAGACGGAAGTCTTCGGCGAAATCCAACGCATCATCTTTCAGGTGCAATACCACCTGAGTACCCCGTTGCAAGTCGTCCGCGACCTCGAGGGTGTAGGCGTCTTCGCCGCTGGAACGCCAAACCACACCATCACCACCGGCGGCACTGCGGGTAAGGACCTCAACTTCATCGGCCACCATAAACGCACTGTAGAAACCCACACCAAACTGACCAATCAGCTGCGAGTCCGACTTCTGATCCCCAGTCAAGTTCGCCAAGAACTCCGCCGTACCCGATTTAGCGATAGTACCCAAATGGGAAATCACCTCGTCGCGGTTCATGCCAATGCCGTTATCGGCGATACACAATGTCTTCGCGTCTTTATCGAAGGTCACATCAATGCGCAGTTCGCTGTCATCACCGTATAAGTCCGGCTGCTCGATGGCCTGAAAACGCAACTTATCAATGGCGTCCGACGCGTTAGAAATAAGCTCCCGCAAAAATATCTCACGATTGGAGTAGAGCGAATGAATCATCAACTGCAGCAATTGCTTCGCTTCAGTTTGAAAATTAAGGGTTTCAGACTGTGCTTCGCTCATTGGGGCCTCTCCGGTGACGCGATTTCGACGGTCAAAGAATGGGGTCGAGGGACCAAATTTCAATGGCCAGCCAGTCGCAGACTTTTCAGCAGATCCTTTATTATCGCGGTAGCTTTTAATCGACGGACAGCTTCTAATACGCCCCAGGTTCCTTGCCGCAGCAAAGTTCCGATAAAAGCGTTTAGTCATTACTTATTGATAACCCTGAGATCACTAGGGCTTCTGCGCTTATAGACGTCACTACCTATACCGGAATTTGCAGTATGAAATTTAGCGTCTCGTGCCTATTCCTGTCGCTCGTTGCTGGCTGCGTCGGTAACCGCGCGGTTCAAACAGTGCAAGCCGACGACTACACCAAGTCCTGCGAGTCTCTGCAGTACGAACTTAAGCAATTGGGGGCAACCTTTGATAACGCCAAGGACGATTCAGGTGTTACGCCCAAAAATGTCGGTTTGGCGCTGGTATTCTGGCCTGGAATTATCGTTAACGAAGTTCGATCCAACAAGAATCAAGACTCAATCAGCGACCGCATGAAGCACCTCGGTGCACTGTATAACGCAAAGTGTCTGGGTAAGCCCCTTAGAGAGTAGCTGCTTGGAGAAAGCGATCAGTGCCCCCACTGGCGCAGGGGCATTCCTCGTCGATATTTACAGGTTTAAGTCCAGCCGGTCACGTCGGCCAGCGCATCACCAATTTCAGCAAGGCTGCGTACCGTGCGCACACCCGCATCTTGCAGGGCTGCGAATTTATCATCCGCCGTACCCTTGCCGCCTGCGATGATCGCACCAGCATGGCCCATGCGCTTGCCCGGGGGCGCTGTGACACCAGCGATGTAGCCGACCACTGGTTTGGTCACATTGGCTTTAATGTACGCCGCTGCCTCTTCTTCTGCAGTGCCGCCGATTTCTCCGACCATGACTATGGCTTCCGTAGCCGGATCGTTTTCGAACAATTCCAGAACATCGATAAAGTGACTGCCAGGAATGGGATCGCCACCGATGCCCACACAAGAGCTTTGGCCAAAGCCTCGATCTGTGGTTTGTTTAACCGCTTCATAGGTGAGGGTGCCCGATCGGCTGACAATGCCTACCTTGCCCGGCAGATGTATGTCGCCGGGCATGATGCCGATCTTACACGCACCTGGGGTAATGACTCCGGGGCAATTGGGCCCGATCATACGCG
>Ga0160422_10002859_pt1 | contig 10749 bp, 2 predicted proteins | sample Fk160mmetaG_FD_108192 | JGI IMG/M metagenome (GOLD analysis project Ga0160422, IMG submission 108192) | Marine microbial communities from the Central Pacific Ocean - Fk160115 60m metaG | ecosystem: Environmental > Aquatic > Marine > Oceanic > Photic zone | place: The Central Pacific Ocean... | reverse complement strand
TTTCATCAAAATTATCAAAATAGTTTTGTCCAGCTGATTTAAACTCTTCATATCCTAGAAGTTCACCACCATTATACTGCGGAGGACTCCACTGAACTGAGTCAGCAACAACACTCATCAACTGATCTATATCTTCGTTATAAAATCCAGTTGTAAATGTTTTAAAAGCTTCAATTTGTTGTTCAAATTTAGCTTTGTTTTCTTCGCTAACGGCATTGGTCACAGGTGCTTGACATGCAATAAATAATGTAAGTACAAATAATATAAATATATTTTTCATGTTTAATTTTTTAGTAAACAATTAATGTAAGAAATTTTTATGATTTTGAATTATAATTATTAGATTAAAATTAATAATAATCAGAATCTTCCCATTTTAGAAAAGTTGCAAATGGTAATGTGTCAAAATTAAATTTAAAAATCAAACCAATGAAGTTATCATTACTTCTTATTGATTCATTCAAATTAGACTTATAACCCAATCCAATTTCATAGTTTTCGATTGGAAATATCAATGACATGCCAATACTTTTGAGGCCATTTGAATAGGTGTTTGAGAAAAATTCTTCAAAAATATTAATACTAAAATTGTAAAATATTATTTCTTGATCTAATCTAAATTCTGAAAAATTAATGCCTTTATCCAATGTTGGTCTGTGAAAATATGTACCCATAGCAAATAGTCCAAAATTTTTAAATTCCTTTTGTAAACCTAGATTTATATCTGCACTCCTTCCAATTTTAACAGCGAGTTCATTATTACTAGATGTATTAGCTTTAGTTATGTTATTGATAGATAAACCAAAAAATAAATTTTGATTTTTAATTAAAAAACCAGAATTAAAATCTATATAACCTTTTGCTTTGTAATAATCCAATACAGGATCGTTAGAAGATAAACCACTGAAAATTTGATCCTCGAAATACAAATTTGAAAACTTACTAGGAATTCTAAAATGTGCAGAAATAAAAGGATATAAGATATATTTAGGATTAAGTCTTAATCTGTGGGTATAACTCAGTTCCAATTTAGCTTCACCAAGTCCAATATTTGAAAAATAATTGGATGAAACTTTGTATCCTAGAAAAAAATTATAATCTTGAAAATATGTGTTGCCGTAAAATATGGAATTATTTGCTGTCTTTTTATTTTTATCAAAAGACTGAATAGTTTCCAAAGTTAAATGATTTATTTCATTATTAATAGCAATGAATCCAGGATTATTAATCCCAGCCGTGGAAGTATAAAATAAAGATTTATGTTCTTGGGAAAAACAATAAAAATTAAAAATTAATATGAAAAATATTTTTTTCATTTATTCAATTATTGAAAAATATCCAGATTCATATATTTCAGATTCATCTAAAGTGTAACCTACAAATTTAAAATAGTAAACTTTATTTTTGTTCATTCTATTATATCCATCCCATCCATTAAGTAATATATTTTCTTTTAAGTTATTGCTTATATCAAAATCTTCAGAGTAAAGAATATTCCCAGTATTATCATATACATAAAATTCGCCCTTTACAAGTCCAGTAATTATTGGTCTAAAGTAATCATTCACACCATCATTATTAGGTGTAAATGCATTAGGGACCTCAAAAGTGTAACCTTTACCAATTAGGATTGTTTTCTTTATTTCCTTAAAACAACCCTGTCTATTATATAGTTTTTGAGTAATAACATAATAACCCTCTTCCTTATAACTATGATCAATTGGTGATTGACTATCTCTTAGTTGTACTATCTCATCAGAACCATCACCTAAGTCATAACTGACTGAATGATATTTTCCTTCAGAATTATTTTGAATTGTAATCTTATTATTTCTAAAAGGAAGCTTGTCAAAATCATTGAGAACAAAACCATCAGAAATTAAATTGAAATCTGGTTTACCTATACCTAAATTTAAAAGATATTCATATGTACAGCCAAAGTTATTTTTAACAACTAAATTTTCATATTCAACTGGACTGTTAATTTCAACTTTATATCTAATATATAATTCAGTATCATCAATAATACTTGAGACAAGATTTTCATTATTATATAAAAATTGAATTTGTGTTTCATAAGGGTTATATATTTTAATTTCCACACTACCAGGCTCCATAAGACATAATGACTGAGTAATCGTTGGTTCTGAAGCCATGAAAACTTTTTCATCAATTAAATGATGTAATTCTGTTTTATTACAGCCATTAAAGTCTGTAACTTTTGAAATATAATATCCAATATTTAAATTATCAATACTTAACCCTGAACCAATCTTTTCTAAAATATCTCCTTCTTTATTAGAATTAAACCATTCTATTTCATAAGCTCCATTTCCACCTGAGGGATTGGCTACTAAGGATCCAGTGGAAGTATCACATCCTAAATTAATAACACGGGTGTTAGATTTAATTTCTGTAACATTCATGTCAAAAGTAAATATTTCACTAATACAATTTAAACTATCGGTTATTTGTAAATTATAAAATCCTGGCTCTGTAACTATAACTCTTGGCTTATTATCAGAAAAGTTTGGTCCAGACCATTTATAAATATATTTTTGCTCATTATCAAATGGGTTACCCCCAATTAAACCATTACTAACATCAATTATTCCGGTATTTAATTCAGAATTATCTTGTTGGTCAGCACAACTGATTGTTTTTTCTATATAAAAATTAAGATCAGGTTCTTTAAATCTAATTTTTTCAGAGTTTAAAACCTCAAAATCAATTATTCTACATGCGCCAATATCATCAATTACTTTAATTTGATTTTTACCAAGTCTAATTTCATTTACATAAAATGAGTCTTGCAAATACAATATATCTTTGTCAATTTCTAATTCAATATCATTTAAATAAAACTTAAGAGGTTTAGATGATTTGTTATTCAAAACTCTAAACTCAAATGACCCAAGATCATTATAACAAATTGGAGGATTTGCCTCTATTATACCATTTAAGTTACTATCAATCTTATCAAATTCTAAATCAAAAAGAGGATCTAAATTTAATATCTCCGTTGAAACTGTTTGAATGCAGCCTGTGGAATCCTCAATTAGAAAAACATATTTACCTAATTCTAAATCATTAATTGTTATATCTCCACTTTCCGTAGGAATAACATTATTATCCACCAAATCATTATTTATTGTTAACTTATAAGGTGCAATACCATTGCTAGTATTTATAACAACAGACCCTTCCCCAAACTCACAATTAAAATCTTGGTGTTTAGCAGTATCCTCTGAAGCAATGAAGTTATTTTCTGAAGCAATATCAAAACTAAGTGAATTTGAGCATTTTATTTCCTCTCCATCCTCAAAATTTCTGAAGTGAGATCTGTCAACTAATACTTGATATTTACCGTTAGGTAGGTTTGTTATTTTTAAATAATCATCTGAAATATTAATATTGCTATACGATTCAATACTTTTCCAATCATTATTTTCATATTTAAACCATTTAATTTCATGTGAATAAATTGATTTATTTCCAGAGACAAAAATTTCTATCATCCCCTCTTCTTCACCATAACAAACATTATTTGACTTACTAACCTCAGTAATTGTTAAATCTGTTGGTTCATCAATTTTAATAATAGCCTCAGCACTTCCACAATAATTTGTTGCATCTGTTACATTTGCATAAATTTCTGCAAAGCCTGTACTAATTTTAAAATACCCATTAATTTCATCAGCCTCTATTACTTTATATTCTGCATCTGAAAACCAATTTACTTTATATGGTGACTTACCTCCAGTAACATTTAACTCTACAATACCATCAGTTGCATTATGACAAGAAACATTTCTAGATAGAACATCAACATCAATAACTTTTTCAGGCTGATCAATTTGAATAACTAACTCACTATTCATCTCTCCAGTAATGGAATTTGATGATTCAGAAAATCTACATCCATTTGCATCAATTATATCTACAATGTATTCACCACCTTTTAAATCATTAAACTGATAAATATTATCAAAAATATTTTCAGCGACGATAGCTCCATTAACTGAAATATCATAAGGTGCAACCCCACCTATGAAATAAACTTCAAATTGGCCATTACTTCCAGAATGACAATCAACATCCACGTGCTTTTCTAAAACTTCTGAAGCATATAATCCATCGGGTCTGTCAATTTGAAAAGATTCATTTTTTACACATTTTACTTCATTTCCATTAACGATTGAAATAGCTGAAACACTAACTTGATAGAATCCGTGCTCAAGATTGTTTATACTAAGGTTATCTTCATATTCATCTAATATGATATTATCCTTAAACCAACTTATTTTATATTCGACAGGAACATCTGAAAGGCTACCTCCTTCAATATCAATTGAAACATTACCATCTGGAGAATCATAGCATGATTGATTTTTTTTCTCACTAAAAGCTACCTTTATTTCATAAGGTTCGGAAATATCAAACTCTTCATAATAAGTTCCACACTTTTCATCAGCATCTTGAATTGTTAATTGAAAAGAATTTGATGGAAGATTATCAATTACAAAGTTTGAAGATTCTTGAGTAAGTGTTTTACTATAGTAAAAATTATTGGATTGTAATACAATGTTATATGGTGGGTTACCCCCCCCAATATTTCCAATTATAATTTTACCTGATTGTTCACCGAAACATTCAATGTCAAATTTTAAAACATCATCCACTTTAAACTCATCCAGCTCATCAACAGAAAATCTTTCTGAAATTGATTCACATCCATTACTATCTATAACCTTTAGGTAATAATCACCCACATCCAAACCAGTAAGATTATCAGTATATCCAACTGTATTCTCATCATCACTATTTCCACCTTTAAGTCCAGTAAAGGTTATATTTTGATTATCATCAACAAGATAAATTTCATAAGGTGCTTTACCATATAAAACTTTAAAATTTACTTCCCCTTTAGAACTTGACAATTTAGGATCACTGCAAGATGGTATTACTTCATTTATTGTAAATTCTAATTCTGCTGGACTATCAATATTAAAAATATCAGATATTAAACAATTATTTTGGTCAAAAATTTCAATTTTATAGTTACCAACCGATAAATCATTTATTTCAATATCTGATCTTTGATTAACCTCCCCATTTAAAATTATTTTATCAGATTCATCAATCAACCTGTACTTATAATAACTTATTTGATCGGATGTTTTGAAGGGAGTTCCACCATCAATGTTAATATAGACAGCTTTACCATCAGTTGATTCAACTGAATTATTAATACATAGTATATCTGAAATATTTTTTCCAGAATAGTTTAAGGTTTCACTAATTGTCACACTTTTTGATGTTTGACAGCCAATTATTGTTGTATCAGAGCTTTCAAAATAATCTCGCTCATACACAGTTATTGTATAATCTCCAAATGTTAAACTTTCAAGATTAAATATTTTATTTGGCTCAATCTCATAATTATTGTTGAATCCATTTGGGCCAGTTATTTTTACTAAATAATAAATATCATTAACATCCTCAGGATTTTGAAATGGAGAACCACCTGAAATTAAAATTTCTATAGTGTTATTCTCTTTTGAATTACAGTCATTTGTTAAACTTGTTTCAATATTAACCGTAGATTCAGGTGCTAATATTTCTTGTTGCAAGTTTATAATTTTACATTCATTAGAGTCTTTAAGTTCATAATTGTAAATACCTTTACCAACACTACCATAGGGGATTGAGTATGAGTATACCCCGGGTTTTCCGTATTGAACTCCGTTGACAAAATAGGGTGGTGTCCCTCCACTCAAATTAATTGTATACCGACCTTGATTCATAATACAATTGTAATTTCTAACATCATCAATAGATGCAGAAAACTCTGTTGGTTCATTAATTTCAAAATCAAATTGATTAGAACATTCGCCCTGAGAAACGGTTATACTATATTTTCCAGGATAAACTAAATCAGAAATATTTTTATTATTACTTTTAAAATTGTTAGGTCCAGTCCAAGAATAAGTAAATACACCACTACCATCACCTCCAACAAATGCAGGGTTAATCGATCCATCTTTAGCTCCAAAACAACTAATATCAAATGCAGCTATTGGTTCATTGGTAATTGTTATTGGTTGATTACCAGTAATATTAATATTTACAATATTTGATACACATCCATTTTTATCAGTTGCATAGAATGTATATACATTTCTTTCAAGATTATCAAGACTAAAATCATCAGAGTTTGTATTAATGTTTCCTCTATCTGAAGCAACAATTTTTTCATCAAAATAATACGTGTAAGGAGCTGTACCTCCACTAATTTTTATACTAAAAGCACCATCTGATTGACCAGCACAAGATTCAGGTTTTATTAAATAAGGAAGTTCAATTTTGAACTCATCTATTGTTTCTATAATTATATCATTTTCGTAAAAATATGATGAGCCATAAGAATCTAAAACTTCAACTCTATAAACTCCTGACTTAATCCCTTCTAACTTATTTTTTATAGAGGATGAACTAGTTACAGGTGAAAAATTGTTATTTGAGTCTTTTTGATACCAATTTACTGTATATGGCTGGCCATAGCCTCCAGAGTATTCTATGGTTATGGTACCGTCATTACCACCATAGCATATTGGGTTCGAGGTTACTACGGAATTAAAATTAAATATTTGTGGAGATTTAATTTCAAATATTTTTTCGATTGAGCAATTATTATCATCAGAAATTAATACTGTATAAATACCAGGCTTTAAATTCTTAATATTTTTTTCATTTGAAGAATAATTTTCTGGACCAGACCAACTAAATATATAATCAGAGTTATTTTTTAATGTTCCACCCAAAACCTCAATTGATATAGACCCATCATTTAATCCATATTTTGTTACATTAAATATTTCTGCATTTATTACTTGAACCTCACTACTTGGAGACTCTATTATCACTTCAAAAATATTAGAGCAATTATTTGAGTCCGTTATTTCTATTTCATAAATACCTGCCTTTAACTTAGATCTCTTAAAATTATCTTGATTTTTATTGACATCTCCTGAGTTTGAGAGGACTAACTCATTATTTATTTTATACTGATAAGGAGCTACACCACCCGAAACTGTTATTTCAAAATCTGCATTTTCTTCCCCAAAACAAATAATATTATTTTTAGAAATTAGTGCAACATTTAAAGATTGTTCTGGTTCGATAATTTCTATACTTTTTTCTGGAAAATTTTCTCCATCTGAGTCAGTAATAATTAATTTATATTTTCCTGATTTTAAATTTGAGGCTTTGCTATCATTTGAAATTAATTTATCATTTGAATCATAATATAAAATAGTGTAAGGTTCTTGTCCACCTGTTGGATTGGTTATAATTTCTCCTGTTGATTCGCCATAACACAATACATTTGTTATTGATAAGTTATAGTTGAAGTCCCCAACATCTTCTACTTCAAATGATTTTTCAAAAAAGCATCCTTTTGAGTCAGTTACTTTTAAATAATAAACCCCAGGTTTTAAATTTTCAATATTTTTTTCTTTTGAACTAAAATTTAAAGTTGGGTTTGTCCATTCATAACTGTAATCACTGGTTCCACCACTTATTTCAATAGTTATTGAGCCATTTCCATCATCAGTGCTTGAATTAACAATATTAAAACTTGATATATCTAAACTAGCTTCTGGTTGAGTAATTTTTATTTCATTATCATCAGATATACATCCATTATTATCAATAATTTTAATTGAATATATTCCAGCACTTAAATTATAAATTTTAAAATCTTCATTAGCATTAATATTGTTTTGGATCACTTGATTATCTACTAAAACAGTATAAGGTGATACTCCTCCAGTAGCCTTAATTGATAGATATCCATCATCTTCACCAAAACAACTTAATTCTAGTTTATTATCATTTTGTAAGTTTATTTCAGGTCTTGATAAAGGCCCAATTACCGAAATTGTTTCAGAAACTATTTGATTATTTTCTTTATCATTTAAAGTTACCCTATAATTACCATTAATAAGATTTATAAGTGTTTTAGGATCATTGTCTTTATCATCAATTTCTGTCCATACATTGTCAATGTTTTTTTCCCAAATAATTTTGTAGGGACCTCCAGCTCCACCGACAGGATTAATTATAATACTTGCAGTATCACCATAACACTGAATTGGCTTAGGATAAACTAAATTTAATTTTAGTTTAGGGTCAATTATTTCAAAATCTGAGGAATTAATATTATAAAAAATATTATCTGTTGGCATAACTCGAACTCTTGCAGTTTTTGTTTTCACGAAATTTGGAACCTTTACATTCTCAACTCCATCATTAGGTGTGTTAGATATAAGATTTATTGGGAAAGTATAGCCTCCGTCTAAGGATAAATCAATATTCATGAATGCCGAATTTTTAGCAGCTAGATGATTCCAAATAACTTCCATGTATTCATCTTGATGATACTTTAAATCTTCTACTTTTTGACTCAATACACTAAATGCACCATCATCAGAAAACTCTGCATTAATAACATAATCCTCTTGCATAACACTTCCTCCACCTTCGTTGTCATCCCTTACAGTAAATGTAAAATTCATTTGACGTGATAGTTGTGGAATTACTTCCCATGTGGTCTGTATTTCTCCATTAGCGACAGTTTCAGTATTTGGGAAACTTCTTACAATTTGGTTGTTAGGAAATAAAGATCTAAACATTGGACCAATAACACTTGTATTAACTGGCGGTGATAATGTTTTTTCTCCATCCATTTGCTCCCAACTATATAATAATTGAGTTTCCTCATTATTACTATCTTGAATCTGTATTCCATTACCTAACATAAATGGTGTACCGGTTGGAATTGTATAATTTAGTCTGTCAGGAGGTATTTTATAATCAGGACTTGGATTTAAAAAATTTTCTGCTAAAACTCCACATGAGGTATTTCTCATATGATTCGTCATCTCTTTAATTGACTTGGCATGAAAATATTGGTTATACTCCCCTGCTTCCCTATATCCCATAATTGTTGTACCTGCTCCAGGTTCAACTCTGTTTGTTCCGGACCCAACATTAGAATTAAATGTGTGATAAGCACCAAATTGATGACCTATTTCATGAGCTACAACATGCATAAAAAAATTATCATTAGGTGTGCCTGAACCAGAAACACCACCAGCTTTTAAACCTCCACACAAAGCATTTAAATAAGCTACACCACCATAATTTGCAGCATCAAATACATGACCAATGTCATAATTATTAAATCCAATGACATTATTTAAAATATTTATACTTTCTGAGAGTTGTTTCCCTTTATTATAGTGTGTTATACCATCTTTAGTAGTGTCAAATTCAATTAAAAATTCATTGTTTTCAATTAATTCAAAAGTTACCCCTAAATCTCTCTCATATATAGAGTTGATTTCTGCTAGAGTTACTCCAATTTCACCCAAAACAATAGATCTTTTTTTGGAATTATCTAAATCTTGAGCATTATATTCATTGATAAAATAATTAGACCATTCAGATGATGGAATTACAGCTATTCTATATACAATTAAATTAGGAGTTTCACCAACAGGATCGAGATTATTTGCTATTGAAGTTTTTTTTTGTTCTTCTCGGGAATCTATACCACAGTTTTCATCATCAAATTTCAAAAATTTATTTGATTCAGGCTCAATTTTTACACTCTGAATAAAAATATTTGAGTCTAAAGTATTATTTAATGTTATCTTAAGTGTTTCATTAATTATTGTGATATATAAGAGATTATTATCAATTAAATTAATATAAACCTTAATTTTATCATCATCAGAAATTCCTCTGTAAATTTCAATATTATTAGAGTCAGCCAGATCAGACTCAAAAACATTTGTCTTTTTGAAATTGAAAATTTTTGTAGTCTTCGGAGTTATTGGAATAGGTAAATTAAATGAAGATTTATTTTGATTTATTATACTTATTATATCAGAAAAGGAAGTGGAAAAAACTTTATTTCCAGAGTTTTGATAATTCTCATTGTAATTCCAGCTGATCTCTTGTCCATAAAAATTTAAAGCAAAAAGAAGAAATACAACTCTAAAAAGACTTTTAATCATCTTATTAAAGTTATATCAAATAATAATAAAATAAAAGTGCTTAAGAGTGTCGGTTTAATATCCCCACATATCAACATCAAAGTCAAGAATTTCTTTCTTAATTCTTTCAGACTCCATAATTAATCTCAATTGATATTGCCTGTTAGACTCACCATTTCTTTGTCTTATATAATCTCTAATAGTTCTATCACCATAAACATTATCATATTTATAGATGTAAGAGCTGAATCTTCTATTTACAAGAAGATCATCAAAAGAGATTCTATTGTTGTTGTTTTTATCATTAAAAACCAAATGATTACTTAAAATATCTCTAATGGAGGGGTACCAAATCCAAAAGTATCCTTGTTCTTTACCAGACTCTTTTAAATTTCTACCCACTGGCTGGATACCTAGTAGACGATATTTCATTTCAGAATGTTTTTTATCAAAGAACCAAACACCCTTTATTTTATAACCAGTAATATCGGATGAGGTTGCATAGGTTTGGGGCCTTGAATCACCAGGTGTGTATTTACTCCCATAAAAATCTTTAATCTTTTCAGTTCCAGTGATCTTATTGGAATTTAAAAAATTATCATTTCTTACATCAAACACCTCATCTATACTACCATTTTCAACATTTTCTCTAATAATTTTCCATAGAGATTTTCTAGTGGATGTA
>Ga0160422_10002857_pt1 | contig 10750 bp, 6 predicted proteins | sample Fk160mmetaG_FD_108192 | JGI IMG/M metagenome (GOLD analysis project Ga0160422, IMG submission 108192) | Marine microbial communities from the Central Pacific Ocean - Fk160115 60m metaG | ecosystem: Environmental > Aquatic > Marine > Oceanic > Photic zone | place: The Central Pacific Ocean... | reverse complement strand
TGCCTACAGTAGTTGTTGCGTTTCTTCTCATGTTGATTAGTTCTTCAGCTTGTTCTCTATTACTCATTCTACGGTCCCCTACTGTCTTGTTTTGTGTTTTCTTACCTTTTACAAATCCTGCAATACCTCCTGCTACCGCCCCAATACCAGCACCAATAGCTGTGCCAATACCCGGTACTACACTACCTATAGTAGCACCCATAGCAGCACCTTTACCCACCCCAGAGAGTGTTGTACCAGCTACGTTTTTTCCTGTGGCATCATCAGCTCCTTCTTGTATAGCTTGGCCAGCCATATCCACCACCTGTCCCGCAGCTCCTATCCCACTCGCTGACATTCCGCCACCACCTGCAGCTGCTCCAGCCGCATCTCCTGCAGCACTTGCTGCTACCTCAGTACCTGCTTCAGCAAGCTTAGGTGTTACAGCTTCTGTTACTTGACTTGCATCAATCTTAGGTGCAGCTGCTTCTATATCTGCAACACCTGATGCTTGTTTACCTGCAGCAACTATGGCATCATTAGGGTTCTGACCAGTAAAGTCAGTACTGTACATACCGCTTGGTAGTCCTGGAACTGCCTGATTTTGTGCAGTCATAGGTGGCAGTGGAACTTGCTGCGGCTGTTGTGGCTGTGAACGCATTTGGTCCATACGAGCATCAAACTGTGCTGACTGCGCAACAGCTTGCTCTGCAGTCATATTGTTCCCATACTGAAAGTTGTAGCCAGGCTGACCTATTTGGTTTAGCTGGTTAAGCAAGTACGGAGATTGTTGCTGATTTAGAAATGCACCCTGTTGAAGCTTTTGCATGATCTCACCATGCTTAGCTTTTCTCATGCGAGCTTGTCTAGCCCGTTTTCTTGCATCCTTAAGATATTTTTTTCTAGCCATTATCTGTAAGATTTACGGAACTTAGTACCCACACCATACAAATATACTAAATTTCGGTTGGAGTTATCAGCAATAAGGCGGACTGCGAGGTAGTGATCAATTAACTTTCTCCTGTTGTGCCATTGCTTATTTGTCTCTATATACTCGAGGTTAGGTGATCCCTCTTCTAAGAACATTGTAATGTTCTGTGGTGTACTGGTAACCTCTGTAGTTATGTACCCAGATACGTTTTCAGTCCCAGATATCAAGTTACCTTCAGTTATAGTCTGCTGCTTGGACATATCACGAAAGTCATTGATATACCAAGTCTTATCTACTAGTCTTGCGTTGTTTAAGTAGTTTATTGTAGTGCTGGTCCCTGATATCTGCGTAGAGTTGTACACGTAGAAAGTATTGAATACTGTGTCTGTGACTTTCTTCAGCTCCGACGTGTACACGGAGTCAGCTATTGCAGCTTCTGCATAATAAAATATAGAAGAATATAATTTTGCCTCAGCCTTGGCTGTGTTGTCTATGTATTCTATTTCAAAATTGTATAGTCTACCATAGAATCTACATGGATTCTCGTTGTTGCTGTGTTCCCAAGAACTGATGATGTTTGTCTCTTCGTTATCCTGCCCTGGATTATCTATACCATTATCTGTGAAGCTTATCAGATGCTGAGATGTACTAGCATATAGGTTTGGGAGATAGCTGTGTCTGCTACCGAATACCCCGTAGTCTGGGTAGTACGATATTGTCCAACCTGACTGTGTAAAGTACCGTGGGTTACCAAACCATATTGGTCCTGCAAACACCTCACCTGTCTGCCCTGGTGGGTCTAGATCTTCACCATTACCTTCATCTACTTCTTCGTCTACAAATACTTTACGACTGCTATCTATCAGATCATATCTAGACTCGCCCTCTAGCACTTCCTCCGTTGCTGTATAAACCAGCCCATCTTCTCCTACATAGTGTGGTATGTTGTTGATGATGCGTATGTTACCAGCATTGAAGTCGTCCATAAACTGCTTTGTAGGTACAGGCTCACGCTTTGTAAGCAGCACTCTACGGAACATTGGATCATACCCCATGGTAAATCCAATAGGTACATTAGTGCCTGCAGGAGAGTCTACAAAGAAGCCGTTGGCTGCCGCGTCAGGGCTGTTTAGATCTATACCTAGTTGCTCTACAGCAAATGGTAGATTATCTCTTAGCCATGTCTCCATGCCTTTGCCTATTGTCTCGATACCGTTAGGTCCTGCACTGTAGAATGCCCTGTCCTTGTAGTTGATGTAGAAGTGCCCTTGTGGTGTGGTTACATGACAGTGTCTAGACGTAGTTCCACCATGTCCTATCGTAGCCTCTTGCACTTCGTCTGGGTCTTGAGCAAAGATGTCACCACTACCAATAAATGCGTTGACTGGTGATATCTGCAGCTCCTCCTTACCCTTGGTTAGGAACAATGACCTGTTGGTATGTATGAACAGTATACCTCTGTTGACAAACAAGTTCATTATCTCACCCCTATGTGATGCTATGTCTGCAAAGTCAAGGGCTCTGAATGTTCTGTATCCGTCTGCCAAGCTTCCGCTATCAACCACAGATCTTACAACTCTTCTTGGGAACTGATCGATGTCTGCTAGCTGTGATACAGAAGGCAGTGGTACAGCTACCTTCATGTCCTGTAGGGCAGAGTAGTGCTCTGAGTAAAGCATATTATCTGCCTTAGTAAGGTCCTCTGTTGGGGGCTTGAACAGTACCTGGTTTGCACTGTCGTGACCAAATACCTTTGTTTGTACCCCTTTGACAGAATCATTGACGTGTCTAAAGCCTATGTTGTCATCGCTCTCACACATAAACGAGAACAACGTAGAGACAGGGTTTACATTGCCCTTAACCCAATTTGTTGTGTCTTTAAGTATACCTAAGGAATCTAGAGCAGCAGTACGGAAGTCTCCCCCTGTATACCCAAAATCGTCTAGTTTATTTGCATCCCAGTTCCATATTGGGGTATTACCATTGCTGGTTCCAAACCTGCTGTCATCTGAAGAATGCCTGTTTGGATCTCTTTCCATAGGTATATCAGCTTGGAATCTATCGCTGTCTACCCCGACTGCATCTGCCATGAATGCTGCGAGCTCTGTGTTCTGATCTACTGCATCTGAGAATACAGCACCCTTATCTCCTCTACGCGAAGCAGCTCTCCAGAAGCAGTGTCCATATGTAGTAGATGTACTACGGAATGTGTACCTGCTTATGTAAGTATCGCCCCCAAACACACTTCCATTAGTGTTTACTGTGGTAGATGCTCCTGCATAGTAGTTCTCTGTGTTTTGCTTTTGGTCCTTTGCTGCCCCAGTGACCAGGTTTGCGTTCTTTATCTGCTGGTAGTATCCTGTCCATACCAACTGTTGACTGTCAAAAGGATTAAATACGTCTGTTTTAATAGCACACACATTTAGCAGCCATGCCATAGGCATACCAAAGAGCTGGTCGCTAGCTTTTATAGTGTAGTTCAGACCTCTGAACAGTGCAGGGTCATATCTACCATTACTCTCACTTCCCTGAAAGTAGCTTGACAGACTCTGATTGTCTCCGTAGTATTGGTATGTTAGAGGTATCCCATCTGTTGCGGCATCGGGGAACAGCCATCTATGTGCTTCTCCCCATCTAGTAAGACCATATGCGTTTCCAGCTCCCAACCAATCAGCGTTCCATCTTGGGAGGTGTCCTCTAAGCGTTGGGAGACCACTTATCAGGCTTAGAGCAATACAGCTCTCCCCAGCTTCATTGTATAAGAAGTTTACACCTTTAAATGAAGAAACATTTTCTGTTTCAAACAGGCTTCTACCAGGTAGGTAAGTTGCCCCTTTGGGCTCTATAGCGAGAGATACAGAGTTATCATATATGTCTCCTCCCCAGAACCTACCTAACCACTGGCTTCCGCCAGATCCCTCTCCTTTGAAGTCTCCTGCTTTGATTACAGACAGTGACTTTAGTGCTGTACGAGGAGAAAGATATACCGTGCCTACCATGACTGACGTATACCAAGCTCTGATACGAGACTTCTTTGCTTCTCTCTCTATGATTGTTTCCTCATCGTTATCTGCTATAGGTTCTCTCAGATCATCACCCCTACGAATCATACGGGACCTTTTGTTCTTTTTGAGCCCCTCATTCATCTCGTGGATATCTACGTTGAATGTATCAGAGATGTCAAGAACTCTATTGATGCCTACAATTTGATCTTCATCACCAGTGATGTTGTTTACATGAAGCGGGTCATGATAGTAGAAGTCATTAGTATTCTTCATGTCAGGACTTACCCAACCAAGAGAAGGAAATACTGTACTTGCCTGGTCCTTCCTAGCTACATCGTTGAACTGCAATTCACCGGTTTCGTCTACGTAGCCTCCCCCTGATCTGTACGCACCTTTCAACTTAGTGTAATCAGCCGGCTGTACATAGTTTCCTGGTCCACCTGCAAACATCCTGAATATGACAGCGGCTTGACACTCTACGTGTGTAGCTGCAGCTAAAGACTGCTGCTTACGTAGCATTGTAAAGTCATGAAACTTAAACACAGGCTGCCCCCAGTATCTCTGTCCTGCAAACGTTTCATCTACTGGGGGCCTCCAAGCTCCGTATATGTCTAGGGAACTATCATTTGTGTGGTCCAGTGTGCCGCACATATAGAATGCTTTCTTGTAAGGTCCCTGTACAGCAACTGCCAAAGATTGCTCAGGTACAGATGCCATTCTTGGGTGTGCCGGTATTGCTAGACTCTGACCTAAAACTGTTCTGCTTTCAGGCTTCCTCTTAGCATAATACAGTTTGTACCCCTGCACCTGAGATAATATGAACTTAGGGATTACAAGTTGGCTCAGCTTAAACCCTAGTATTTTTACCTCCTCATGAGCAATTAGAACTCCCTGACCATCAAGGGAGCTAGGAGTGAATCTAGCAGTACCCTCAGCCTTGCGTGCTTGTTCAGGAAAATTAAAGTTAGTAGCTCTTTCTGTCTTGACTACCTCAAACCCATCATGTGTAGCACTTGGGAATCTGTGGTGTCTAACGTTCTGACCTGCTAAAGTACTGTTGGGGTCGACAGATACACTACCATCAGGGTTTACGCCCGCTATCAGAAAGTCTTGTGTGTTTGGATATTTCTCATTGTGGTTTTCCCAAAATCCCATCTGAGATCCTGTGGTGTTTACACTTGAGGTGTTCATTGCCTGATAGATCTTTATGTTTCTATCTTGCTCTCGTAACTCCTCAGGTCTTACACCTGTTGCGCTGTATATGCCGTCAAGATCATGCTCCGCCACCAAGTCAGTTTCGCTGATTGTAGCTATCTCACTAGAGTAGGCACTTTGTAGCAGGTATACAGTGCCGCTGCCTCCCGCACAGACTTCAGTGTCTACTTCTGCAATTATCTCTTTCCACTCTTTACCTCCAGTTAGTGAAGGTACATGGGCATTAAGCCATAGCTCTAACTTGTTTGTTACGGTGCTTCCTGTAAACCCTGCTCCAAAAGCACCCCCAGCACTAGAGTCTGCTCCTATAAATCCATTAGGTGCTCCCCCTCCTGCTACTGCATCTGTTGCTACACTTGCGTCAATGGAGCATGGTAGACTGTTAGCATTAAAGTTATCGATTGCTACAGCTTCATTTATTAGTGTATATCCCCCCGTTGTTCTGTAGATACCAGCACTATACCCAGTATTGTCCCACTGCCCCAGAGCTTCGTTACCACCACCTGTTCCTTGGTCTATAGTAGCTTGTGGTATGGTTTGATAAACCACTGTAGCAAAAGTAAAGTTACTGGGATCAGTAGGATCTTCTGCCTTGAAAGTAATCTTCTTATACCCTGCAGGATGATATAGGGTCTCTTGTCCTGACAAAACACTCCCTGGGGCCCTGCCTGGTATGTGATACGCAAAAGTCTCTGTACCGTCTTTTAGTACAAATGAGATGTAAAATGCATACACTTCCCCACGTCTGAAGCTTTTTTGCTTGAAGCTGTATCTAGGATCTCTGTATCCCTTCTTAGTATTGAATGCAGCTGTACTATCTATGAAGTGATGATTCAGCAGATCAAAGTAACTTTTACTTACTATCTGCCTAGGTGAGGTTGGTGACCACCCTGACCCTACATTAAAGTTGTACTTCAACTGGTAGTCTTGTCCTACTTTGGCATCAAATGCCTTGAGCAGCTGAGAGTACCCTTGGTTCAGTACAAAGGTGTCGTAGTATTCAGGGTCAAACCCTGTTCTAATATCTACTACAGGCTCAATCTCTATATTGTGTGCAAAGGGTTGAAACCCTATGTCTTTGTTGGTGGTCAGATTACCTAAGTATAATCTGTTATCAAGTTGAGACAGGTTGCTTGCAGAGGTGTATGTTACATCATCTACAATTACGTCCTGGTCCGACAATATCTCTACTGTCTCCGAACCTGTATAGGTGATTACCTGCAGTCCTCCCTTTATTGATTGTACTGAGGGTAGCTTGAAAAACGTTTTTGTTTCATCTATAAGCTGTACAACACAAGGCTGTATTTGCTCATACTCCATATCACCAGGAACAGTAATGGTCCAAGCTATAGACTTGTTGGTTGGGCTACCTCCCTGTGCCCCTATAAACGACGCAGTGGGTAGTGCTGTTTCACCTCCCTCTGTAATGTACACAGGGTTGGACATGGTGAAGTAGTTTGTCTCTAGACCTGTATTGTCCTTGTAGGCTAGAGCTAGATAGTAAGCACCTGTTACTACGACACCACCTGTAATTATCTCAGCTGTCTCAAACATGCAGTGCGACCCTACACGAGGGAAGAGCTGCAGCTTGTGTCTAGTGTTTGTAGTGTTGTATAGATTCTCAGGTTCACCCCCATTGTATCTCCACTGCAGTTGCTTGGTGATATTAATCACCCTTGGTGGGTTTGTTGTAGATACATAGTCAAACCCGGGGTATGCTTCTTCTATTTTCTTGTAGCCATCTGTAAAGTATACTAGTATCTCATTGGCTTGATTTTTTCTAAACTCACACTGTATAATGTGGGTCTCACGAAAGTTCAGTTGGTCATCTCTGTACAGCACTACGACCTCCTGGTTCTTGGTATTTAGAATACGTATCTCGTCGTTGTAGTTGGCTGCGGTTACGCCTGGTACAGGAGCCGTTATACGATCTCTCCCAAACAGAACAATGTTGTCATTGTCGATAGTGACATGTCCTAGAACTTTAAAGTTCCTGTTTTGTGGGTACTCATACGTACCATACTCATTGACAATGCTACCCTTCTGGATGTTAAGATTCGCATTGAGAGCATCCCTCATCGTACCCTCAGCCTGATCAATTCTGGCTGAGTCTTTGACCATACCGCCCGTTAACTTCTTCATCTACCAAAAGTGTTATACTGACCTCTGTAAATATCTTCTCTCTCTGCGAGATTGTCGAATGTAAAGCTGTGTCTGTTGATGTTAGGAATAAGTCTAACCCACTGGTTCATGAAGTTCTCCCATCTGTCGAGGTCTGGGAACACAGATGCATTTCGAGCCTGTGTGCAGTAGTACTTCCACTTCTGGTCAGCAAAGTCATACTGTATGCCATTGTCCTTACGCATACCCCCAAGAAGCATCTGCTTGTAGATGTACCAGAACATAGCTTCTCTGTAGCTGATGTCGTCAGGCACCATAGGATAGCAGTCAGGGTCTGTAGGCATGGCCTTATAGCTCATGCACAGCATGCCTTCAGGAAAACTTGTTTTGATATGATCGTTCTCTATGAAGTAACAATCCGGACCTTCGTTGTCACACTCGTCACACCCTATGCCCGCATGCATTGTAGAAGTGCAGTACTGCAATGTCTGCACATTTTTCATTGTCTGCCCTCCCATAAGCGTGTTTTCTAAAACTACTATGCGTGCATTGAGATCTCTGAGATCATTGTCTGTAGTCTTCGCTATGGTATTATAAGCCTCTACATCACTAGCAGTTAGATTAGAAGTAAACGTCCCATCTGTGGACTGAACTACTTTAGTATTCAGATCATCTCTGACTTCAGTATACGTAGCATTGAGCCCTTTTACTTCTCTTGTAAGTTCGAGTATCTCAGACGTAGTAGCATCTCTGTTTGGGTAAGTGCTTGTACCTACCTGCTCTACATAGTAGAGATCTGCAGGTAGTGTACACTTGTGGTCCTTTACATATACAGTGCAAAGCTTGGACTCCATCTGAGCGCTAGCTCCTATGTGTTCAAGTGCTTCACCTATCCACTCTATGGCATCATGAATCCAGTCCCCTCCTTCGGGGTTGATGTCACGCATTACTTTGCGAACAATCTCTTTACTTGATACTGTCTTATATATTGCCATGCTTTCTAAATCTTAGATATGCTAAGTCATCGTTTCTTAGAAGAGAAGTAAGCTTCTCTTTATTCCCCTTTATTCCTCGGGTTGGGGTAAACCTGTAGGCAGACTTGTTGGCTAGTTTACACCTAGACTTCTGCCAATGGTACTTGCAGTACCAGGGATCTGTATAGTAGATAAACCACTTCTCCCCATCCCCAGTTGCTGCGTTGTACAGCTCTTTGTCCTCAGCTATTAGTTCCTGCTTGTACTTATTGCTTTCCCACCAGTCTATTGTAGGCTTACTGGGATTGCGCTCAATGCGTCTAATAGATAGGGTGGCCATGTTATGGCCCATGGGGAACTCTTTACCATCTAGGATCATATCAATTACATACATGTTGAATTCCTCACATATCTGCTTAAACAGACGAGTCTCTATAGGGTCTTCAACGCTTTGTATGTAATCCTTATGTATGTCCTTGATAGTATGCACTTACTTTTTCTTTTTACCCATAGCGCTTGGCCCACCCTTCTTAGTACAACGCACACCCCAAGCGTTAGCATATGCTGAGGGGTACACATCAAACTTTGCTCTAGCTGCAGCCTTACAAGGTCCACTTATTTTAAATCCACCTTTCTTGTATTCAAGAGGTGGGTAACTCATTTCTTCCATGACACTCTCTTTGATGATTTTTTACGTCTCATACCAGCTCTAGTACAGGCACTGAGGGTAGGACGACAGGCTGGGTAGCCTGTCTTCCTAGGTTTAGAAGCATCTTTTCTACCGCACGGCACGAATTTGCCTGCGGCCTTTGATGCCTTACAGTCAACCCATCCCCTGCCTTGATTTCTACTAAACCACTTCTTAAGTCCCTCGCTTGCCATTACTTCTTCTTTTTACCGTAGCCTCCGAATCCTTTTCTCTTACGACGGTCTTTCATTTTTGCTCCAGCAATTTGATCAGCCTTAGTAGGATTAGGGTTGTTATCGATACCTGCCTTCACACTAAGTTCTCCAAATCGACCAGCCTTCTTACTTGAGCCTTTCATTTCTCCCATTTGATACCGCATCTTACCCATCATAGCCTTACCCTTTGCCTCCTTAACCATCTTTCTACCAGCAGCTCTTGCTGACTTTACCTCAGCACGCATTCCTCTTCTATCCATCTTTTTAGCCATTCTTCTACCTCTACGGTCTTTGATCTTACCAGCACGTGTTTCAGCTCTAGCCATAACTTTAGCTGCTCTTCCTGTTGGCTTCTTTTCTGCCATAGGAGTTGATGTCTTAGCTGTAGGCTTAGCTGTTTTCAATGACTTGCTAGGCCCAGCCTGAGCAATAGCTTTAGCACCTTTAGCTTGAACTCTTGAAGGAGCTGCTGCTGGTCTACGACGTGCAGGTGCTGGAGTACTACGACGCGGTGCAGGTGGCCCATCAGGCTGAGCTGATTGACGCGGAGCTGGTTGTGTTCCTCTAGGAGCTGCATCTGCCGCTCTCTGCTCTTTAGTTCTGTTAGCCATTCTAGTACGGTTTATCCTATCAGCTCTTGCTTGACTCATTGAGCCAGCGTTTGGCTTTGTTGGGATATACATACTTCTAGCTTTCACACCTGCTGCTATTTCTTCTTTGGTACGACCTTTGCTAGTTTGAACTCTACCTACTTTATTGCCGTCTTTATCAAAGACACTTGTCCCTTTTACAGTGAACCCATCAGGTATTTTTACAGCCTTCTTGTATAATGGATCTCCAGCTTTTGCTAGTTTAGTTCTTCCGGAAACAACGTTTCCGAACTGCAATTTCTTAGGGCCCTTGTCTAGGTATTCCCCAAGCCTTTTTTTCTTTTTCATGGTTTTATAAAATTATGGAGTTGTCTCATGCTCTATGCTTGAGGTTCCTAGGTTATTTGTTGTGTCAAAATCGACAACAGTCGTTACATGCCAATAGGTATTACTTCCTGGGTCAGCATCAGCTTGAAGACTTATTGAACAAGATTCTCCAGCATCGAAGTGCTTTGCGTTATCAAAGACAAAATGAAAAACGTGGTTACTATCGGATGTACCAAACGCTAACACTTCTGTCTCTTGTGAATTCCAGTTACTGCTGGTAAATATGCTATCCCCAACAGGTAAAGTTTCTATACCTACTGTAAAGTTCCCCCCAGTTCCTACCTGACTACCTTTTATAGATACAGACCTAATTCTGCCGTCGAAAGGCATTAGCATTGCGGCTTCTTCTTGATACACCTGAGATTGCTCATTAATATCCTTAAACGGTAGGTAGTGCTTGAGTGTTGAGATATCATCAAAGAAACTCTGTGAGTAGACTTGAGTTAGAGTAGAACTTGCAGGAGCACTATTTGTGAATGTGATCTTATCATCCGCTCTAGCAATAGTAAGACCTGTGCCTGCTTCTAATACTACATCATCTGTAGTCGCATCACTACCAGTCAATCTGATCTTCTCTTCGTCACTGTTATCCCCATCCACACAAGATACCGCGTATGTAGTATTGGTTGAGGCAGGAGTGCTATG
>Ga0160422_10002856_pt1 | contig 10751 bp, 8 predicted proteins | sample Fk160mmetaG_FD_108192 | JGI IMG/M metagenome (GOLD analysis project Ga0160422, IMG submission 108192) | Marine microbial communities from the Central Pacific Ocean - Fk160115 60m metaG | ecosystem: Environmental > Aquatic > Marine > Oceanic > Photic zone | place: The Central Pacific Ocean... | reverse complement strand
TGGGCACTGACCGGAATGGGGCCGGACAGGTGGAGGCAGCCTTGCGGTTTGACGAAAATAATCGGTTCTGCGGCTGGCTTGTTGCCCAATTCAAGGGCGTGTTTTGCAAAGGTCCGAATCGTGCACCACATTGCCATGATGCGTTGAAGACCGCCCGGTTCATGAATCGCGCGCCCACGAAGTATGATAGCCTCCTTGCCACCGTTTCTTCACATGGCGAACGAATGGAGCATGCGAAAAAGACGGCCCGTTCGAAGAAAGAACATCGCTCCGCTGCTGAAACGACTTGAGGAAGATTTGGCCATCGATCTCAACGTCGACGGGGCTTTTTTGGAAATGGCGGAATACGGGCCTTGGACGATGGTGTTTGTTGACCGTACACCCCTTGTGATTGAACTGCAGGATTTGGAGGACGAGCGATGCGTCTTCCTCACGTTGCGCGGCTTCTTGGAGCATGTTGAAGCCCTGAAATGGGTGGAGGTTGACCACGGTGCCATTCCTTTTTTGATGAACGGCGCCGATTGCATGGTAGCCGGCGTGCACGCAGCGGAGGCATCGGTTCAGTCCGGCGACCTGGTTTGGATTCGTGACATGACGCACAAGCGCCCGCTTGCCTTGGGCTGGGCCGTAAAAGACGCAGAGCAGTTGGTTGCTGAAACCAAAGGCAAAGGCATCAAAACCTTGCATTGGGTTGGTGATGAACTCTGGGAAATGGAATGAGAAGAAGCCAAATAAAGGAGAGCGGTTTCTTTTCCATCATGAAGCGTGTCTGTGCCGTTTTGGTAATGTGCAGTTTGATTGCCATGGGCGCCCTGCCGGCCCAAGCCGGTTCTGCAACGGCAGGTGAAGACGTCAACCCCGACGGTACCGCCCCGTTCACGGTCGAGGAACGAACGACCCCCTCTCAGGACGGGCAGGCCTGGCAACTGAAGGTGGCCTTGAGTCAAGAGGCGACTGACAACGGCACAACCCTCGCCATCACCACCCAAATCTGCACCAACGATGGGGTTTGCGATCCACCAACACTCCAAGAGGCAACGGTAAGCGACGACGGTCAAACCTACAGCATGGAACTCACGCCGCCCACCGACCACACCTACGTCAACTGGCGTGTCAAGGCGACATACGACGACGACTCAACCGAAAATTTCCCGTCGGGAGACTGGTACAAAACATGGTCAACGTGCTACTACGACGACGGTAACTTTGGCGGCATCCACGCAACGAGTGATGGTTGCGACGTGCCTGCTTCCGGTGAAAGCGAAGGGTTCCTGCCCGGCTTTGGCATGTTGACCGTCCTTGGGACGCTCGTCGCTGCCTCAGTTGTTGTTGGGCGGCGGATCAGCTGACCTATCCACGAAAGTGATGTTCAACAAGGCGCTCGACCAACCGACGTTGCTCCTGGTTCCACGCCGTTAAGCAAACCGAAACGGAATTGCGCTTTTTGCTCAGCACACCATCGCAGAAACCAGATGCGGTCAAATCGCTTTCAACCAGTGGCAAGTGTTGACCTTCAAACGTCAACAGGCAGCCGTTGTCCATCACGATGGCGTTTCCGGCAGCAAACACGAGGGTTTGCTCTTCCACCTTCGCTTTCATGCCCCCAGCGTTGAGAAAGCGCTTCAGCGCCGCCAAGATGGCCGCGCCGTCGGACTTTGGTGCATCATCAACACCGCCGTAGGCCGAAAGAAAGGCCAGTTCTGTATCGTTCTGCTCCATGAGGTGGTCAAGACCGCGCCCTTCGGAACCCATCATCCCAACTCCTCTACGGAGAGGCTCGTCCAACCGATCAGCCGGCCGTCCGTGCCGTCGACGAGGGCGGAGAAACTTCTGTCCTTTGCCCCGTCATCCCATGTTCTTCTGACATCGATGGTGGTCGCCCCCGAGGTGTCGAGAAGGTCACTGAAGTCGATACCAAACCCGCTTCCGGGAACAACAACCAGGTAACCTGTGCTGGTGCTGTCATGGGGCCCTGAGGACGTGTAGAGGGCTGAAGGGCCCGTCAACACCGCATGACGTTGCGAGTCCATCAGAATCGCTTCGATTTCGTGCATGGGCAACACTTTCGGAATGGAATCGCGATTGTGCGTGATGGATTCATCAAAAGTTCCCTTTGAAACGAACTCGCAAACGAGATCGTCTGCACTGCCAGAAACGTCGAAATTCACCCAGCCAGCGGTTGTGTCGGTGGCGACCCAGGAGAGGTTCCAAGACGTTTTTGAACCGTTTTGGGTGTCAACCGCTCGCCAAACATAGCCGTCGTTTTCCAGGGCCGACACCGCCCCTGATGCAACACTGCTGAACCCGTCCAAGCACACCATAGCCAAATCAAGTGGATGTTGGCGAACGGTGGAGTTGTCCGGTAGATGCGTCCCATCAACGCCCCAATTGACCAACTCGTCATCGTCGGGTTCCGCTTCGGTGGAGCGGGGACGGTTGTCGTAGGCTTTGCCGAGTTCAATGGATTTCACGCCTCGCTTGAGGGTGGTTTGTTCAAAGGTGTGGTGCAATTCCAACTCCCCATCCGGAAGCACGGCGTCGATGCCACGCTGTTGCCAGGCCGAACAGCTCGAGCGAGAGGCTTCATCGCTGCTGATGGCAACATCAACCGATTGTCGCGCCGCCCAGGGGCTTTCAGCATCGAGCCACATGGTCATGGTCGCATAGCCAAGGCAGAAATCCCTGATGTCTTGATGGCTGGCGGTAACCTTCCACATGTTGGTCGAACCGATTTTTTCCGACCCGGTCACCCGCCATTCCCAGCCCGAACTTACGCCGGTGGCGTCCTTTGTGATGTATTCATTGCCAAAGAAATCAGCCAACACAACCGGGGAAATGACCATACCAAGGCCTGGAGAGAGTTCTTCCAATCCCCCCAGCAGGCCACCTACGCCATAGGTGAAGGCCGTTCCTTCGTACGACGTGCCCGACAGAATCGATGTAAAGTCAAGCTCTGTGGCGAGAACGACCTGCTCCCGCAGCTCTTTCCACGTGGTCAAGTTCAAATTCGCCTGACCTTGCGTTGTGTCAATCGAGATATCGGAACATTGTGAAAAAGACGGGCGGTGGCCTGACACATCAAACTTGGAGAACGACATCTTCGTGACGCTTTCAACGCCCAGCCACGAAAGGCCATGCCCGTCCTGAATCTTCACGGCGCCCAAGCGATCGTTGGTCGATTGCGTGTTCAGTTCGGCCGTTGTGCCTTCGGTGATGGAAGCGGAACTCGACCCTTGGAAACTGAGGCGCACCTTGCAATAATTCGGTGGATCCTCAAGGCGGTCGGTCACCAATTCTACGTACTCTTCCGAGGCCATGAACGAACCGTCTTGCACCATGTAGGTCATTTCGTCACCGTACCGAAGCGAATCCGCTGTGAAAGGTTCGATTTGGTTGTTGACGTAGTAATAACCGCCTGCGCCAAGCAACAGCAAGGTCACCAAGACGGCGATGGCCTGCGGACGACGCACCATGTCCATGAGCGTCATGGCCCCCCCGGCCTCAGATTTTGCGCTACGTGCCGAGGGTTCACCAGACGAAGCGGGCAAAGGAACCGCCGTTGCTTCTGCACCCTTTGATGGTGCTTCTTCAGCGGGAAGAAGGTCGGCCTCGAGAATTTCCGCTTCAAGGACCTCGGGTTCTGATTTCGTCCGCTTCTTGGCGGGTGCAACCGTCGAAGCCATCGTGTCTTCGTCTTCGAGGGAAAGCATGAGGGGTTCAGCAGGGGTTTCATCGGACACCGATTCGTCTGCTTGGGCATCCGGTTCGTCCTCCACCCCCACGAACGTGGACGTCGTTTCGTCAAACACTTCGATGCCAAGGGTCTCCTTGTCAACGCCTGCCTCCAGCAGGCGAGCCAGCAACTCGGCTTTTTTCCCGCTGGCTGACAGGTCGTTGAGGACGCACAGAGCCTTGAGTTTCGCCACCGTCAGCGTGGTGGTTGGCTCGTCCCCCATGGTCATTCCTCAGCAAACCGTAGGCCCGGTGCCTTTCAAGGGTGGTGCTCAATTGTTGGCGTTTTGCGTCAATATCAAACCGGTGCCGATACCGTCAACCCTCATGGGGCGTCATAACGCCGTCAGCGTTCTTGTAGTAGGCCGTCTGTTCGTACGTTCCGTCAGGCAGTTTACGGTAGTAATACCCGTCTTCTGTCAGCTCGTAGACGGGTTCTGCAGGTTCGGTAGCCGGTGGCTGCTGCGGCGCGCTCGGTGGTGAGGTGGGTGGTCGCCCAGGAGGTCCAGACGGGCCTGGAGAGGTCGAAGGCGGTGCCCCTGAAGGCCCTGCTGCAATACGGGCTTTGCTCGCTTCCGAGAGCACCTTTGATTCCGTGGTCTCGTTATCACCCTCGAGGATGCTTCGCAGCGCCTGCCCGTGTTTTTGAGCGCCCATGAAGGCAAACCCTGACAGGCCCAAACAAAGCAGGCCAAGGAAGCCACCGATGAACTGATTTGGGTATAGCTTCCCTTCCACAGACAGCGACGTATCGCCCGTATTGATCGATTCACCATCGCCGTTGATGTATTCGGCGACGAGGCAGTAATGCCCGGGGTCGATGTTGAATTCAAAGTCGTACGTCCCGCCTTGGAGAACCCGAGAAGTGGCTTCTTGATACTGATAAGCATGGGAACCTCCAGCCTTGGCCTCCTGCATTTTCTCGCTCATGGTGTAGTCTTGGCAGTTGGTTTGTTCGATAACGTAAACGGCGATGTTGATGCTTGATTGCGTCGGCGGCGAGGTCGCCGTCACCGTCAATCGCATGGGAACATCAAACGCATCCTCACCGTCAACGGGCAGGCCCCAGACAAAACCAAGGTCTTTCTCGGCAGAACCGCTTAGGCCGTCATGGCTGGCGGAAAACGGCATCGGGAAGAGGGCAAAACCAAACAGAATGGCGGCGATACCGAGGTACAGGAAAACGTTCCAACGCGATTTTTTCAAGCGATCTTCTCGTTCCTCAATGGACATCTCCTCGAGCTGCTCATCGCGGTCTTCGTCAACATCCAACGCACCTGGTGTATCAGGTTCCTCTTCGCTCATATACGCCCGATAACTGCCGAGCACTTCAAGAGCGCGACACGGTATTCGCTTCCCAATGGGAACCGAAGGTAGCGACGCCAACCTCGCACAACAGCCCCATTTGGGTCTGCGGTTGGCCGTTTTGAGCAGAGGGCCTCGCCTCTACAGCACGCGTCGCATCGTCGAGGAAGCCAAAAAACGGGGGCTGGATGTGGAGGTCTGCGACCCAATGAAGTTCTCCCTTGTCGTGAATCAGGGCAGCGTGGACGTGCTTCACAGGGGTCAAGCGTTCGCAAAGGACGCCGTCATACCCCGCATTGGCCACTCCATCACGCAGCACGGTGTCGCTGTCCTTCGCCACATTGAGCAGTTGGGGATTTGGACGGCCAACACAGGTCAAGGCATCTTGCAGAGCAGAGACAAACTCAATGCGTCCCAAATTTTGGCTCGCAATCGCATACCGGTGCCGAAAACCGTCTATGTCAGGGACATTTTGGACGTGGAGCAAGCCATTGAAACCGTCGGTGGACTCCCGGTTGTCGTGAAGGTGACACAAGGTACGCAAGGCGATGGTGTCTTTCTTCGCCACACCGCTTTTGAGGTTCGGAACCTCGTTCAGGGACTACTGATGACCGGCAAATCCGTTCTCGTTCAGGAATACATTGCTGAATCTCACGGCCGAGACATCCGTGCCCTTGTCGTTGGTGACAAAATTGTCGCTTGCATGCGACGGCGTGCTCGCGGCAGGGAATTTCGAAGCAACTTCCACCTGAACGGGATCGTCGAGAGCGTCCAACTCCCAGAGGGATACGCCGAGGCAGCGTGTCGAGCGGCGCGCGTGCTCGGGCTCAACATTGCCGGCGTTGACCTGTTGGAAGGCAACAACGGCCCCTTGGTTTTGGAGGTCAATTCGTCGCCGGGTTTGGAAGGCATCGAGAAGGCCAGCGGCGTGAACGTGGCGGGCGCCATCGTCGACTACGTGATGGAGGACACCGCCTTTGCAGAGGTGGACATCGGGCAGCTCTTGCGAACCGTTCCCGGCTCTGGCGTCCTTTCCCTTCAACTTCGCAACCACCCGAAAATGGTCGGGAAGCGATTGGACGAAGTGTTCGCCTCGGTCCCGGTTTTCGCGCTCTCTCGTGACAACCGCTTGGTCTGGAACCCCGAGCACGATGTGCAACTCCGCTACGACGATGTGCTGGTCTGCTACGGGGAACTGACCGAGCTGCGCGCCTCCCTTCGCCAAGCCATGCTGGGCGTGCCGAAGGAGGCATTAATGTTTGACAACGCACCGGAGTCAAGCGGACAGACCGAAGGCTAGCGACCGAACGAAACTGCATCAATGGCGCTGGACCAGCACGAACCGTTGTTGATTGGCGGAAGATGGCTACGGAACCGGTCAAGCCATCGCACCCGCAAAGGCAAACCTCCACGAGGTTGGATTGATAGGCCGTGGGAACTGGCCACCATGCAGAGGTGAAGGTTCATCGACACCATCACGCACGCCATCATCGGACTGACGGTGGGCGAATGCGCTCCGAAGAACATCAAACACCGTCACTGGATTGGCATGGGCTTTGGCGTGCTGCCGGACATCACCAACCTCATCCTGGTCCACCCGTACCTCGGCCACATCGCCGGACGAACCATCCCGTTTGCCTTGGGCTCCGATTTCGTTGATTTTCCGCAAATTCTGGACCACTGGACGTACCATGTTTGGTTGCTTTCCCACAGCTTGTTGTTCTGGGCCATCGTCTTTGCGCCGCTTTGGCGCCGCAGCCCGGGTATGAAATTGGCGACCTTGGCTTACCTTTCGCATGTTCTGGCCGACCTTCCATCGCACACCGGAGCGTACGGTCTTGAACCGTTCTATCCCGTTCACTACATCTTCGACGGGTGGTTTGACGCTTGGCTTTGGGGGCCAGGACCCATCGCCGCAAGCGTGGTGCTCACCACGGTCGTGTTCTTGCTCACGCGAGCACTGCGGCAACGGGTGCTGTGGCCGTCTGAAAGACAGGACAAAACGCTCAACCGTGCGTGATAGAAAGGCGACGAAGCCGGACGATACTGGAGCGCCTCGCGTGTTTTTATGGGAGGACCGGGTGGACCGTTCATGGACCTTTACTTCCCCGGTATGATCGTCGGCATCATCGTTCTCCAAACCGCCATCGTGGCCCCAACGCTGTTCAAGAACCTCGACATCAAAGATTTCGGCAAGGTCATCCGAGCCCTTTGGCCAAAGTTCTTCGTTTTCTTGAGCGTGCTCGGCGCCGCTACTTTGGTGGCGCTGTTCCTTGAGGACGCTGCATCGACGCCTCGGTACGTCATCGCCGGCATGACCACGCTGTTTGCCGTGGTTTGCTACGCCATCATTCCGGCCACGAACAGGGCCACGGACGAAGGCAACCAGAAATTGTTCAACATCCTGCACAAAACGAGCGTCTACCTCACCGTGATTATGCTGCTGATCAACATCGCCTACCCCTTTGTTTGAGGCTATCCCAACCGGGTCAAGGGCTTCACGTTGGGTAGGTTTGGTTCCACTTCGCCGCCGCCGTGAACAAGTCGACAAACGCTTCAAGCGTGGCCTCTATCGGTTTTGCATACCCGCCCCCCATGAAGATTACAACGGGTATTTGACGAGCTTGCGCTGCCTCAAACACCAACCGATTGCGTTCTTTCATGCCCGCCCGCGACACGCTGAGTTTACCCAAGGCATCGGCCTCCAAGCCGTCAACACCGGCCTGGAAAAGCACCAACGATGGTTCAAAATCCATGCAGATGTCCAACGCCTCCTGCACTTTCTCAAGGTACGCTACATCGCCGCCCTGAGCCACCACAGGAAGGTCGTGGTCGCTGGTGGATTTGCGGAAAGGAAAGTTGGTTTCGCAGTGAACGGAAATGGTGCACACTCGGGACTCGTCGGACAGAATGGTTGCCGTGCCGTCTCCTTGGTGCACGTCAAGGTCGAGCACGGCAACGCGTTCAACGTTCAACCGATGCACGGCGTAAAGTGCGCTGATGGCGAGATCGTTGAACACGCAATACCCAGAACCAAAGTCTCGATGTGCGTGGTGCGTCCCACCGGCCATGTTGCCGCTGATACCACCGTTCATGACGGCGTATTCGGTAGCTTCAACAGCCCCTCCTGTTAAGCGCAAAGTGCGCTGAATCATGTCGGGCGTCCATGGTGTTAAGCCGATTCGCTTTTCTTCCTTGACGGTCAATTCTCCTGCCAAGAAACGATGCACGTAGTCGCTGCCGTGGGCGAGCAAGAGCAGGTTTTTTTCCAGCGCACCCGGGGTGCGAAACGTCATCGTCTCAAAAACGTCTGAATCGATAAGACGCAAACGCAACAGTTCGTACCGGTCTCTTGGAAAACGGGCTTCGGGATGAATGCCTTCCGTGTACAGGGGATGGTACCACAATGGAAACCGGCGTTGCTGCCCGTCAACCTCACCGATGTTTGACATGTTCCTCCCCTCCTAACCCCAGAAACGCCGCGTCCTCGCGTACTCAACTTCGGCTTTGTGAATCGCTTGCAACAAGCCTTCGGTATCGCCTGGTGAGACCCGCACCAACAACCGATTGGCGGTGGCTTCAGCGATGCCTCGACCCATCAGGCACATGATGGCCTCCGAGCCTCGATTGGCGACCAAATCTGCGTTCTTCATCATGCGATCTTGGTCTTTCTGATCCTCTGAGGTAACCCATTTTTCAAGCATCTCCTGCAGACCTTCGCGGGCCACAGCCAGTCGCCTACCACCGCACTTCAAGCACGTTCCTGGCTTTTCCATCGCCTCGTAACGAGCAACCCGAAAACGTCGGACGGCATGACATCGCAAACAACACATCACGGCTCGTTCGTTGGTGAGTCTTCCTCGAAGACGTTCCCTCAAAGCGGCGTTGTCCCAATTGGGGAGAAGCATGTCGTCTTGTGTACGGTTCGAAAGGCCCAGCGGTCCTTGGGCGGTGATGTTGATTGACAGCAGGCCAGATTGCAGCCCGCGCAAGACATCCGTCGCCCCATTCACATCCATGCGTTCGTGGAAAAGTTTGGACAACACCTCCTCCATGACGACCGTCCCGCGGTATTTCCGCAACAAGGCCTGAAGATTGATGCGACGAGGGTCCACGCCATGACGCAATATCCCAAACACTTTGGCCACTTGAGCAAAACGCCAACGAACCTGACGGGAATTGGGCACCGTGATGCTCAACAACTGCTCAATGGCCTCGGGCGGCGTTTGCATGAGCCACTCAACGATGTCTTCTGCTCTGACTCCGCCGACCTGCAGCGCCACACGGGTGGGTTCAACGATGAGGCGCCCCCAACTGCCTGATTTGGTTGAGGCCATCGCCAGAAGAAAATTGCCGATGGCCTCGTTGATCTTTGATCCTTGACAGGAATTGATGACCAGAGCATCGTTGCGTTCTTCTATCGTGAGGACGCGATCCGTTGGAAGGGTCCCTGTCGCCTCGACATGTGCTGCAATCGTTTCTGCCAGCATGCTCCTCGCTTCGTCGTCCAAGGGGTAATCCGAGAGTTGCGTCGTCCTGGCCGGAACCAGCCCCAACGGGTCCAACCCGGGTGGCTCAAGTGGCGGAAGGAGGCCAATGTCTTCGGCAATCAAATGACGAAGGTAGCCGACTTCCCTAGCCACGGATTCAGGCACGGGTGGAAGTTCACCAAGCCAGTGGGGCGCCTTTCCGTGATCGCTGACCGGCGAGACGAGCAATTCCGACTGCTCCGGATCGGCGTCGACGATGAGCCATGTTCGTCCAGCGATGACGAAGCGCCTCGGTGTACCGTCGTCGTCCTCACCTGCGTCGTTTAGGCTGAGAACGAAGGCCTCATCGACGTTTCCAAGGCTACGGCGGGTGACGGCATCGCGAACCCTGTAGGTTTTCTTGTCCGGAATCATTGACAGGTGTTTTGACACCCAATCCCGGGTCTTCCCGGCGGTTGAGAACCACCCACCAGCAAACCGCTTTGGGACGTCAACGCTTCTTTCGGTGTACGCTCGAGGGACCGCTTCGTCCGGTGTGTTGTACATGGGCAAGTCTTCAGGGAGCGTCTCGCCTTTTGCAGAGGCCTCCTGCTTGGCGATTTCGTACACGGCTTTTGGCCATCGGTACCACTGCAATTTCGAGGGAACCGGTGTGAACCTTACAACCCAATTTTCAGCCAGCACCTGAAGCAATGCCTCGGTATCGGGACGTTCCCACCCTTCAAACTGCGGGGTAGCGGCCAACAACCGCGTGGCTTCGTCAATGCTGACGGCCTTGAAGCAGTGGGCCATCAGCACCAGTTGGTTGGCGGCGATGATCCCCGGGCGTTTCCTCCAGGAAACGGGCTCGATGTCGCCCTCCATGGCTTTTTGAGCGACGACCGCCGACTCCAGCAAATGGTCCACATCCCACGAAAGTACGTGCCCGCGACCGACACCACCGAGCCGATGGTCAGCACGACCAACGCGCTGAAGCATACGGTCTACCGATTTTGGCGAATGAACCTGGACGATCCTGTTCACGCTACCGACGTCGATGCCGAGTTCAAGGCTAGAGGTGCAGACCAAACCCGAGAGCGTTCCGCCTCGCAAGTCGTCTTCCATTTGTTGCCGGGTTTCTGCGGCAAGAGAACCGTGGTGAACGCCGATGTTCAAATCCGGAGCCATGGCTTGAAGTCGGGTGGAAAGGGTCTCTGCATCGCTTCGGCTGTTCACGAAGACAAG
>Ga0160422_10002855_pt1 | contig 10752 bp, 9 predicted proteins | sample Fk160mmetaG_FD_108192 | JGI IMG/M metagenome (GOLD analysis project Ga0160422, IMG submission 108192) | Marine microbial communities from the Central Pacific Ocean - Fk160115 60m metaG | ecosystem: Environmental > Aquatic > Marine > Oceanic > Photic zone | place: The Central Pacific Ocean... | reverse complement strand
CTTTCAAATTTTTTAAAAGCTCAATGCAAATTTTATTTCTTTGGTAATGCAGGCTTAAAAAATTTAAAAAATATTTAAAGTCATAAGTATAAGCTAATGAGGTATTTTTAGATAAGTTTCTAAAAGTTATCAACCATTCTTGCCATTCTTGGAAGGTTTCATATAAGTCTTTTTCTGTTATTTGTTTTATATTCTTTAAAGATCCTTTAAAGACATTTATCAAAACTTTTGCCCAGTTTTATTCCAATCACTCATAAAGGCGTCTAATCCAGTGTCTGTTAAAGGATGCTTGATCATTTGAGTAATAATTTTTGGAGGTATGGTAGCAACATGCGCTCCCACCATAGCAACTTGCGATACTTGCAAAGGGCTTCTAATAGACGCAGCTAATACTTGTGTTGTAATATTTTTTTTATAATTATTGTATATACTAACAATTTCTTTTATTAAATTTAATCCTGAGGTTCCAATATCATCAAGTCTACCTATAAATGGAGATATATAAGCAGCTCCAAGCTTTCCTGCTAGTAAGGCCTGAGATGAAGAAAAGCATAAAGTTACGTTAACTTTTATATTTTGCAAGCTTAATTCTTTACATGCCTTAAGTCCATCTGCAGTTAATGGGACTTTTACGACAATATTCTTTGCAATTTTGGAAAGTTCTATCCCTTGATCTATCATTTCATTGCTTACAGTGCTCGTGACTTCTGCAGAAATAGGGCCGTCAACTAAATCGGAGATTTCTTTAATAACTGTTTTAAAATCTTTACCTGATTTATAAATGAGAGAGGGATTTGTGGTTACACCATCAACTAGGCCTAATTTAGAAAGATATTTAATTTCTTCTATTTCAGCTGTATCAATAAAAAATTTCATAGCACAAAGTTAAATTAAATATTATTATTTAAGAAAATGACTGAAAAGGAAAGAAAAAAAAAAAACCAATTTATTACTACAATATATTAGTAAATTCCAATATAAATTATTACTTAACTTATAGTTCATATAATCTGCTTTTCACAGGAACCGTAGTTTTAGTAACCCTTAAAAAAAAAATTGTGCTTGGTTGCGTTTTTGAAAAGGTTGATAAACCGATTGGAAATTATCAAATTAAAGAAATCTATAAAGAATACTTAGATAAAAAGCTTTCCAAAAGTTTACTTAAGTTTCTTAAATGGGTTGCATCTTATAATTATATTAGTCTAGGTAATACTCTAAAATTATTTCTTCCTAATCAAAAAGTAATAGAGGAGTCTCATAAAATCTTTTTATATGCCAGCAAAAAAAAACACATAAAATCTACTAGTGAGCAAAATAAAATTTTAAAATTACTATACGATATGGAGAAACCTAAAAATGAAATAATTAAAAAATTTAAAGATCAAGAACTATTGTTAAAAAAATTAATTAAAAAAAAAATTATTTTAGAAAAGAAAAAAATAGATCAATTTAATAGTAAAATTTCTTTAAAAAAAATTATTCTTAAGAAGTTATCCAGTCAACAAGCTAATGCTTATTGCAGTATAAAAAGTATGATTATAAAAAAAGAAAATAAGCCTATTTTCATAGATGGTGTTACTGGTTCAGGAAAAACAGAAATATATTTTCACTTAATTAGATACAACATATTGATGAATAAACAGACATTAGTATTATTACCTGAAATTGCATTAAGTGAACAATGGTTAGATAGATTTAAAAGCAGCTTTGGGTTTTATCCTATGATTTGGAATTCTAAAGTTAAAATTACTGAAAAAAGAAAAGTATGGAATGCAGCATTAAAAAATAAGTCGGGTGTATTTGTGGGTGCTAGATCATCTCTTTTTCTTCCTTATAATAACTTAGGACTTATCATCATAGACGAGGAAAATGATCAATCATACAAGCAAGAGGAAGGAGTTATTTATAATGCGCGAGACATGGCAGTATTAAAATGTAAAATTGAAAAATGCAATATTATTTTAATTTCTGCTACTCCATCACTTGAAACATATCAAAATTGTAAAAGTAAAAAGTATAGATGGGTAAAAATAAAGAATAGATTCAATAACGCTTCATATCCTAAAATAAAACTCATAGATATGAAAAAGTCTAAATCAAGCCTGATATCTGAAAAGTTAGTATTAAAGATAAATAAAAACCTTAAAGAAAAGAAACAATCTTTAATTTTAATAAATAGGAGAGGATATGCCCCAGTATGCATTTGCTCTAAATGTGGTACTAAAAAAAATTGTAATTACTGTGAGTCTAGTATGGTTTATCATAAAGAAAATAACTTTTTAATGTGCCATCAATGCGGCAGGAAAGAAACCTTAGATAGATTTAGATGTTCAAAGTGTAATAATGAAAAGTTTGTATTAGTTGGTGCAGGATTAGAAAAAGTTTATGAGGAAACACGTAAAATATTTAGCAAAGCAAGAATTATAAAACTCTCCTCCGATTACTTGGAAAATCAAAACTTTATTGAGTCTTTAAAAAAAATAGAAAATAGTGAAATTGATATAATTGTTGGAACTCAAATTATTTCTAAAGGCTTTGATTTTGAAAATTTACGTACTGTATTCATAATTGATTTCGATAGTTGGTTCAATAATGCAGATATAAGAACTAATGAAAAAGTCTTTCAACTAACTCAACAAGTTGCAGGAAGAGCAGGAAGAAGAGAGGAAATAGGTGAAGTATATATTCAAACTTTCGAACCAACTAACAAAATACTGCACTATATAGTTAATAATCAGAGAGATATTTACTATAACAAAGAGTTAGAACTTAGAAAAAAGAACTTTCTTCCTCCATTTTCTAGGCTATTATCTATAACTATTTCTTCTAAAGAATCTAATATTGCGTATGAAAAAGCTAATAAGGTAAAAGTTTTTTTTGAAAAATCTTCAAGTTTCCAAGTTTTGGGCCCTATTCCTGCACAGGTTTTTTATATTAACAATTACTACAGATATAAATTATTAATAAAAGCAAATAAGCCTTTTATTATTCAAAACCATATGATTAAGAAAAAGATCTACTTCAAAGTTACTTCAAAAGTAAAAGTTAAGTTTGATATTGATCCATACAATTTATATTAATTATTTATTCTATGTTGCAAGTACTTTTGAGTTATGTTAGTTACATAGTGAGATATTATTATGCTTCAAAATACACAATTTGATTATAAGGCAGTTGTAAGATATTCAGACGCTTATTATGCAACAGAATCTCAGAAAAAGACTACAATGATTGAGGAAATAAGAATGCTTTTACAAATTTTTGATAGCAATAAAGACTTCAGAGTTTTATTCAAAAGTCCCTTACTTAATAAAAAAAAACAAAGTTTATTGGTACAAAAAATTTTTTCAGAAAAAGAGGGTAAAAAAATTTTTGTGAGTAAGAACTTGATAGGTTTAATTACTTTACTAGCAAAAAATTCTAAACTCCACATTTTAGAAGATGTCTTGAAAAGATGTTTGGAATTAAAGAACTTTGACAATAAAGAGATAAAAGTTGATGTTACTAGCGTTACAAAAATAGATGAAAGCTTAATAGACAAGCTTAAAAAAATTTTTTCTAAAAATGGAAAAATGAACGTTAAAATAGTAAATAATATAGATGAAAATTTACTTGGCGGTTTAGTTATAAAAGTTGGTTCAAATTTAATAGATACTTCAGTAAGGACTAAACTTAACAAAATAAAAAATGCAATGAAGGGAGCAAATTAATGGGTCTAAATGCATCTGAAATATCCTCAATTCTAAAAGAGCAAATTGAAAAATATAGTCTTGATACGAAAGTAGAAGAAATAGGAAAAGTACTGTCCGTGGGCGATGGTATAGCAAGAGTCTATGGCCTAGAGGAAGTTAGTGCAGGAGAAATGGTAGAATTTGATGACAAAACCTTAGGAATGGCTTTAAATTTAGAAGAGGATAACGTAGGAGTAGTTATATTCGGAGACGATAGAAACATTAAAGAGGGAGACACTGTTAAAAGAACTGGGAGAATAGTAGATACTGCAGTAGGTATGGAGTTACTAGGGAGAGTGGTCGATGGACTAGGCAACGATATTGATGGAAAAGGAAAGATCAAGGCAAAAGAAAGAAGCATGGTTGATGTAAAAGCTCCTGGCATCATACCTAGAGAGTCTGTTTCAGAACCCATGCAGACGGGTCTAAAAGCAATTGACGCGCTAGTACCAGTTGGTAGGGGACAAAGAGAATTAATTATAGGAGACAGACAAACTGGAAAGACGGCTGTTGCTATAGACACCATTATTAATCAAAAAGTATTGAATAAGGAAAAAAAAGATGAAGAAAAGCTTTTTTGTATATATGTTTCTATAGGACAGAAAAGATCTACTGTTGCGCAAATAGTAAAAACCTTAGAAGAGCAGGGAGCCTTAGAGTATACAGTTGTAGTTGCTGCAACGGCATCAGATCCAGCTCCTTTGCAATACCTTGCTCCTTATACAGGCTGTGCAATAGGAGAATGGTTTAGAGATAACGGTAAACATGCCCTTATTATTTATGATGACCTATCCAAACAGGCTGTTGCATATAGACAAATGTCTTTATTATTGCGAAGACCTCCAGGTAGAGAAGCATATCCAGGAGATGTGTTTTATTTGCACTCAAGATTGCTTGAGAGAGCAGCTAAATTAAATAAAGATAACGGGGGCGGGTCATTAACTGCTTTACCCATCATAGAGACTCAGGCTGGCGATGTGTCTGCATACATTCCAACAAATGTAATATCAATAACTGATGGTCAAATATTTTTAGAAACAGATCTTTTCTACCAAGGCATTAGACCTGCAATTAATGTTGGATTATCTGTAAGTAGAGTTGGATCCGCTGCCCAAGTTAAAGCGATGAAGCAAGTTGCAGGCTCGATAAAACTTGAATTAGCACAATATAGAGAGATGGCAGCTTTTGCTCAATTCGGATCAGACCTAGATACTTCAACACAAAAGTTGTTAAATAGAGGTGCAAAATTAACTGAGCTTTTAAAGCAAGGACAATATAAACCTCTTCCTGTAGAGGAACAAGTTATTATTATTTTTGCTGGTGTTAACGGACACTTAGATGATTTGCATAAAGAGCAAGTTGAAAGTTTTGAAATATTTTTGCTTGATAACTTAAAGAAGAACTTTAAAAAAATTATTCAAACGGTCAAAACAAAAAAAACTTTGGATGATCAGTTAACTACAGAAATATCTAAAACCATAGATAGTATAAAAAAAGAATTCTTGAAAGATAAAAAGATTTAAAAATGCCATCGCTTAAAGATTTAAGAAATAGAATAGACAGTGTAAAGTCCACAAAAAAAATTACACAAGCTATGAAAATGGTAGCAGCCTCAAAGTTAAAAAAAGCACAAAATCTTGCTGAAAAGAGTAGAAACTATAGTGAAGGTATAGAGGATATAGTTAAAAAGTTAGTTATGTCAGGCGATTATCTAGAACACCCTTTAATGGGAACTACTAAAGCTAGTATCAATAAAGTTTTAGTAATTGTAGTTTCTTCCGATAGGGGATTATGCGGTGGTTTAAATACAAATGTTGTAAAGAAAACCAGAAGCTTAATTAGTAATCTGGAAAATGAAAAGAAAACTATATCTTTAGTTTGTTTAGGCAAAAAAGGATATGATTCTTTATCTGTATTCAATAAAGATTATTTCAATTATGCAAAAGATGTTATAAATATATCTGATATTGATTATTCTCATTTGCAAAATGAAGGTAATAATATTATTAAGAACTTTTACAAAGGTGACTTTGACGAATGTTATATAGTATATAATTATTTTAAAAGTGTAATTTCTCAAGAAGTAAAAACTGAAAGACTGTTGCCTTATGACATAAGTAATTATGAGTCTGTCAAAGAAGAGAGCCATAACTTTTTTGACTTTGAGCCAGATGAAGAAGATGTATTATCAAAAATTCTTCCTAAAAATTTCATAGTACAAATTTATAAATCTATATTAGAGTCAAGAGCAAGTGAGCAAGGAGCTAGAATGACTGCAATGGACAACGCTACTAGAAATGCAGGTGAAATGATTGATAGTCTTTCTCTGAAATATAATAGGCAAAGACAAGCTATGATAACGAAAGAGCTAATTGAAATAATTTCAGGAGCTGAAGCACTTTAACATTGGAGTATGATATGAGTAAAAATCTAGGAAAAATAAAACAAGTTATAGGACCAGTAGTTGACGTAGAATTTGAGGAAGGGTTACCTCCCATATTGAATGCATTGCATATTAATGAAAATAATCAAAGAATCGTATTAGAAGTTGCTCAGCATTTGGGAGAAAATACCGTTAGGTCAGTTGCAATGTCTGCTACAGATGGCCTGAAAAGAGGAACAGAAGTAAAAGACACTGGTGCTCCTATACAGGTACCTGTTGGGCCAGAAACTCTTGGTAGAATTACCAATGTCGTAGGCGAGCCTATTGATGAAATAGGCCCTATCAAGACAAAAAAAACTTTCCCTATACATAGACCTGCTCCCAAATACATTGATCAGTCTACAAATACAGAAATGTTAGTAACGGGAATAAAAGTGGTAGATTTATTAGCACCGTATTCTAAAGGAGGAAAAATAGGACTTTTTGGGGGTGCTGGTGTAGGCAAGACAGTGCTTATTATGGAACTTATTAATAATGTAGCAAAAGGACACGGTGGTTACTCTGTATTTGCTGGCGTTGGAGAGAGAACCAGAGAAGGAAATGATTTATACCATGAAATGATTGAATCTGGTGTAATTAAGCCAGGGAGCAAAGACTCAAAAGCTGCCCTTGTTTATGGTCAAATGAATGAACCTCCAGGCGCAAGAGCAAGAGTTGGACTATCAGGGTTAACTATGGCTGAATATTTTAGAGATGAAGAAGGACAAGATGTGTTATTTTTTGTAGATAACATATTTAGATTTACACAGGCAGGTTCTGAGGTTTCAGCTTTATTAGGAAGAATTCCTTCAGCTGTTGGATACCAACCTACTTTGGCTACTGACATGGGAGCTCTTCAGGAAAGAATTACCTCTACTAATAAGGGCTCAATTACCTCAGTTCAGGCAATATATGTTCCTGCTGATGATCTCACAGATCCTGCTCCAGCAACCTCATTTAGTCATTTAGACGCTACTACCGTATTGTCAAGACAAATAGCAGAGTTAGGAATATATCCAGCTGTCGATCCACTTGACTCTACCTCAAGAATTTTAGATCCAAGAATTCTTGGAGAAGAGCATTATACTGTTGCTAGAGAGGTCCAGAGAATTCTTCAAAGCTACAAGTCTTTACAAGATATTATTGCAATTTTAGGTATGGATGAATTATCTGAAGAAGACAAACTGGTTGTAGCACGTGCCAGAAAAATTCAAAGATTTTTGTCTCAACCTTTTCATGTAGCAGAGGTTTTTACTGGTTTTTCAGGAAAGTTTGTTGATATTAAGGATACCATAAAAGGATTTAAGGAATTATGTTCTGGAAAATATGATGATATTCCAGAAAGTGCCTTCTACATGGTAGGTACAATAGAAGAGGCAATAGAAAAAGCAAAAAAAATGGCTTCTGAGGTAGCTTAGAGTTGGATATATTTTCTCTTCAATTAGTTTCGCCGGAAAAAGAGCACTATTCTGGTTCTACAAAGATGGTTGTATTGCCTGGAGAGGAAGGAGATTTTTCAGTTTTACCTGACCATGCACCTATCATCACCTATTTAAGGCCTGGAAGAATTACAATAAAATCTGCAAAAGGAGAAGATTTAATTTATTTTGTGGCAAGTGGTTTTGTAAAAGTAGATAAAAATTATTGTCAGGTTCTAGTTGATTACATTAAGAAGAAGTCAGATTTAAATCTCCAAGAAACAAAAAAGGAACTTACAAATTACCTAGCTAAAGTTGAAAATGAAAAAGATCAATCAGAAATTGAAATACTAAAAGATAAAATTACTATTTTAGAAGAAGAAATTAATTTTTTAGAATATAAAGATTAGCTTTCTTTATTAAGTATAAATGTAACTGAATTCTCCTAGAACTTTTTTATAAATATCTCTCTTAAAATTAACGATAAGGTCACATACTTCATTAGGAGAAACCCACTTCCAATTACAAAATTCTGGTTTAATGTCTTCTTGTTTAATTTTTATTTCTTCCTCGCTTCCAGCAAAATCAAAAGCGAACCATTTTTGTTTCTGTCCAATAAACTTTCCTTTCCAAAGCTTTTTACCTAAGTAGTTTGGTAAGTAATAATAATGCCAGTCCTTGCTTTCACAAATATAATTTATTGTCTTCACGCCCGTTTCTTCATGAAGTTCTCTTTTTGCAGCAGTGAGTAAGCATTCATTTTCAGCTAATTTGACCCCACCTTGAGGCATTTGCCATGCACCCTTATTATCTATTCTTTCTCCCATAAATATGTCTTTTTTTCTATTGAATAAAACAATACCAACTCCTATTCTCCATCCTTTCTCAAAAAAATCATAGGAATTGTTCATCAAGAAGCTTTTTTAAGAGTTTCGTATACATTTATTGACTTTATAAGGTCTATTGCCCTATTTAATTGATAATCTTCTTCCACGCTTTTATCAGTTTTCTCTGTTTCCTTTTCTATGGTTTCTTTAGACTCAGTATTTTTTTTGTCTAGATGACCTCTTAGACTAGACTCTTTTCTTTCATTATTGCTTTCTAAAACTTCTAACTTTGATTGTGGAACATAAATATCTGGTTCAATACCTGTTGCTTGGATAGACTTTCCTGAAGGGGTATAATACCTTGCGGTTGTTAATCTAATCGCTCCTTTACTACTTACAGGAATTATTGTTTGCACTGAGCCTTTTCCAAATGTAGAGGTTCCTAATAATATACCTCTTTTATGATCTTGAAGAGCCCCTGCAACAATCTCTGAAGCAGATGCAGAACCACCATTTATTAAAACTACAATTGGTATACCTTTCGTAATATCACCCTTTGAGGCATTAAATCTTTGCTCTGTATTAGTTTCTCTTCCCCTAGTAGATACTATTTCTCCCCTCTCTAAAAAGGCATCTGAAACAGATACAGCTTGATCGAGCAATCCTCCTGGATTATTTCTTAAGTCCAAAACTAGTCCTTTCATATTACCACTCATTTCTTCTTCTAATTTTGAAAATTCTTTGATTAAGTTTTTATAAGTTTTTTGCGTAAATGATGTTATTCTTAAATAACCTACTTCATCATGAACTTTAATTTTTACTGAAGTAATTTTAATTATATCTCTTACAATTTCTACATCAAAAGGTTCTTCTCCCTTTCTTATAACAGTAATCAATATAGGAGTATTTACTGGTCCTCTCATTTTATCTACTGCTTCAGATAGAGTTAATCCCATTACGGCCTCCTGGTCAATATGAGAAATATAATCTCCAGACTGAATGCCTGCTTTAGCGGCAGGTGTTTCATCTATTGGTGATACTACTTTAACGAGACCATTTTCCATAGTAACTTCAATACCTAAACCTCCAAACTCTCCTTTAGTTTGAACTTTCATTTCTTCAAAACTATCAGAATTTAAATAACTTGAATGAGGATCTAGTGATTGAAGCATTCCATTAATGGCTGCCTCTATTAAATCCTTATCTTTAATTTCTTCAACATATTCAGACCTTACTCTTTCATAAACCTCACCAAATAAATTTAATTGTTTATATACATCTTGTTGGTTTGCATTTAAAAAACCTATAAAAAATAAGTTTAGTTTAAAAACTAGTAGAATGATTATAGAAAATTTTAAATTTTTAAACATATATACCTCTCACCATTATTTATGATTTTATCCAGTTTGCAGGATTAATTGTTTTTCCTTTAAACCTTACTTCCAAATACACTTCGTTGCTTTTATATTTTATCTCAATTTCTCCTAAAATTCTTCCGGCATTAACCCAATCTCCAACTGAGCACATTATATTAGTCAATCCAGAATAAATTATGTGATAATTATTACCCAAATCTAAAATAACCATATTTCCATAACCTTTAAAAGAATCAGCATAAACGACTATCCCATCATTTGGGGTAGTTAAAAAGCTTTTATTCTTCAAAGTAAGAACTATACCTTTTTTTGCTCTATCTGTCCTCATTTTTTGAATATTTTTTAATTTTACTGGAAGAATGTCCTCAAGCCTACTAAGGTTACCTACGATCTTTTTATTTCTTCGAGAGTTTATAGAATTATTCTTTAGAGTTTCAATAAGCTTTTTTAATTCTTCAGCTTCTCTCCCTATAGCCTTATTTTCTAACTGTTTTTCTCTTCTTTGTATCATGGTTATTATATTCTCTCCTTGAAGACTTGTCTCCAATGCTGACTTTTCTAAAAAGTTACTATTTATATTAGCTATTTTTATTTCAATATTATTTAATTTTTCTTCAGATGAAAGGATAAGTTTATTTACCTTTAATAAATCTTTTTTTTTAAAATTAGCTTTTTTTGAAATATCGTTATAGATGTTAAATACAAATAAATCATAATAACTTTCTTTTTTTTCATTAATAATATCTTCAACAATTTCTTCAATAATATTTTTTTTAGCTTTATTAAGATTAAATAAATCTTTTTTGATTGATTGTTTCTCTTTAATGTTATTATCTAATTCTGCTTTTATTTTTTTTTTGTTTGTAAGTTGTGCTCTTATTTTTCCTTGGTTATTTTTCAAAAGATTTTCAATTTTTTTTATATCTAAATCTATCTTATTTTGTTTTTTTTTAAGATTTTTTTCAATTATTTCATTTT
>Ga0160422_10002854_pt1 | contig 10754 bp, 20 predicted proteins | sample Fk160mmetaG_FD_108192 | JGI IMG/M metagenome (GOLD analysis project Ga0160422, IMG submission 108192) | Marine microbial communities from the Central Pacific Ocean - Fk160115 60m metaG | ecosystem: Environmental > Aquatic > Marine > Oceanic > Photic zone | place: The Central Pacific Ocean... | reverse complement strand
TTCAAATGCATCATATACAATTTTTTTTGCAATAGTTTTTTTACCTGATTTTAAAATTCGTGTAATAAGCAAACTAACTAAATAACTGTTATAAACAGAATCAGTCTCTGGAAAACGTTTCTTTGAAATATTTCGACGTGACATAAAATAGAATTATTGAATATTTTTATTTTGTTTAATAAATTATGATTTATTAAGCTTTTGGTTTTTTAACACCATATTTAGAACGACCTTGTCTTCTATCTTGTACACCTCCAGTATCTAATGCCCCACGAACAATGTGATATCGGACACCTGGTAAATCTTTTACTCGACCACCTCGAATTAAAACAACTGAATGTTCTTGTAAATTGTGCCCAATTCCAGGAATATAAGCAGTTACTTCAAACCCCGAAGTTAACCTAACCCGAGCAACTTTTCGAATTGCTGAATTTGGTTTTTTGGGTGTTGTTGTATAAACTCGTGTACAAACTCCACGTCGTTGCGGACAATTGATAAGAGCTGGTGATTTTGTTTTTTTCTTAATATTGGTACGTCTTGAACGAACTAATTGCTGAATAGTTGGCATAAAAATTTTAAAGTATTTTTAAATATGTTATTGATCGGTTGAATTTAAACCATATTTTTTCATAAACCGTTCTACTCGTCCTTCACTATCAATCATAACTTGTGATTTTGTATAAAATGGATGGTTTGCTAACCACATATCAACTTGAAGTTCTGGTTTTGTAGAACCAATTAAACCTAAAGGCTTTCCATCACATAGAATCGGTGTTTCTGCAAACCATTCAGGATGTAGATTTTTTTTTGGCATAATATTTTTTGATAAAATTTTAACGTTTTGAGTATTGAGGAGCTTTTCTGGCTTTTCTTAAACCATATTTCTTACGTTCTTTAATTCGTGAATCCCGTGTTAAAAATCCATGTGGTTTTAAACTTGTTCTATATTGTTCATTTATTTTACATAACTGTCTTGCAACCCCTAATTGAATTGCTTCTGCTTGTCCAGTAAGACCACCACCTTTTACAAAAGCAACAATATCATATTGAGAATTTAGTTTTACAGCTTTTAATGGTGCTAAAACTGTTGATATATATGTATCGTTGTATTGTAAATATTGATTTCCAGAAACTTTATTAATTATAACATTCCCATCACCTGGTACTAAGAAAACTCTCGCAACAGCTTGTTTTCTTTTTCCAAGTCCAATAGCATTTTTTTGAAAAATTAACTTTGTCATAGATATTTCGTGTTATTTTATTTACTTAATTAATGAAATTTGATTATACTGAGTCATTTATTTGCTATTTAATTTTAAGACTTGAATACAAATTAGTGACATCAATTTCAATTGGGTTTTGAGCTTGATGAACATGGGTTTCACCATTATAAATTTTTAATCGTCTCATTAATCTTTTTGCTTCAGTTTGTGATAACATTCGTTTTACTGCTCGTTCAATTGTAAATTGTGGAAGACAGTCGACAACGTTTCGAATTTTTAATGAATTCCCTGGTCGACCAGGATTGCGAACAAGGAAATGTTTACTGGTTTCATTTAAGACAATTGCATCTGCATTAATTAATACAACGTAATCTCCACTATCGACAGCTGGATGATATTGTGATTTGTTTTTACCTTTCAGTAAACTTGCAATTATAGTTGCTAGTCGACCCAATGTTTGGCCACTGCAATCAATAAGATACCAGTTACGGTTCTTATAATCTTTAGTTGGTAAGAATGTTTTATTTAGTGAGTTCATAATTTTTTTTAATAACTAAAAATAAGCATTATCGTAAGATAATACCAAGTTTATTTTTTAATGTCGAAAAAACTTCAATAGATGATTTTCGACCAAAGTTTTTTAGTTCTTGAAGTTTTTCCGGAGAATATTGTAATAAATCACCAACTGTATTAATTTGCGCTTTTTTCAAACAATTATATGCTCGAACAGATAATTGTAATTCTTCAATTGCGATATTGGTGTATGGTTCAATGCTTATAGATTGAACTTTAGGTTTTAATTTATTAATTTTAGTGGTTTGTTTATTTTCAACGAGTAAACTAAATAAGTCGATTGTAACCTGGGCTGCTGATTTAAATGCTTCGTCTGGTGAAATACTTCCATTTGTCCAAATATCTAAAAATAATCGTTCTGTTATGTTATTTTCATTATCATAAACATTTTCTATTTTGAAATCGACTTTTTGAACAGGCATAAAAATTGTATCCAATTGTAGATAATTTTCATCATCTTCTAAAAAAGTTTGGGATGCTAATTTATATCCAGTACCATATTCAAACTTAAATTCAATTTCAATCACATTTGCAGTCGAAATTGTCATAATATAATGGTTTGGATTTACAAGTTCTAAATCAGATGGTAACTGAATTAAATCAGCTGTTACTACTATTGGTCCTTGAATTTTCAAACGACCAAATTGAGGTAATTGTGAATTACCACTTAAAATAACTCCTTTTAAATTTAGTAAAATTTCCAGAATATCTTCACGAACGCCAGGAATGGTTGAAAATTCATGACTCACTCCTGCAATTCGAACAGCAGTAATTGCAACTCCACCCAAGTCATTTAATAGCACTCGTCGTAATTGATTACCGATTGTAATTCCTTGACCAGATTTTAAAGAATTTATTAAAAATTGTCCATGACAAGCCCCCGATTCGATCTTGTCAGATTTAAGGCATTTGACTGAAATATTATTTATCATTTGATTTTTTAACATTAAACGCTAAACGCGACGACGTTTAGGAGGTCGACACCCATTATGTGGAACAGATGTGATATCCTGAATTGATGTTATTTCTAACCCGGCTCCTTCAATGGCTCTAATAGCAGTCTCACGACCTGATCCTTGCCCTTTTACTAAAATGTCAACACTTTTAATTCCAATATTTGCTGCTTCAAGCGCTGCTTTTTCAGCAGCAGTTTGAGCCGCAAAAGGTGTACTTTTTCGTGCTCCTTTGAATCCAGAACTCCCAGCCGATGCCCATGAAATGGTATCACCATTTACATTTGTAATAGTTACAATTGTATTGTTAAAAGTTGACTGAATATGGACAACCCCATTTCTTAAATTACTTTTGTCTTTTCTAATTGTTGATTTTCTAGTTGTTTGTGGCATATAAAAATTTCAAATAAATCCAATACTAGTATAAAATTATTTTTTCTTACCCGTAACAGTCTTCTTAACTCCACGTCGACTGCGGGCATTTGTTCGAGTTCGTTGACCTCGAACAGGTAGACTGTTTCGATGTCTTTTTCCTCGATGACAGTTTATTTCATTTAATCGTTTAATATTTAAACCATTGAATCGTCTTAAATCACCTTCTAATTTTAAATCTGTATTTTCTAAGGTTTGACGTAAAGCAACTGTTTGTTCTGTTGTTAAATCATAAACACGTGTATCTGAATCAATGTCTGCAATTTCAATAATCTTTTTTGCAGATGTAAGGCCAATTCCATGAATATAAGTCAATGCATATGCAATTTTTTTATTTCGTGGTAAATCAACACCAACTAATCTTACCATTTTATAAACTCCTTTCTAATATTATCCTTGACGTTGTTTGTGTTTCGGATTGGAACAAATTACCATAATTCTGCCATGTCGTTTAATAACTCGACATTTATCACACATTTTTTTTACTGAAGGACGAACTTTCATTTTTTAATTTTTAAATAATAATTTTTAGTTTATCGATACATATCTGTATAAATCTCGGATAAGTAAATATTACTAACTTCACGTTTTAAATCTAAAACTACACCCCCTAAAATTAAAAAAGATGTTGTACTTAAACCATTTAAACTTGTAATATTTAATGTAGATTCAATAAAATTAGGAACAATTGTTATAAATGCAAGCAATGTCGCACCCATTAATGTAATTCTTTGTATTTCTTTTTTTAAGTAAAATATAGTCTGAACTCCTGGTCGAACACCGGGAATTTTAACAGCGGATTTTTGAAGTTGATCAGCAATATCTTTTGGATTTAAAACAATGGATGAATAGAAGGAACTAAAGCCTAAAATTAAAACAAAATAACCGATCCAATAAATCCATTTGAAATCAGTAAGAAAATTTAATGATTTGAATATCCCTAAATTAATAAGATAATTTGGAATAACTAAAAAACTCGTTGTTAAAATAATTGGCATTACACCTGCTTGGTTAAAGCGTAATGGAAGATAACTTGTCATATCCTTCCTAGCATATTGTCCTGATGCTCTACTTAAACGTTTAGATGAGATTAAGTTAATATTTAGAGTAGAATTTTGCAATAAGACAATTGCATATAATGCAAATGAGACTAAAATTACAAGTCCAACCATAGATATAATTGAAAAAATAAGAGGATTTTCATTATTTTCAGCAATTATTTTATTAATAAAGTTTGGCAAATTTGACACAATATTCGTATAAACCAATAAGGATGTACCATTCCCTAACCCATAATCCGTGATAACTTCACTTAACCATAAAACAATCATCGCTCCTGCTGTTAACCATATCACAATTTGACTCGCTAAAACAACATTCCAATCAAATAATATGGGACGAAGATATAATGTAACCCCAATACTTTGAATAATTGCTAAAATTAAAGTAATATTACGTGTTAAACGACTAATTTCACGTCGGCCTTGGAAATCACCTTCTTTTTGTAGTTTAGCCAATTGTGGAGAAAAACCAATTAGAAATTGAAGAATAATAGTTGCATTTATGGCTGGGAAAATATTTAAAGTGAACAACCCAATAATAAAAATTTTATCTCCTAAAAATGTACGGATCAAATTTTTAGCGACTAAATTCTGTTGAATTGAAAATGCTAAATCATTATGATTAATCCCAGGAACTGGAAGAAATGTACCACTACGAATAAATAGAAGGATTACCGCACTAATAAAAATACGTGGTAATAAAGCTTTTATAAGTCTCCAACTAATTTTAATTATCACAGTTTATTTGTTTTCAGATTTTATAAATTATTTTTAATTCAAGTCACGAATTTTTGCGACCTGTGATTTCGTTGTTAAATTTTGTAAAGCACAAATTGATGCTCTTGCATTATTTAATAAATTATTTGACCCTAACTGTTTCGCAATTACATTTTTGACACCTGCGACTTCTAGTACAATACGAACTGCTCCACCGGCAATTACACCTGAACCTTCAATTGACGGTCTCATAATTACTTTACATGCTCCAAAATTCCCTATTACATTGTGTGGAATACTTAGTGATTTTGTAATGGGTAATTCAATTAAATTTTTATGACCATCAGCTTTGGCTTTTTTAAAAGCATTTACTACATCATCTGCTTTAGCAACACCAACACCAACTTTTCCATTTTCATCACCGATTACAACAATTGCACGGAAACTTAATTTTTTTCCACCTTTTGTTACTTTTGAAACTCGACTAATTTTAATTAACCGTTCTACAAATTTTGGTTTATTACGTGAATTTTTTTTTACTCTGCTTATTTTTTTTAAATCAGTGCTCATAACATTTAATTTATCTATATTGTTTACAAATTTTGAAATTAAAATTTTAATCCACCTGCTCTTGCTCCATCTGCTAAAGCTTTTATCCGACCATGATATAGATAAGGACCACGATCAAAAACAATCTTTGTAATATTTTTTTTTAAACTTCGCTCAGCTAATTTTTCTCCAATCATTCTTGATGCATCACAAGTACGTCCAGTCGATAAGCTAAGCTTAATGGCACGGTCTAATGTTGAACAAGTTAATAACGTTTCTGAAGTTGTATCATCAATAATTTGTGCATAAATATTTTCATTTGAACGATAAACAGATAAACGTGGTCGTTCTTGTGTACCTTTTACTGTTCCACGTAATGCTTGACGTTTTAATTTTCTATATTTATTTGGTTTTAATTTTTTGTTTTTATTTTTTAATTTTAATAAAGTCCGTCTAGAAAGTTTCATAATTTTGTGGGGTTTAATATAAAATTTTGAGAATTCAGTCAAAAGTAGAAAAATTCTCTAGTCTAAATTGAAACAAACAATTTAACTAGTTAATTTATTTTCCAGCTTTTCCAGCTTTCCGAAGAATTTGTTCATTTTTATAAAGAATTCCTTTTCCCTTATAAGGCTCTGGTCTTCTCCAAGAACGTATATTGGCAGCAAATAAACCTAATAATTCCTTATCACATGATTTTAAATTGATTGTTGTATTTTGAACAACGTCTACAGAAACTGTTTCTGGAATATCAATCTTAACAGGATGACTATAACCTAAACTTAAGATAATTTCTTTACCTTGTACTACTGCTCGATAGCCCACACCTTTTAAAATTAATGTTAATTCAAACTGTTCAGAGACTCCAATAATCATATTATTAATTAGCGTTCGATATAATCCATGCATCGAACGAAGATTCCGTGACTCATTTTTTAAACTTACTGTTAAGGTATTTTTCTCTTGTTGAATTACAATTGTATCAGGAATTAAAGTTTCTAAAATTCCAAATTTGCCTTTCACACTAATTTCTGAGCCATTCCAATTTACATCAACATTAGCAGGGATAGTAATTGGCAATTTTCCTATACGTGACATTTTCGAAACTCCTTATTTACCAAATATAACATAATACTTCACCGCCAATACCAAGTTCTTTTGCTTTTAGGTTTGTCATCACACCACGTGATGTGGACATAATCGCAATTCCTAAATTATCTAAAACTTTTGGTAATTCTTTTGAATTCGCGTAAACACGTAAACCTGGCTTACTAACTCGTTTAATTTCACTAATTACTGAATTTCTAGATTTTCCCTTATATTTTAAAGAAAGTAATAGGTATTGTTTATTACTTTCTTGGTAATTTTCAAAACCTAGAATAAACCCTTCTTCTTTTAAGATATTTGCAATAGCTACTGACATTTTTGTAACTGGTATCTGAACAATTTGGTGCTTGACCATAGTAGCATTGCGAATTCTTGTTAACATATCTGAAATCGTATCTGTTACCACAATTTTCTCCTTATCAAATATAGTTTTATTTATTCTTGTGACCAACGTTTCCGCTTTAAATGTCTCTTACGATCCCAAACTTGACTTACTTCTGAGAATGACGAATATTTATCATAATATCCACAATCATTTAATGGGAATCGTAAGAATTTGAAAAGAATCATTCCATTTAGAATTTTATCCATTGATTTAGATTGGTATTTTGGAGAAGAATGCTCTAGAACAATTGTAATTGTAAACCCTCGTGCTTGGTCTACATCATCATAATTGATCTCAGGAAAAATTAATTGTTCTTTTAAACCAAATGTATAATTCCCTGCTTTATCAAAACTTCGTAACGATAAACCACGAAAATCACGAATTTGTGCAAACGTAAAGAATAATAATTTTGTTAAAAAAGCATACATTTTTTCGCCTCGTAAAGTCACACTTAATCCTAATTCCATATTTTCACGAATTTTAAATCCAGCAATCGCTTTTTTAGATCTTGTAATAATAGGTTTTTGTCCACTAATACGTTCAAATTCTTCAATATTTTTTTTCAAAATACTTGTATTTTGGGCTGCTAATCCAAGACCTCGATTGATTTGAATTTTTTTTAATTTTGGAACTGTATGAGTATTTTTAAATCGAGAAGGACTATTTTTGATTAAAATCGGTTTAATACCTTCTTCATATTCCTTTTTTATATCTTGCAATAGATTATGAATATCACCAATTTCTTCTAATGAATGTTGATTTAGCATAGTAAGTTCTATTTAATTTATTTTTACATTGGAATGATGAATAGGAGCTTCAAATTGTTTAATTTCACCTATTTCATTTTCTGTGGTAGGTTTCACATGTTTAAATTTAAAATTAATTCCCTGTACAACCACTTTTTGCGTTTTTTTGTCTACTTTAATAACTTCTCCAGTTTCATTTTTATGAAAACCAGAAATAATTGTTACTTGATCACCAACTTTTACATGAAGTTTTTTCTTTTGTGCCATTTATAAAACCTCCGGAGCTAATGAAACAATTTTTGAAAGATTTTTATCACGAATTTCGCGAGCCACTGGACCAAAGACTCTTGTCCCACGTGGGTTATTTTCTGGATTTACGATTACAGCAGCATTATCATCAAATCTAATATACATACCGTCTTGTCGACGAATAGTTTTTTTAGTTCTCACAATAATTGCTTTGACTACATCAGAGCGTTTAATTGGCATATTTGGAATGGCTTCTTTTACAACGGCAATAATAGTATCACCAATTTCCGCATATTTCTTATTTCCGCCTAATATTCGAATACACATTACTTTTTTCGCACCTGTATTATCAGCTACGGTTAAAATTGTTTGAGGATAAATCATAAAATACTATTTAACTGATTAACGATGATTTTGAAAGAATTTCCACTAACTTCCAACGCTTTCTTTTACTTAGTGGTCGACATTCTTGAACTAATACTTTATCTCCAATATTACATGTTTCTAATTCATCATGAGCTAAATATTTTTTAGTTTTGATCAATGTTTTAGAATAGATTGGATGTGGGTATCGATTTTCAATCTTGACTACAATTGTTTTTTGCATCTTATTGCTAATTACAATACCAACTTGTTGTTTCACTGGCATCTTTTTAACTCCTTAATTCCCAATTATTTATTAATTTCGTCTATTTGCTCTACGGTTTCTAACCGTAATGTTAAAAGAGTTTTCAAATGAGCCAAATGACGTTTTGTATATTTTATTTCATGTGATTTTAAATTTTGTCGTGTTGCCTTTTTAAACCGTAAATTAAATAATTTGCTTTCGGTTTCAATAATTGCTTCTGAGATTTCTACATTTGAAAGTGAAAGAATGTCAGTAAATTTAGGTAAACTCATAGCTTATTTAATAGTGTTTTTATTAATAAATTTTGTTTTTAAGGGTAATTTATAAGCAGCTAAACTTAATGCAGCTTTTGCAACTTCTTCTGGAACAGAACTAATTTCAAAAATAATTGTTCCAGGCTTAACTACAGCTACCCAATAATCTACCGCACCTTTACCAGATCCCATTCGTGATTCAGCAGCTCGAGCTGTAACACTTTTATCTGGGAAAATACGAATCCACAATTTTGCTCCACGTTTAGTGTAACGAGTAATTGTTCGTCGAGATGCCTCAATTTGACGTGAGGTAATCCAATTTGGTTCTAAAGCTTGTAAACCAAAACTACCAAAGCAAATTTCATTACCACGTGTTGCTTTTCCTCGCATACGTCCACGGTGGTATTTTCTATATTTTGTTCTTTTTGGACTTAACATAACAAATTAATGTAATAAAAATATAAATTGTCTTAATAAATCTTATTTATTTATTTCGATAAAATTTCACTTTTAAAAAGCCAAATTTTAATTCCTAAAACGCCATAAATTGTATTAGCTTCTGTTGTTGCATAATCAATATCTGCACGTAAAGTTTGTAAAGGAACACGTCCTTCACGAATCCATTCACTTCGTGCAATTTCTGCACCATTTAAACGTCCTGATACTTGAATTTTAATTCCGTTTACATTTTGGCGTTGTGCTCGTTGTAAAACAGTTCGAGTGGCACGTCTAAATGCAATACGTTTTTCTAATTGTTCTGCAACTAAATCTGCTAAAAGTTTTGCTTCTAAATCAACAAATTCAATTTCTGAAACCTTAATTGTTAATTGACGACCTGCAGGTAATAATTTTTTAAGATTCTTTAACAGATTTTTCAACCCATTACCCATATCATCTACTAAGATTCCTGGTTTTCCAGTTTCAATAGTTAATTGAATATGATCTTTTAGCACATTTCGATAAATTTTGACTTTTGAAATATAATTTGCTCTTGAAATTGTATTTATGTAAGTTCGAATTTTATCATCTTCTTCTAAAATGCTAGCGTACTGATTAAAATTAGCATACCATACAGATTGATGTTCTTGTACAATACCTAATCGAAACCCTAAAGGATGTGTTTTCTGACCCATATACGAATTCTTTTAATTTAAAATCATAAATTTGTAATTTAATTGGTTTCTTTCATCACAACTGTAATGTGACAAGTTGGTTTTAAAATTTTATATGCACGCCCTTGTGCACGAGGACGAATTCTTTTTAATTTTGGTCCTTCATCCGCAAAAATTTCTTCAATAATTAATTTTTTTTTGTCTAAACCATAATTATGTTTAGCATTGGCAGCTGCAGAGTGGACTACTTGCCAAATAGGCCCACCAGCATCATAAGGTAAAAATTCTAAAATCATTAGAGCTTCTTGATATGAGCGACCTCGAATTTGATCAATCACTCGTCTAATTTTGTGCGGAGACATCCGAATATATTTTGCTACTGCTTTTACTGATTGCGAATTGGCCATAGTAAGTTCATTAATACATGTATTTCTAAGTTTATAAAAGTAACTTTCTTTTAGTGAAATCCAAGGTTACCATAAAGGTTCAGGTTTCTTAACCGGAAGTTTAGTTGTATACAAGAATTTAATTGTTATATAACTGAAAGCTTCTAAATTTGGACTATTTTTTGTTAAGAATTTATTAACTTTGGATTCTTGATGAATATAAATTTCATCAATCCAAATATCAAAAAAATCGATAGAAAAATTATTTTGTAAATAAAGAACAGGTGAATAAATAATAGCTAATAGATTATTCCGTTCAGTAGGTTTTAACTTTAAAGAATACATAATATCATCAATGACATGATAAAAATATTTATTC
>Ga0160422_10002852_pt1 | contig 10758 bp, 8 predicted proteins | sample Fk160mmetaG_FD_108192 | JGI IMG/M metagenome (GOLD analysis project Ga0160422, IMG submission 108192) | Marine microbial communities from the Central Pacific Ocean - Fk160115 60m metaG | ecosystem: Environmental > Aquatic > Marine > Oceanic > Photic zone | place: The Central Pacific Ocean... | reverse complement strand
ATCGAGTATAGAAAAAAACTTGCAGTTGAAGCATTTAACAAAAGTTCAAACTATGACTCAAATATTTCATATTATTTAAATAGAGGAGGCCTAAATCCAGACTCCGATAAGGATATTATAAAAGAATTAAGATATGGAGAAAATCCTCATCAAAAGGGAAGGTTTATTGGTCAAGTTGATAAAATATTTACACAAATTCATGGAAAACAAATATCATATAATAATCTTTTAGATATTGACGCAGCTGTGAGTCTTCTTAAAGATCTGGAGACAAAAAAATCAGTTTTTTTAATTCATAAACATAATAATCCATGTGGTCTAGCAATAAGGGATACATTATTAGAAGCTTACTTAGATTCACTATCTTGTGATAATGTATCTGCATTTGGCGGAATTTTAACCTCTAATAAAACTGTTGATATTGAAACTGCTGAGGAGATAAATAAGCTATTTTTCGAGGTTATAATTGCTCCAGATTTTAATGATAATGCCCTTAAATTATTAAAATCTAAAAACAATAGGATAATTATAAAATTGAAGTCTTATCCAGAAAATAAAATTCAAAGTAGATCATGTCTCAATGGTATCCTTGAACAAGACTCAGATAGTCTAATAGAAAAATATGAAGACTTTAAAGTTGTAACAAAAAAATCACCTAATTCTTCAATGTTTGACGATCTTGCTATTGCGTCAATCGTCACTAAACATTTAAAATCTAATTGTATAGCAATTGTAAAAAACAAACAATTAATTGGATCTGGAATGGGTCAAGTATCAAGAATAGATGCTTTGAATCAGGCTATTGAAAAATCTAAAAAATTTGGATTTAATTTAAAAGGATCTTGCCTATCAAGTGACGCTTTCTTTCCATTTTCTGATTGTGTTGAAATATCACATGCAAATAATATAAGGTCAATTGTTCAACCAGGTGGCTCAATTAAAGACCAGGAGTCGATTGATTTTTGTAACAAAAATGATATGTCCATGGTTTTCTCAGGAATAAGACATTTTAGACATTAATTGTTATTATTTAACTAACTTTGCAAACTATTATGGGATTTTTTACAGAAGAAATTGCTATTGATTTAGGAACCGCCAACACATTGATTATTCATAATGATAAAGTTGTTATTAATAGTCCTTCTATTGTTGCAATGGATAGGTCTACAAAAAGAATAATTGCTATTGGTGAAGAGGCTAAGTTCATGCAGGGTAAAACACACGAAAATATTAAGACAATTAGACCTCTTAAAGATGGTGTAATTGCTGATTTTGAGGCTTCAGAAAAAATGATTAGTGAATTAATTAGAAGTATTCCTACGCTGAAAAAAAGATGGTTCTCTCCATCTCTTACTATGGTAATTTGTATCCCATCTGGAATTACAGAAGTTGAAATGAGAGCTGTAAAAGAATCTGCTGAAAGAGTAAACGGAAAAGAAGTTTATTTAATTCACGAACCTATGGCTGCAGCAATTGGTATTGGCATTGATATAGTAAAGCCCAAAGGGAATATGGTTGTTGACATTGGAGGTGGAACTACTGAAATTGCTGTTATTGCTTTGGCAGGTATTGTCTGTGAAAAGTCTTTAAAAGTTGCTGGAGATGTTTTAACTAACGATATAGTATACTATATGAGAACAAAGCACAATTTATATATTGGTGATAGAACAGCAGAAAAAATAAAAATTGAAGTAGGCTCAGTAACCGAGAGTTTGGATGAACCTCCACAAGACATGCAAGTTCAAGGAAGAGACCTTCTGTCTGGTAAACCAAAAGAGAAAATAATTTCATATATAGAGGTTGCAAAGGCAATCGACAAATCTATAATTAGAATTGAGGATTCAATTATGGAAACTCTATCTCAAACTCCACCAGAGCTTGCTGCAGATATTTACAATACAGGAATATACTTAGCTGGAGGAGGAGCACTTCTTAGAGGATTAGATGAAAGATTATCAAAAAAAACAGATCTACCTGTTTATATAGCTGAAGATCCACTTCAAGCTGTGGTTAGAGGTACAGGAATAGCTCTAAAGAATATAGATAAATTTAAGTCTGTTTTAATAAAGTAATTTTTAATGCAATCAATAATTAATTCCATAGTTAAAAACAGGAACTTAATTATATATGTTTTTCTTTCATTTATAACTTTTAATTATTTATACAATAACAGCTCCATACACTACACTTTTGTTGGGAAAGTTGGAACACTTTTCTCGGGATCAACTTCTGGTATCTATTCATATTTAGAATCATATTTTAATCTCAGGCAAGAGAATGATAAATTAATAAAGGAGAATCTAGGATTAAAAAAAATAGAATCAAAATTTATGAAAGTATCTGGAAATTCAGATATTTTAGAGGGAGTGGTTGATAAGACTATAAGTGCTAAAGTTATCTTTAACTCAACAAATAAAAGCAAAAATATTGTTGTAATTAATAAAGGAAAATTAGATGGAATAACAAAAGAAATGGGTGTCATCTCATCAAAGGGGGTTGTTGGAATTATTAAGAATGTAACTAATAATTATTCATCAATTGTCTCATTACTAAATACTGATTTAAAAATTAATGCAGTTTTAAAGAATTCATTTACAATAGGATCGATCGGTTGGGACGGATTTGATTCTGAGATTTTAAAATTGAACGATATACCCTTGAGTAGCTCCATTAAAGTTGGCGATACAATTGTAACCGGTGGTATGTCCTTTTATTTTCCAAAAGGAATTCCAATTGGCATAATAGAAGATTATGACAGTACCTCACTTGAGGGTTATTATTCTATAAATGTCTCTATTTTTACTGACTTTTCTTCGCTTGACAATCTATACATTTTAGAAAGAACAGATAATGACGAGATCAAATTTTTATTGAATGAATAGAGAGTTAGCAAAAGATTTTATTGTATCGATAATTATTTTATTATCTCAATTATTGATTTTTAATCACATGAATCTATTTGGTTTTATAAGTCCATTTATATATGTTTCTTTATTTGTTATTTACAGAACGTCATACGACAAGACTTTTTTAATACTCTACGGGTTTATAATTGGGTTAATAATTGATTTGTCAATGCAGACTTATGGCTCTCATACTCTAGCCTCGATTTCGGTGTGTTATTTTAGAGATAGAATTGAGAAATACTCATTTGGGGTTAACTCTATGATACCATTAGCAATGATAAGAGGCACACAACTAATAAACCGAATAACATTTTTTTCTGTAATTATATTTTTACATTCACTAATTTATTTCTCATTAATTTTTTTTAAGATAGAACTTACAATAACTATTTTTTTATATACTCTTATTAATTCAATTGTTAACTTTATGATTATTTGGATTGTATCTAAGTTAATTTTCGAAAAATAAGATGATAAGGAAGAATCTTTTAATTTGGCTTACCATAATAAGTTCTGTAATTTTTTTAATTCAGCTTGCTAATCTTCAACTCTCTGGAGATTCTTTTAAAAGAGATTTTGCAATACAGGAAATATCAGTATATCCTGAAAGAGGTTTGATCTTTGACAGAGAAGGAGAATTACTAGTAGCTAATCAGCCAATGTATGAGTTAATTATTATACCTGAAAATACTGTTGTATTTGATACAACTCAACTATCACATTTAATTGGCATTGAAAAAAAAGAATTATTAGACAGGATAGTAGCGGCAAATAAATACTCAAGAAAACTACCTTCTGTTATTCAACCTCAAATTTCAAAAGAAAAAAATGCTTTTCTACAAGAAAAAATATGGCAGTATGATGGATTTTATCTAAGAAAAAATTCTGTAAGAGATTACATTTGGCCTTTTGCAAGTAATGTAATTGGATATACAGGAGAGGTTAATGAGAATGACATTGAATCTGACCCATATTATGAAAGAGGAGAGATGATTGGAAAGCAGGGAATTGAAAACTACTATGAAAAAGAATTAAGAGGGATAAAAGGTAAGAAGTATTTTCAAAAAGATAGATTCAATAGAATAATTGGTCCGTATAATGATTCGAAACAAGATATATCTCCAACAAAGGCTGATAACCTCACATTAACAATCGATATTAAACTTCAAAAATATGCCGAAAGCTTAATACAAAATAAAAAAGGGGGAATTGTAGCAATTGAACCATCTTCTGGAGAGGTACTCACTTTAGTTAGTGCTCCCACATACCAATCAAATCAATTTATTGGTCAAGATAGGACTACTAATTTTCAAAAGTTGTTGAACGACACTATAAATAAACCTTTATTTGATAGATCCCTACAAGCTCAGTACTCACCTGGATCTCCTATTAAAATACTTAATGCATTAATTGGACTCCAGGAGGGAGTAATTGACGAAAACACAGCCTTTAAATGTAATGCAGGCCATTATTATGCAAGAAATGCCTTTATGGCTTGCCATAATAAATTAGGAACAATTAGTAATCTAAGAAAGGGTATCTATAATTCATGTAATACATATTTCGCAAAAACTTATAAAATGATAATTGATAAATATGATTCACCAAGTGAGGGATTAGATATTTGGAGTGAACATATAAAAAGTTTTGGTCTAGGAAATTATCTTGACTATGATCTATCCATTGGTAAGAAGGGTTTTATTCCAGAGTCAGACTACTACGACAGATTCTATGGAGTTAATAGATGGAGTGCCTCGACTACAATATCAAACTCAATTGGTCAAGGTGAGGTTTTAACAACTCCCATTCAAATGGCTAATTTTGCTTCTGCAGTTGCAAATAGAGGATTTTTCTACAAACCTCATTTTGTAAAAAGCATTAATAGCGTTAAAAATATTAAACCTGAAAAAATTACCACATCCATTGATAAGGAAAATTTTGAAATAGTTATAGACGGTATGGTTGATGTTATAGATAGAGGAACTGCAAAAATTGCTAAAATTGAAAATATTAGTGTGGCAGGTAAAACAGGAACTGTAGAAAATTTTGTATTAATTGAAGGTGAAAAAAAACAGTTAACTGATCATTCGACTTTTATAGCTTTTGCTCCTGCTGAAGATCCAAAAATAGTTGTTTCTGTTTTTATTGAAAACGGATATTGGGGAAGTAGATGGGCAGCTCCAATTGCAAGTCTTATAATTGAAAAGTACTTAACTGGAGATATAAAAAGAAAGTGGCTTGAGAACAGAATGTTAAAAGGGAGCCTTTTAGCTGAGTACGAAAAGCCATATAAATTTGAAAATTTTACAATTAATGAATAAACTAAATATATTAAAGTATGATTTAGTTTCAATTGTAATATATATTAGTCTAGTCTCCTTTGGTATATTAAATATATATTCATCTAGTTTTAATGAGTTATCAATTAACCTGTTTGATCTTGACTCTACAGTTGGAAAACAAATAATGTTTTTTTTTATATCTCTTGTCACTTTTATATTTATAATCTTCACAAGAAATAAGTTATTTGATAACTCTGCAGCTTTATTGTATTCTATTTCAATTTTTCTTCTGATTGGTCTTTTCATTTTTGGAGTTGAAAGAGGTGGAGCAAAATCATGGTATGCAATTGGTCCTTTTAGTTTTCAACCTAGTGAATTAGCAAAATTTGGAACAGCCTTATTTTTATCAAAATTTTTAAGTATCATCCAGACTGACTTAAAAAGAAGCAGAGATATATTAATTGTATTAATTATCATTATAATACCTCTAATACTAACTACAATTCAACCTGATCCTGGTTCTGCATTAATTTTTTTAGCATTTATATTCCCAATTATTAGGGAGGGACTAAACCTAAATTATTTTTACTTCGGATTATTTATAATTTCTACTTTGGTTTCTACGCTTAAATTTAATTTCATAATTACATCCTCAATACTGATAATATTTTTTTTCACTTATATATTTTATTTAAGAAATAAAAAAAATAGAATATCATTATTCAAACTTTTATTTTCACTCTTTTTACTTATATCTATTTCTTTTTCAACTAATTATTTATTTGAAAATATTTTGGAACAAAGGCATAGGGATAGAATAAATTTAGTTTTGGGTAAAGAAGTGGACACAAGTGGAATTGGATACAACATTAATCAGTCAAAAATTGCAATAAGTAATGGTGGTTTGTTTGGAACAGGTTTTTTAGAGGGTACGCAAACCAAAGGAAATTTTGTTCCAAGACAACATACCGATTTTATTTTTAGTACAATAGGTGAAGAATGGGGTTTTATTGGTACTCTGGGCACTATTTTGTTATTTTCTACATTTATAATTAGAATTATTATTAGAGCAGATAAACAACCTAATCATTTTAGACGTATTTATTCTTATTGTTTTGCTAGTTTAATTTTCTTCCACTTTTTTATTAATATAGGCATGTCTATTGGGTTAATTCCGTCAATTGGAATTCCACTCCCATTTATAAGTTATGGAGGATCTAGCCTACTTATATTTAGCCTAATGTTTTTTGTATATGTTAACTTTGATTCAAGTAGATTAAAAGAAGATTAATCTACATTTACTTGTGAAAGAATTTCATTTGATTTTAAAGAAGATAAGTCTTTAAGTAAGTTCATTGCTTCGTTAACATAAATGTCCTTTTGTAAAGATTCAATCCATCTATCTCTTATCTCTTTCATATCATCATTATATGAGTTATCTACCTCATCATTAGCAAAGTTCCACTGAAAATTATATGGTGATTTGAAATTTTCAATCTTTTTTAACTTATTATTTTGAAACTTTGATGTGTCTAAATCATTCTTGTACTTATTGTAGTCTAAAGAAATAATTTTATCGTCTTGTTGAGATTTTATCCATGATGCATGTTTATCAATTACAGAGAAATACTCATTGTTACGGATTCTTTCATTACTATTAGATATTAATTTTGAGTAATTAAATATCTTATTTGAGTTGTTATACCTAGCTGGGTCAATCTTATCCCAATTTAATGGATTTTCAAGATCTCTTTCACCAATATCAATGTAGGAATATCTATTTGGAAAAATTATGTCACTTTTTACTCCTTCAAGTTGAGTTGATCCACCATTAACCCTATAAAATTTATCTGTAGTAATTTTTAGAGATCCTAAATCACCATATGTATTTCCTGATATAACATTATTTAAATCAACAATATTCTGAACTGTTCCCTTACCATAGGTTTGCTTACTTCCAAGAATTATGGCTCTATTATAGTCTTGCAAAGCTGCTGCCAGGATCTCAGATGCAGATGCAGAGAACTCATTTACTAAAACTACAAGGGGGCCATCCCATATTATTGAAGGATCGTTGTCTCTTAAAATCTCTCTTCTACCTCCTATACTTTTAACTTGAACAACTGGTCCCTTTTCAATGAAAAAGCCAGTAATATCAACTACAGTTTTTAAAGATCCTCCCCCATTGTTTCTAAGATCTAAAATCAATCCATTAATACCTTTTAATTTAAGATTTAATATTTCTTTTTTTAAGTCATTTGCTGCATTTCTTTCACCATAATCATCAAAGTCTACATAAAACCTTGGTAGATTAATTAGACCATATTTTGAACTTTCATCATTAATTATTGAAGATTTTGCATAAGTCTCTTCAAGTTCAACTATATCTCTGGTAACGACTATTTGCTCTATACCTCCATCTACTCTTTTAACATTTAAATATACTTTTGTTCCTTTTTCACCTTTTATCAGATCAGTTGCATCACTTAATTTCATTAATGATATTTCTGTAGGCTCTTCATCTTCGGACTGAGCAACTGAGATTATAATGTCTCCTACATTTAGAAGATTATCTCTCCAAACTGGCCCGCCAATAATAACTTCTACGATTTCAACTTGTTGCTTTCTTTTAGACAGCCTTGCACCTATACCTTGAAACTTTCCAGAAATATTTTGATCAAATACTTCTTTAGCTTCTGGAGCTAGGTAAGTAGTATGCGGGTCATACTGAGTTACAATAGAATTTAGGTAAAGTGAGAACCAATCAGCTCTTTCTAACTCACTATTAAATTGAAAAAAATCTTTAAGGTTCTCTTTAATTGAAGATCTTGATTCTTTCTCAATTTCTTCATCTAAATTAATTTTTACAAGCGTATCAGGCTCTTCTGATACTATATCTTTATTCTCATTTATTTCTTTTTTTGAGACAAAAGCATCAAGTGTTGACAGTTTTAATCTTTTCCTCCAAAGATTTTTGAGTTCGTTTAGACTCGCAGCATAATTTAAATTTTCATAGTCAAGATTTATCTCTTCATCAATATTAAAATTAAATGGTTGACTTAATACTTCTTCATAAAACCCCTCAACTTCAGAAATTCTTTTTTTTAGTATTTCATATGCGCTATTGAAAAAAGTAATATCAGATGACTTTATCTGATCATCTATAAGTAATCTATACTCTGATAGTACCTGAACATCTGATTCTAGAAAAAATCTTTTCTGAGAATCTACCGCCTCAATAAATTCATCAAATACTTTTATTGAAAAATCATCATTAACTATTTTAGGATTGTAATGTAACTTATCTAAAACGTATGAAACAAGATCAACGAGCAATCTGTCCTTATTTGGCTCATCACTTGAAAATTTGAAGTTAGAGACTTCAAAATAGATTACAAGGGATATTACACCTGATACAATAAAACCAATTACTCGTAAAAACATATTGCTAAAATAACTGAAAAAAAATAAAGGGAAACCCAATAACAGCAAAGTTTATGTTAAAGTTAAAAGAGTGAAACGTTTTCATATCTTTACATGAAATACTTTAAATGAAGAAACCACTTATTTTAGTCACTAATGATGATGGGATTAATGCTCCTGGAATAAGAACTTTAATATCTATAATAAAAGATATTGGTGATGTTGTTGTTGTAGCTCCAGACAGCCCACAATCTGGAATGGGACATGCAATAACTATAAATTCAACTCTCCATACCTCGAAAATTACCCCAAAAGATTCTTCAATTCTAGAGTATAGTTGTTCCGGGACTCCTGCTGATTGCGTAAAATTGGCTATTAATGAATTAATGCCTAGGAAACCTGACTTATGTGTATCAGGAATTAATCATGGCTCAAACTCTTCAATTAATGTAATCTATTCAGGAACAATGAGTGCAGCTATTGAAGCAGGTATTGAAGGAATCCCTGCTATTGGTTTTTCTCTTTTAGACTACAGCTGGAATGCAGATTTTAATCAATCTAAAGATTTTATAAAAAAAATTACTGTAAATGCATTAAATAATGGAATCACTGATGGAGTTGTGTTAAACGTTAATATTCCATCAGTTAAGAAATCTGATATTAAAGGTGTTAAAATTTGTAGACAAGCAAATGCTTATTGGGTGGAAGAATTTGATAAAAGAAAGAATCCCTTTGGTCAGGAATACTATTGGCTAACTGGAAAGTTTATTAATAAGGATAAAGGAGAAGACACAGATGAATGGGCTTTAAAAAATAATTACATATCAATTGTCCCAGTTGAATTTGATTTGACTGCTCACCATGCAATTCAGGATTTAAACGAGTGGGATTTTAGATGAAATATTATATTATAGCTGGAGAAGCATCAGGAGATATATATGGTTCTCAATTAATTACAGAAATAAAATTACTGGATAAAAATGCTGAAATTAGATTTTGGGGTGGCGATAAAATGATACATAGTGGCGGCACTAATGTTAAGCATATACGAGATCTTGCATTTATGGGGTTTTATGAAGTAATTAAAAATCTTAATAAAATCATTAACAATATAAGTTTTTGTAAAAAAGATATTCTTGCTTTTAATCCTGATAAAATAATTTACATTGATTATCCTGGTTTTAATCTTAGAATATGTGATTGGGCTAAAAAAAAGGGTTATAGTAACTTCTATTACATCAGTCCTCAAATATGGGCATGGAAAGAGGGAAGGATCAAAAAGATAAAAAGAAGTGTGGATAAACTATTTGTAATTTTTCCATTTGAAAAGAAGTACTATTCAGAGAAGCATAGAATGGAAACATTTTATTTTGGTCATCCTTTAATTGAAGTTATTAATTCATATAAATCAAATACCAGTTTTTTTAAAGAAAATAATATTCCTAGTGACAAGCCAGTTGTAGCTTTTTTACCAGGTAGTCGAATTCAGGAAATAAAAACTATGTTACCAATTTTTTTATCAATAATTAGTAATTATCCTGATTACAATTTTATAATTGCTGGTGTAAATAATGTTCATCCAAAGCTGTACGACCTAGGTACTCATCCGAATTTATTTATAGTATACAATAAAACATATGACCTATTAACCAATTCTTTTGCAGCTATTGTTACTAGTGGAACAGCTTCGTTAGAATGCTCTCTTTTTAAGATACCTCAATTAGTATGCTATAAAACAAGTTTTCTTAGTTTCTTAATAGGTAAATTATTTGTTAAGCTTGAACACATATCTCTTGTAAATATTATTCTTAAAAAGAATGTTATAAAAGAACTCATTCAGAATGACCTTAATGAGAAAAACCTAAAGAATGAGTTTGAAAAGCTTTGTAATAAAGAGATAAGATCAGGAATAATTAACGAGTATTCGAAAATATATGATTTATTGTCTGTTAAAGATACAACTAAGAAAATTGCCTCATTAATATTTAGTTAATCCCGTGCATCATTCTAACAATTTTTTTGTTTGAAAAAATCATTAATAAACCAACAATTGTGGGTATAATTGTAAAAATTAAAAAGAATGCAGCCATACCATAGTCTTGTACAACTGGGTCAATGTAACTCCCAGTTATTCCAGCAAAAAAATT
>Ga0160422_10002851_pt1 | contig 10760 bp, 9 predicted proteins | sample Fk160mmetaG_FD_108192 | JGI IMG/M metagenome (GOLD analysis project Ga0160422, IMG submission 108192) | Marine microbial communities from the Central Pacific Ocean - Fk160115 60m metaG | ecosystem: Environmental > Aquatic > Marine > Oceanic > Photic zone | place: The Central Pacific Ocean... | reverse complement strand
TACTATTACAGATCCTCTTGCACCCTCACCATGATTACTCTTATCAAAAATAGTTATTGATGTTGCACTATTATATCCACTTCCACCATTCAATACTTCGACTGAAAATATTTGTCTATTATTTCCAACGATTGGTTTAACAATTGCACCCGTTCCTTCTCCGTAAATTTCTGCTGCTGGTGGTATACATTGAGGATGTTTAACACCCACAGGTAGAGGACTTAAATCATCTTGAGTTCTTGGATTAAATATTCTGTTATTACAATCACTAAATGAATCTGCACCATTTCCAAAGATAGAGTAAGATGCAATCGCTGCCTCTATTGATCCGAGTCCACCTTGCTCAAACAATTCTGATGTTTTACCATCAGTTATTTTATCAATTGTTTTCAATAATTCATATACATTGGATCCATTAATGATAGTTTTCTTTGCCTTATCTAAATTTTCACCTGCGATCCATTTTGCTAACTCTTGTCTTCCTAATTGTTTTTCAATTTCTGTTAAATCTTTTTGAACTCCTCCTAAGAAATTAGTTCCCTCAAGTATTTTACTCCAATTATCTGCTTTAACTTTTATTGCTCCTCCAAAATTAGTTACCCACTCACTCGTTTCATCACATTTAACACCAGTACAATCTAAAAATGCTATAATTTTTTTTGCAAAACTACTTACTTTTGACAATACATTAGTAATATTTCCAAGTCCACCTGTCAACCAATTGATTCCAGAAAGTATCGGACTTGTTACTTTTTTAACCATGTCCATTACCTTACCCAGTATACCTGATGTAAATTGTTCCACAGCACATGTACCAACGTTTATTATCTTTCCAAGTAATGATTTTATTATATTTTCTATAAATCCAAATATATCACCAAATATACCATCAAACAAACAGAAAAGAATATCCATAATCTTTTCAAACGCTTTTTGTGCTGCTGGACCTAAAAAGAAATCGAGGGGATTAAGTTTCTTACTAATTGCTGCAAAAATTTTGAACAGTTTCATTATTCTTTTTATTAATCCTGTCCGAATATTGTTTAATATTTTTTTAATTATTCTTTGTATTTGTTTAGCAGTCTCTCTAATTCTCTCTTCCATATCCACTATTGCATTCGTAATAGGATCTACGAAATTACCTTGAAATGATTCAAGAACACTTGTAAATTTAACAAAATCATTTAATGCTTTTGCTACATCTCCAATTACATTATCCTCACATAGAGATGGATTAACTTGTGTTCTAGTATATTTTTTTGTGAAAGCCTCTGCAGCAGCACTACTTATTGTATTTCCATCTTTATCAAATAATACATTACTTGACTCGTTTGTTATTCCTAATTTATTTGATATACCTAAATCTACAGATCCAAATTCAACTTTACCAGTGGTTGTTCCTACTCCTTGTTTAGCAGTCGGATCTTTTACTAACACTGAAGTTCTCTTTGTTCCCTTTACAACTTTACCTGTATATCCTGTAAATGGTTTGAATTGATTACTACCACTTAATATTACCTCTTCTTCTGCTATTGAGTTTGATACCTCATGTGATCTATGAAGTAATCCAATAATGACAGGTTGTTGTGCATCTTCCCCATCAGCAAAAAATCCAATTGCAGTCTCACCACCAACTAAGTTTATGGTATCTCCCATTGAACCCTGTCCACTACCAGTTACAGGATCCATCATTACATTTGCCCAAGGAAGATCATTTTCTTTTAAGGTATCATCCCAAGGATGATATCCTATGATTCTAACTTTGACTCGATGCGATTCAGATCCTGCAGCAGCAGAGGCAAGATTTTGAAGTTTCCAGTATTTTGGATGGGCGACTCTTCCTATCCACCAGGAAAAGCCGTCCTTACCAGAAAAATTAGATTTTAATAACTGTTCAGTAATCATTAGTCGTCATATACCAGACACTCTGGTTCGTCTGGATGTTGATCACAGAATAATTCAAGTGCATTGGGGTCATGGTGATCTCCTGCTTTGATCTCATCCTTATGATGTTCTACATACTCTTCGAGATCATGTAACTCTTCTATCGTGTGCCTCTTCATTGGTTCAGATGTATTTGGATCGGCAAGAAGTTCCTTGTCGTGTTGAATGTGGTCTTCGATTGATTTCATAATTGTCTCCTATTGATTTTGACCGTACAAACCATAAGAATCTCTCATAAGTGTAAGAGATGTCGAGTTTTGCCCATTTGAAAAGTGATGTCTTAATTGTCTAACGACATAATTACCACTCATCTGATCATCAACTTCAGTGGATTGTCCACCCTGTACTAAAGGAAATTCACAGTAAATAAGGTCTCCTACTTTTAATTTAACGTTCAGTGGTACTAAAATATTTAGTGCCTGAGTGAACAACAAATTAATTCTTGACATGGATTTTGCTAACATAGCATCACCACCACTATCTGATTGTGACTCAGTTAATGATCCACTAGGATCTAAAGTACCATGATCAGAAGTTCTAAGCATGGTTCTTGTAGGAACACTTGCAAAATCACTATTCACTGTTATTGATTCTTCATTACCCAGTTTCGTTGCATCTCCAATTTCATCTTTCAATTTATAATTATAAAGAGAGAGCACATTTTTTCGAGTGTCATAATAATAAAATTGATTATTATACATTCCAACTGTTAGTGCTTTTCTCAAATCAATATTTTTACTAAGATTATAATTTAAAATAGTTACATTGTTTCTAAGTTTTCCTGCCTCTATAACTTTACCAGTATAACTATATGAAAATTTAGGTTCACGATCAGAACTATTATTTTGGATTTGAGTGTTCGCTACTAAACTATCAATGCTTCTATAATGATACCCATCATAATTTTCGTAACATAAAAATCCAGCAGTCCCTTTACTTTCTGCATACTTCCCTTCACCTGAGACTCCACTCTTTTTTGTATGGACTGATATCGATTTAGATCCTAACCAAGATAAAGTATAGAATGGTTTTTTAGTATTACCAATAAATGTATAAGAGTTTGCAGTCGGTTCAATTTTAACATCTTTTTTTGTTTGTAATGTATTTTTTAAAATATCTTCTACATGAGTATCAATAGTTTTAAATTGATACTTCTTCACACACCTTGTGCTTTGGTTGGAAAAATGTTCTAATGATGTCAAATGTATTGTACACTCCTCTACCATTCTCTGTGTGTTCCAATCACTAACTTTATAAACATATAAAGCATTATCTCCTTCAAATATGGTATCTCCAAATGAAGACATTATATTTAACTCTACTTTTTCTCCACCACGTATCGGAAGTTGATTGACATAACTAAAACTTGAAACAATTTTCATTGTTGCAGTAACTGATTGTTGTAGTATATCTTCAAAGTAATCAAACTCTATAATTGATCTACTGATATCAAAAGATTTTCCATCTAAAGATATAATTCTTCCTATTCGATATAAAATTGTTGATACTGCGTCTGACATTTTAGTTTTTATCTAATTTGAATAGTAACAAATCATCTGCTACATTATCATCTGAATTGATATCTATTATATTAGTATTAAAATTAATATTTAATCCATTACTACCACTTATAGATTTAGAGGATTTTGTTGCATCAAATGGTAAAATAAATTGTTCTCCGTTTTGAATTATAGTTAGAGAAGTCTTACCATCAAAATTTACTTCAGGTTTTAAATTTTCAATTAATTGTTTTGTCTCTTTATTCTCAGGCATTAATAACAATTTATCAGTCTGTTCTTTTAATTCTTCATCAGACAATCTCATTACCTTTTGTATTTCATTTTCATAGTGTGAGTCCATTAATGAATCTGGATCATTTTTTTGTTGTTCTTCAATTTGTTTTACCAACATATTTTTTCTTAGTCTATTCTCTTTTTCTTTATTGGAGAGATGAGAAAATGCACCGTTCTCTTCTTTTAATGCATCTTCTAATGGTTTAACACCTAATTTTTCTTCTCTCTCTTTATCTTTTTGTTCCTTTGATTTAAGAACATTAAGAAAATCAATTTTACCACCAATAGAATTATCATCATCAAATGCTTTAAAGTCTCTTGCAATATCAACTGCTGCAACTGGTATGCCAAGAATAGGAATTGCACTCAACGTTGATAGAACACCACCAGTAACATCTCCTTTTTTGAATCTATACGCTGCCATACTTAAGTCCATAGCAATACCACCAATTACAGTAAGTTCACCTGCTGTTAAGCTTGCTAATTTTGGTCCTGCTTTTTTTCCAACTCTCTCTAATATTTCTGTTGCTCCTCGAACAACTTTATTATTTGTAACAACCTCCTTTCCTACTTTAAAAGCATCATCCGCAATAGTTTTTAGTTTATTTGCTTTTGATAGTATATTTTTAACAAATTTGGAATTCTTTAAATTTTTTAAGAAATTTTTTATACCTAATATTGCTTCGTCAAAATTTTTTCTTATAAAAGTCTTTACCTGATTAAATTTTTTACGTCCCCAGTCTACTATTTTACCAGGAAGTTGTCTAAAAAATCTTCTGAGTTGTCTAAATCGCATCGTTCTATTTCTCCACCATCTCTTCAATCTAAGTCTTAATCCTCTTGGAATTAAATTTTTCAAACCCTTAAGTAATCTTACAAGTTTCATCGCTGTAAGTGCTAACTTACCTGCTATTGGTGTTAATAATAGTGATGCCAATAGACCTAATCCACCACCTCCACCACCGCCATCATCATCCGATTTAATATCTTTTGATTTTGGTAAATTAATTTTCAATAATTCTTTATTACTTGATTCAATAAATTTTATAAATTTATCATACTCATGTTTCTTATCAAAATCTATTGATTTTACTTTATTAAATGTAGGTGAAGTTACTATTTTATTTGCTGCTTTCACAAGAGGTGAATTCAACGTGCTTTGTCTAGGTACTCGAACTGGTGCTGGATTTATCATATTATACTACTCCAAGAAGACTTTTTGTTGATATATTAGATGCATCTGGATTAGATGAAGAGTAAAATGTTTGAGTAGGTCCTGATGTTGATCCTCTACCACTATCATTATTGACCATCGCAACCTTTTTACTTTTTCCTCCACTAATCATTTGAAGATCTTTTGTATTATCAATTACAATAATTTCACCCTTACTCTCACCTTTCAAAAGTGTACTTAGATCTTGATCTTTATATTTTGATTCTTGAGATTTAATAAGGTCGAGCACAGAAGTATTCGCTTTATTCATTTTATCAGTATCATATACACCCTCACCGCTAGTAGTTTTAATAGATGCAAATTGTTCTGCTAATCTATTGTTAAACTCTTCTGCAGTTATATCTCCCGCTTCAAATTCTTTTAGACCAGAGTAATTTAAATAATATTCTGACATCATATCTTGAGTCTTTTTATCAAAGACAGTTGTTTCTGGATCAAGATTCATCATTTCTGCAACCTTTTTAGGATTTAGCATTTGATATGCACCCATCGCAGCACTCCTATCATCTCCACGACCAATTGATGTTTGATAATTTAGATAATCTGTTTGTAGTTTATCAACGTCACTGATTGTCATCTTTGTTATGTCTTCATCACCACGTTCAAATCCTTCACGATCTCTGCTATACATTGCACCATAATCAGTATTAGATTCTCCTTCAGCAATTTTTCCTTTTAATTGATCTTTAAATGAATTTTCTATACCATTAATTAAATCCTCACCATTCTGATTTTGATTAGACGAATCCGCTTTTTCTATTTTTAATGTATTATCAGATTTTTCAACTGGTTCATTTTCTTCTTTTTTAGTGTTACTCTCTAAGTTTGTACCATTCTTGAATCCTTCCATGAAATTATCAAATGCATCCGTTATAGTTTGGATTAAACCTTTTGATGAATTGTCCAAATCTGAATTTAATTTATCGTCATCATATTCTTCAACTTCAAGTTTGCTATTATCTGCTTCAATATCTTCATCCAATCCATTCACTACCGTATTAGATAATTCTTCCTCTATTTTTTTAACATCTACTTCTTTTTCTTCTACATTTTCTTTCTTATCTGAAAGTAATTTTTCAGCACCCATACCAAGACCGAGACCAGCACCACCCACAAGAGCTGCACCAACTAATACCCCACTATAATCTTTTGATTTACTCCCTACACTATTCGCTGCATTCATACGTAATAGTTTAGCAATCTCAAATGTCTCAACTAAAGTATTCCTTAGTAATTGTAAATTTTTTCTAATTATTTTCTCATTCCTTTCTGTTCCAAATGTACCTAACATATTAAATAGTGTTCTTGTTCCTCTTTTATTTCTTACTTCTGGATTTCTTTCTTGTAATTTTGAAAATAAGTTATCACTATCTGTAATATTTCTAACTAAAGGATTTACGCCTTTAGATTTTGCTCCACCATAAACTCCCTTACTTCCCTTAACTATTTTGTTAGGTTGAATATTAGGTTTAATTTTAGGAAGTTTAGGTTCCATAGTCTGCTTGTTGCTGTCTTGCCTTTAAATTTTCTTCCTCAATGTACTGATTTAATAATCCAAGATAGATATCTCTCTCCCAAGGCATCATGTTTTCAATTTCAGTCAAAGAGTATTTATGGTGTTGCATCAAGGCAAAGTTAAGTTTAAAGTATGACTCAAGATCAATATGAGACATACTCAAGCGAAAAAAGATGCTAGTCCCTCCAACGTTACATCATTTTCAACTTTTGTATTTGGGTTGGTAACTTTAAATGTATGAGATAATTTAGGCATTGTACTAAAAAATTCTTCAATTAATTTAAATTGATTAGTGTTTAATGTTTCAACCCACTCCAAAAGTTCCTTCTTTGTACAATCAGACGCTGCCCATGACTCATCTTCATTATACACTTGATCAATACAAGATGCGATAATTTCAAAGGATTGATCTAATACACCTTCCTCTCTTGAACTAAAATCAAAATTATTTTTTATAAACTCATCAAGAGATGGGTATTTTAATCTTAATGTTAGTTTATCATCTAATTTTATATCATTTGAATGTTTAGGATCTTTAACTACCTCTATTTCATCAATGTAAACTTTAACTGGTACAGTAGTTTTACCATCATCAGGACAAGTTACAATTAAATCTAACGCTTCACTTACAGATTTACCCCTCACATTTAAAAACAAATACTCAATATCAAAAATAGGAAGATTATCAATCTTCACACCTCTAGTGCTAATACACTCCTTTAATATAGATTTTACAGATGTTGTTATTTGTTTTGTATTTTCACTTTCTAATGCAAGTATTAGAATTTTTTCTTCTTTAACTAAGAATGGTCTGTATTTAATTTTCTTCCCAGTGGATGGAAGTTCCAACTCATAAGTCGGTGTCGATATCTTTGGTAAAGGCATAATATTTTATTCAGTATTGTATATAGCAGGGTTTTAGGGAGTAAAGTTACCATATCCGCCACCGCCACCTTGTTGACCACCACCTTGTTGACCACCACCTTGCTGACCACCAGAGGAACTGGTATCAATTGTGTGTGAAATGGTGGTTGTGTTTGATACGTTACCAGAGGAATCAGTAGCAGTAACAGCGAAAGGATATGTTCCATCTTCTAATGCAGATACAACTGTGATCGTAAATGTTCCATTTGAACCAGCACTAGTGCTACCTAATTCTATAGAACCAGTAGTCAATCTAACCGTGCTACCAGCCTCTGCTTGACCTGTAATTGTTGGTGTATTAACATTTGATGCAGTTGTAACACTTACATTTTCTGGTGCTGTTGGTGGTGTGGTATCTGCTGGTGGTTGCTGCTGTCCCTGTTGATTACCTTGTTGCTGCGGTGGTTCAGTAGTAGTTGTAGTTATACCACTTGCTGTCAAACTTTCCTGTAAGGTATCGTATATGATATTATGTGGATAACTTAAGTGAGCAGCACCAACCATTCTAACAACTGATCCGTCATCTCTTACATGTCTATGAAATGGTCCAGTGTAAAGTTCACCATTTACATATCCAGGTTGAGTAGTTGTCTTTGCACTAGTTGCACCCAACTGTCCTACCACTGAATTATCATAGTTCTTTATAACATCCTCACCAAATACATTTTTAGAATAAAGATCATCTTTATCATTATTTGTGATAACATTATATCGAAGATATTGAAATTCAATAGTTACCTTCATGACACTTGTTCCCTGATAAGTTAAAGGTATCGCAACTATGTTACTTGGAAATGCATCAATGAATTGATAAAATAAAAGTGATCCAGGAATCAAGTCATCACCCTCACGGATGCGAGTTTCATTCATATTCGCACCACCATAAAAATCTTTTTCAAATTTAGTTACTATTAGTCTTCTTTTGTATTGATCTGGGTATCTAAATTTATAATAATTATTCCTATCACTGTATCCATTTGTTCCTTGATATGATCCTTTGTATCTTCCACTACTATTATGAATGGGATTGATATAATTCATCCACTCTTCAAATAATCTAAGAATATTGTAATCAGAATCAACATAAAATGTAACGGACAGTGGTGCATATAATCTTCTCTGAGCAAATCTTTCTATTGTTCCTTGCCTATCTCCCATGCTTTCTGCCATGTCAAATGACGCACCAGGTAGGGTCACATCAGATGCAAAAAAATCGTATCTGCCTATATTTTCTGCACTATTTACTATTCCACATGCATTTAACCATGAACTTAAACTATTTTCAGATTCCTGTCCACTCTCAAATCCAATACCAAGCGTTACTTTAAACTCTGCAGTCAGAGACAGAGGAAACAGATCGCTCTGGGCATCATTTATCTTCTTATATAACGGTAGTACAGAGTTTTTTATTTCTGCCATCTAAATATTTTTATAGTTATACATTACTATGTATGTCATATAATGGAAAGTTTAGGCCCAGACACCCGAAAAAATATAAGGGCGACCCTACTAATATAATTTACAGATCTTTGTGGGAAAGAAAATTTATGAATTACTGTGATCTCACAGAGAGTGTGAGTGAATGGCAATCAGAGGAGTTCTGGATACCATACATATCTCCAAAAGATAATCGAGTTCATAGATACTTCCCTGACTTCTTTCTTAAATACTATGACAGGAATAAAAATAAAAGAGTCATGGTGGTTGAAGTCAAACCAAAAAGACAAGTAGAAAGACCACCACAAAATCCAAAGAGAAGAACTAAGGCATGGGCATACTCAGTTCAGACTTGGGTAATAAATCAAGCAAAATGGAAAGCAGCAAAAGAATTTTGTGCTGATCGTGGTTATGAGTTTAAAATTATGACAGAGGAGGACTTAGGAATCAAATGAGTATTTACAATCAACTAGGATCCATGCGTAATGACGGTGTTCTTGGAGATGGTGAAGGTAATGTTCTTCCATTAACACGTTATAGTAAAGATGAATTAATAGGCATCACATTTTATTATGGAATACGGTTGGGAAATCCAAATAACAAAAGTAAAAAACAATTAATCAAAACCATACAAGCAAATAGAGAATATCAAAGAAGAGTAAGAAAAGAAGAGAATAATCCAAGAGTCAATCCTGTTTTAAGAAGAACTGCCAACAAAATAATAAAAGAGTTGAGAAAGGAAGCAGAAGAAGAAAGAAGGTTAGTAGATCCAGATCCTAGAGATTTAGAATTACTTGATGAAGTAGAACTGGAAGAAAAGGGAACGGATATATCATATACAATTATGGAAAAAGCAAATCAAACGTCTGGTACTGATTCTGATTGGTATGCTAATGAGTTAAGATCTGAATTAAGTTTAGCAGGTATGGAAATGGGTGTGAATGAAATAAGACCAGGAGATTTTATATTTTTTGGATACACTGCAAGATACCCAGAAAGATATCCATATTATGATAGAAGACCACTCTCTTTTGTATTAGATATGAAGGGTGATAAGATGTTTGGTTGCAATGTTCACTACCTAAATCCAGACATTCGTGATTCTTTTGCTCTAACTATGATAAATAAAACAGCAATCCAAGTTCCTAAAGTATTTGAGAAGACACTTCACTCATATTTTTACACAAATATTAGTGGTGTTTATCGTATCCCAGAAAATGAATATGGTGATATTGCAAGATTAGTGACTGAGGATTTTGTAGATTCTGATGGTATGCCCGTTGACCTAAACGCTGTATGGGATTCAGTTAATTAAAAATAAATGTCTCTTAAACTAATAAAAAACAATTTAGAAATAGATGGGGTTAAGTACGATATTTGGTACGACTCAGAGGATGGAAGGATTCAGGCAAGAACTGATGTAGGTAATTTTGGGAGGGTACAAGGAGATTTAATTTTTGATAATAAAGATAATCAAAATAGTGTATTTGAGGAAGCAATTAAAAAAGATCCTAAAGTTAAACATGCAGTTAAGGTATCAAAAGGAGCAATACCTGGATTCATGAAAGATTCGTCCGTAAAATCTGGATTCGATAGTATTCAAGAAAGAATAAAAGAGGAATTTGAACTTGTTCCACAAGATTATTTCTTTAATGGTGGATCAGCAAAATATCCAGAGGATGCAATATATGATAAAACTAGAAAGGATGCTCAAGATCATTTAGTGATTTCTCAGTATAGTTACAAAGCACCGAGAGCAAATGAAATATGGGGACAGGATGGAAAGAATGCAGGAAATATATTAATTAATGGAGTTGGAAGAGAAAGTGCTCTTGACAAATTCCTTGGTTTAGTACAACTACCAATGCCAAATAACATTACTGACTCAAACAATGTTAGATGGGGTGAGGAT
>Ga0160422_10002850_pt1 | contig 10761 bp, 10 predicted proteins | sample Fk160mmetaG_FD_108192 | JGI IMG/M metagenome (GOLD analysis project Ga0160422, IMG submission 108192) | Marine microbial communities from the Central Pacific Ocean - Fk160115 60m metaG | ecosystem: Environmental > Aquatic > Marine > Oceanic > Photic zone | place: The Central Pacific Ocean... | reverse complement strand
TTATCTTTCAAAAACAAATGATCAAAATAGAAAATTTCAAATAATTAAAAAATGTATAGACATACGAGAACAAGTTGAAAATGAAATTAATGAACACTGGCCAAAAACACAAAGGAGAGTTGGGGGTTACAATATTGACTTAATAAACCCAAATGGATTTAATGCATCGAATATACTAGTGGGATCTGAAGGAACTTTGTCATTATTTAACAAAATAAAACTCAAATTATCTGAAATTCCAAAAAAGAAAATTTTGGGAGTTTGTTACTTTGAAAAATTTCACGAAGCTATGACTTTAACAAGGGAAATGGTTAAATTGAAACCTACAACTGTTGAGTTGATGGACAAAAATCTTCTAGACTTAGCCAAGGAAATTCCAATTTATGCAGATGGTATTAAAAAGTATGTTATTGGTGATCCAAAGGCTGTTTTAATGGTTGAATTTATTGATAATGATTTAAATCTTATTAATAAAAAAATCAAAGATTTAGAAAGTCTTGTGAAATCTCAAAATAAAAATAATAATTTTTCGTATTTTAAGGAAATTAAAGATCAAAAAGAGATATTTGAAATAAGAAAAGCGGGTCTAAATATTTTAATGTCGATGAAAGGTGACAAAAAACCTGTAGCCTTTATAGAGGATTGTGCAGTTACTTTGGATCATCTAGCCGAATACACCACAAAGTTAAAAGAAATTTTTAAAAAATACGACACAAGTGGAATGTTTTATGCGCATGCTTCTGTTGGAACATTACACGTTCGACCTGTACTCAATATGAAATCGGATAAAGATATCAACAACATGAAAAAGATTGCCGAAGAGGCGTTTGAGATGGTTAAACAATACAAGGGTTCACACTCAGGCGAGCATGGTGATGGCATTGTCAGATCAGAATTCCATGAAAAAATGTTTGGAAAAAAAATTATAAATGCATTTGAAGAAGTTAAAGACACATTTGACCATAAAAATCTTTTAAATCCAAATAAAATAGTAAGACCTTATAAATCTAATGATAGGTCATTGATGCGTTATAAGGCTGACTATAAAACTGAAAAAATTTCTACTCATTATGACTGGTCAGAGTGGGGTCAATTTTCCGACGCGGTAGAAATGTGTAATAATAATGGTGCATGCCGTAAATTAGATTCAGGAGTTATGTGTCCATCGTATCGAGTCACTAAAGAAGAGAAAGATCTAGTTAGAGGTAGAGCAAATACACTAAGGCTTGCGCTTTCCAATCAACTTCCTAAAGGCTCATTTGTATCAAAAGAAATGTATGAGAGCATGGAACTTTGTGTAAGTTGTAAGGCGTGTCAAAGAGAATGTCCAATGTCAGTCGATATTGCAAAAATGAAAAGTGAATTTTTATCTCATTATTATAAAAAGTTTAACATGAGCATCAAAGATAAAATTATCTGTAGTATGCCAAAAAACATTCGTTTCTTAAAAATAATAGCACCAATTTTTAATAAAATAAAAAACTTTCCAATAATAGAAAGTATAATTAATTGGTATGGCTTTGCTACACAAAGAGAAATGCCGGTTGTGCAAAATCAATCTGAATTAAAAATTATTTATAAATCTCAATCTAAATCTGATAAAAAAGTTATATTATTTGCTGATACCTTTAATATTAATTTTGAAGTGAAAAATGTTCTTTATGCAATCAGAATATTGAATAAATTTGGATACCAAGCAATTATTCCAAGTTTTGATAATGACAATTTAGATAGACCACTTTGTTGCGGAAGAACATATATTTCTTTTGGACAATTAGATAAAGCAAAGGAAGAATTAAACCGCTTTATCAAATATATTATGAAAAGTGGAAACTTTGAAACACCAATTGTAGGTTTAGAGCCTTCTTGCTTGTTAACATTTAGTGATGAATTTAAAACATTAAAAGGGTTGACCAACAGAGAGCAATTAAAAAATAAATTTTTCTTGCTAGAAGAATTTATTTTAGATCAAATAAAAATTAAAAATGAAATAAATCATATTAAGTTTGATAAAGAGGTTATAATTCACGGACATTGTCACCAAAAATCACAGAATAGAATGAAAGGTCTATTTAAATTATTAGATACGTTTAATATCAAATATAAAATGATAGATAGTAGTTGTTGTGGTATGGCAGGTTCATTTGGGTATAACAGTAAGAATTATGATATTTCAAAAAAAATGGCTTATTTAAGTTTGATTCCAGAAATCAACAAAACAGATAAAAATACTTTTATTCTTGCTAACGGTACAAGCTGTAGACACCAAATTTCAGATTTTTCTGAAAGAAAACCTAAACATATAGCTGAATTGTTATTTAATTTATTCGAAAGAATAAATTAAATCTATTTGCCAACAGCTTTATAAGATGCTGCTCCTTTTGAAGCTGAGCCAGCAATTCCATTTATATCAACAGGTTCTAATATGTGCATTTCTGTAAAAGCACCTGATGACATAGTAACCATTTTGATACTAGCTGCCGCTTCAAAATTTGGTAAATCAAATTCTGCGATAAAATCATATACACCTCTAGTGAATGTAAGTTTTTCGCATTTGCCACCAAATTGACTGGCAAGCGAGTTGGCCGCTGCCATTCTATCTGAGGATGGATCTTTTAAAAATCCTCCCATTGCTTGCTGCGAATAAGAAGCTGCAAAGATATATTTTGCCACTTTAATATCCTTTCTAAATTATTTTATTTTTAAAATATTAATTATAAGTTAAATAGAACAAATATTTTTCACTTTATAATTGAATGAATAATTTTTTTAAAAACGTTTTACAGGATATTAAAGATATATCGATACCTCTATATAAAATTTTAATTCCATTCGTATTTATTTTAAAATTTTTAGAAGTTTCTGGATTAATTGAGATTATTGCCAGAATTCTTGAGCCGTTCATGGTACTTGTTGGACTAGAACCCGAGCTAGGCCTTGTTTTTGTTACTGGATTATTTGTAAATATCTATGCCGCAATAGTAGTTTTTGCGAACACTGTTCCAAGTCTAGACTTAAATGTTGCGCAAATAACAGTTTTAGCGACGATGATATTAATAGCTCATGGCATACCTGTTGAGTCAACTATATCAAAGGCTACCGGTGTTGGATTTACATACACTATATGTTTGCGTCTAATATCTGCATTTGTATTAGGGTATATATTAAATCAAATATATTCAAACTTTGATATTCACCAGCAGCAGTTCAGTACTTTTATTGATTTGCAACCTCCACCAACAGAGCTTATTCCATGGTTTATAAATCAATTTATAAATCTAATTTATATATTTTTTATAGTCTGTTTATTGGTAACATCTCTAGAAACTCTTAAACTTGTAGGTATTGAAAAGTTATTTTTAAAAATTTTTACTGTTCCCTTAAAATTCTTTGGGATTCAAAAAGAGGCTATGAATATAATAATAGTAGGCATGACTTTGGGTATACAATTTGGAGGAGGGTTGTTAATTAAAGAGGTCAAATCCGGAAAAATTGACAAGCAAAGTGCATTTTTATCGGTTTCGATGTTAAATCTTATACATGCTATGATAGAAGATACATTGCTGATGTTAATGATCGGCGCCCATATAAGCGGTGTGTTTTTTGCAAGATTAATTTTTGGTTTTATCTTGTGTTATTTTATATTCAAAATATATGTTAAATTTCAAACTAAATTTTCCAAATCATTATAACACAGCCTGCTAAAGCAAGTGACATACAATAATTAAAAATTTTAATTTTTTTTTTATTATTTAAAAATTTTCTTATTACGGAACCAAATAAACACCAGCTAATGATTGAAGAATAAGCAAAAAGGATCCCTAATAAAATCAATATTATAGCATCATAAAGATAGTTTGAATTTAGATCAATAAATGACGAAATTATTACAACAGACATTAAAACGCCTTTTGGATTGATATACTGAAAAAAAAACATTTTTGCAAAAGTAATTGGGTTTGTTGATTTTTGGTTATCTAAACTTGAATTAATTGCAATTTTGTAAGACATATACAATAAAAAAATAGATCCAAAAATTTTTAAGTAAAATTGTAGAAAATTATACTTTTGGAATATAATTATTAAACCAGCACATAATAAAATTAAAAGCGAACCCCAACCTAAAGCAACACCATGAATTAAAGGCAAAGTTCTTTTAAATCCAAAATTTAAACCTGAATACGAAGCTAAAAGATTATTGGGTCCTGGAGTAAAACTTGCAATAGTAAGTAGAAAGATTAAAGAATATAAATTCATAAATAGCTTGAGATAATTTTATTTTTTATTTATATAATATTGTGTCTAAAGCAATACTAATTAGTAAATTTGGCGGTCCAGAAGTACTGGAATTAAAAGAAATAAACTTGCCTAAACTAGGACCCAAAGAAGTGCTGTTAAAAAATAGTTCTATTGGACTGAATTTTATTGATACATATCATCGTTCTGGACTATATCCACTCAATTTGCCTTCGGGTATTGGAGTTGAAGGTTCTGGAGTAGTAGTTGAGACAGGAAGCGACGTTAAGCTTTTTAAAATTGGTGATAGAGTTGCTTATAGTTCAATGCCAATAGGAGCTTATTCTGAGATGCATATAATGCCAGAAGAAAAGCTCGTAAGTGTACCAAATGACATTAGTCATGAAATTGCAAGTTCAATATTATTAAAAGGTATGACTTGTGAATACCTTCTACATAGAACATATAAAGTTACAAGCAAAGATACTATTCTATTTCATGCTGCAGCAGGAGGAGTAGGACAAATATTTTGCCAATGGGCTAAAAAAATTGGTTGTAAATTAATTGGAACAGTTGGTTCTGATGAAAAAATTGAAATTGCAAAAAAAAATGGTTGTGATCATGTCATTAATTACACTACAGATAATTTTGCTAAAAAAACATTGGAAATAACAGATGGCAAAGGGGTTGATGTTGTTTACGATGGAGTAGGAGAAAAAACATTTGAAGGATCTATTGAAACTTTAAAAGTTAGGGGGATGTTTGTAACATTTGGAAATGCATCTGGGCCAATAAAAACAATCGAATTAAAAAAACATATAGCCCCAAAAGCAATTTTTATTACACGTCCATCAGTATTTCCATATACTTCGACCAGAGAAGAGCTGGAGATGTCAGCTAAAATGGTTTTTGAAGCTTTAAAAGATAAAAAAATTAATATAAAAATTGTAAAAAAATATTCTTTGAGCGAGTCTAGGTTAGCACACGAAGATTTAGAAGCGAGAAAACTATTAGGGCCAGCGGTTATATTAACTGAAATTTAAATACTCTATAAAAGATCTAATAGATATGAGTAATAAAAATATACCAAACATTTTTGATATAATTTCTTTATCAATTGAATGAACGATTTTTGCTCCTATTGGAGCTAATAGCATCGTTACAGGTACAAAAATAATAAACCCAGGTATATTGACAAATCCAACACTGAAAGGGACTTGAACATTTGAAAAAAAAGTACCACTAATTGCCATGGTTATTGCGCCACAGACCGAATTCACAATACCAATTGTAGCTGAAGTTCCTATTGCTATGTTAATTGAATATCCTAAAACTTTTATAAACGGAACTCCAAGCGACCCTGCTCCAATACCCAATGGAACTGACATAAATCCCATAAATATCCCGTAGGCGCTCTTTACAAAGTTTGGAATATTTTTTTTTTTTTCTCCGACCTTATTTCTAAAAAAAATAAAAAAAATCGCAACGCAAAAAGCAAAAAATGAAAACATTAGTAAAAGTTGAGGTGTTTTCAAATTTGTTGCGATAAATGTTCCAATTAAAATTCCAATAGCTACAGCAATACCAAAAGATTTAACTAATTTAAAATTCACGGCTTTATATTTTATGTGAGATAAAGCTGATACAATTGAAGTGGGAATTATTATTGCTAAAGATGTACCTAGAGCCATGTGCATTTTAACAGTCTCATCATAACCCAATTCGGTGAAAGCATAGTATAACGCGGGAACCATTATAATTCCCCCTCCTACTCCAAGTAGACCAGCAATAAAACCTGATACAGCTGCGGAGATAGCCAATACTGTTACAAGAATTATAATTTGATTTAATTCTAAGCTTTCAATCAATCAATTTACCATTTGTATTTTTTCGTTATTTTGTACAACATTCAAAATGTGTTCAACTTTTTTAAAATCAGAATCTCTTGCCATCATATTATCTGATAAATATCTTTTCCACTTTGATGAACCTTTTTGTCCGTGATATAATCCAACTGCATGTCTCATAATTTGATTAACTCTTGTACCCTTTTGTATTTCGTATTTAACGTAAGCAATTAATTCTTCAACAATCTGTTCTCTAGTTAAAACTTCAAAATTTTTAAAAATTTTATTCTCAATTTCAGCTAAAAAATAAGGGTTTTGGTAAATAGCTCTTCCAATCATAACACCATCAACATGCTTAAGATGCTTTTCGATTTCTTCTACAGATGTTATGCCTCCATTTATAATGATATCTAATTCGGGGTTATCTTTTTTTATTTGATAAACCATATCATAATTTAATTTTGGTATTTTTAAATTCTCTTTTGGTGACAGTCCCTTTAATATAGCTTTTCTGGCATGCAAGATAATTTTTTTTACATTTGCTGATTTTATTTTGCTTACAAAATTATTTAAATAATCAATATTCTCGGTGTCATCAAAACCAATTCTAGTTTTAGCGGTTATTGGCAACTTGGTTGCTTCGCTCATTGACGATAAACATTCATTTACCAACTCAGGTTCTTTCATTAAACATGCTCCAAATTTATTTTTTTGAACTTTTTTGCTTGGACATCCTAAGTTGAGGTTAATTTCATCGTATCCGTAATCTTCCGCAATTTTTACACAGTTAACCAACTCTTTTACATTTGAACCGCCAAGTTGTAGTGCCAATGGTTTTTCAAAATTATTAAATCCTAAAATTTTTTCTCTATCGCCGTTAAGAACTGAGGATGTAGCAACCATCTCAGAATATAACATAGTATTTTTACTAATTAATCTTAAAAAATAACGGTCATGTCGATCTGTGCAGTCCATCATTGGTGCAACACTTATTTTTTTAGTTTCCATAATTTTTAATAAACTTAATAATTTTTGATGTTTTTAAAAAATAAATCAATTTTTTTCTATTCCAAGATATCTTTTTAAAATCTCGTGATTATTTTTCAGTGATTTTGAATTATCTTCATGAACAATCTTACCTTTTTCCATTATATATATTTTTTTACATAATTTAAGAGCCGTTTGAACATTTTGCTCTACGAGTAGAATTGCTACACCTTGATTATTTATATTCTTTAATTCGTTGCGAATTTGCTGAACTAACAAAGGCATTATACCTTCGGTAGGCTCATCTAAAATTAATAATTTAGGTTTTGCTACCAGGCATCTTGCTATTGCTAGCATTTGTAATTCTCCGCCAGACAATGTTCCACCCATCTGCTTGTACCTTTCTTTTAACCTAGGAAATCTTTCTAATACCTCATCAATATTTTTTCCATTTTTATTAACCAAACTAATCTCTAAGTTTTCTTTGACTGTTAATGTCGGAAAAATCCCTCTTCCTTGAGGGACATAACCAATTCCTAAAGACTGAATAATATGTGGTTCAATTTTTTTTAAATTTTTACCTTCAAAAGTTACCTCTCCAGTGACGGTTGACAATAAATGCATAATTGACTTAAGAGTTGTTGTTTTTCCAACTCCATTTCTTCCAATTAAACCAATAAAATCAGAATTTTGGACTTCGAGGTTTATACCCTGCAAAATATGTATTTTTCCATAATAGGCGTTAAGATTTTTAACAGTTAGCAATTGCTATTCATCCTCCTCTCCCAAATAAGTTGAGATTACTTTCTCGTCTTTGCTTATTTGTTCTGGTGTTCCACTAGCAATTACAGATCCTTGAGACATTACGACAATATCTTGGGCTAATGAAAATACTGCGTCCATATCATGCTCTATAATTAATATATCTACAGTTTTAGATAAATTTCTTATTATTTTTATTGTTTGTTCAGTTTCTGATGGACCCATACCGCAAATAGGTTCATCTAATAAAAGAAAATTGGGTTTTAAACATAAAGCTATTGCTATTTCAATCACTGATATATCGCCATGTGAAAGACTGCCAGCAATTAGATTAAGTTTATTATTTAAATTTAATAACTCACTAATTCTTATTATTTCATCTTGAATTTCCCTTTCGCACGAAGGAGAATTATTTAATTTAAATATTCCTTTGTTACTTTGTAAAGCTATATAAAGATTATCTTTCACTGTTAAATTATTAAAAATACTTTTTACTTGCAATGTACGACATAAACCTAATTTGGATATTTTATGAGTAGGAAAATTTGTAATATTCTTATTATTAAAAATAATATTACCAGTATTACTTTTTAAATTACCACAGATAATATTAAATAAAGTTGTTTTGCCAGCACCATTTGGTCCAATAATTGCCGATAGCGTATTTTTTTTTATATTTATATTAACATTATTTAAGGCTTTTAATCCTCCAAAATTTTTATTTACATTCTTTATTTGTAATATTTCATTCATAAATCTTTATTTTAATATTTTTTTAAATAATCCAGCAATTCCATTTGGAAAAAACATAACAATTAGTATGACAGCGGTTCCTACTATTATCAAATAGTGATCCCAAAAATGAGATAATTCCTCACGCAAAACTATCAACATTCCAGTTCCTACTATAGGTCCCAAGAAAGATCCAATTCCTCCAATTATAGCCCAAACAACAGCTTCGCCAGAAACATGATAAAACATATAAGAAGCCGATGCATATCTTCCATAAAATGCAAATAAACATCCAGCAATGCCTGCGACTAGTCCAGCAAAGACAAAGCCAAATAATTTTATTTTATAGGTATCTAATCCAATCAGTTCAGATTTCAAATTATTCTCTTTTATGGCAATAAAAGCTTTGCCAAGTGGACTCTCCAGTAATTTAAGTATTGAATAGTAGCAAGTTAATACAAAAAAAATTATAAAATAATATTGATGAATTGAATTCGTTAGTGCGATTTTGAAATTTCCAAAATTTACTATGTCAGGCGGTGCAAAAGGTAGACCATCATCACCACCAGTGACTGGTTTCCAGGATAAGGCTACAAAATAAAATATTAAAGAAAATACAACAGTAATTATTGCAAAGTAATGCCATGTTAATCTAACAGCTAATGACCCTGCTAATAAAGCCATAGCAGTCGAAACACATACGCCGATTGCAAACGATCCCCATAATCCAAATCCAAACTTTGTTATAGCAATGGCAACACCATACATTCCAAAACCAAAATATAGTGCCTGACCAAACGATAATAAACCAAGATAACCAAATAAAATATTAACGCTTGCTGCTAACAATGACCAAATTAAAATTTCAGAGTAAAGTTTTACCCAAAATTCATCAAGAAAAATTGGAAATATAATCGGAACAAAAACTGTTATTATAGAAAAACAATAAAATAATTTTCTTCTATCCATCAATATTTGCTTAACTTTTTGCACCTGTAAAAATCCCATGTGGTTTTAAAATTAATATTATACACATTAAACTTAATGAACTTATTCTTGCTAATGTTGGGTCGGTAAAGTTTGTTACAATTCCCTCAAACACTGACAAGATAATTGCCGCTGCAACCGTTCCTTCTAAATTTCCTAAACCACCAATTATGACGGCCATAAAACAAAAAGGTAAAATATCTACACCTGACTGAAAATCGACTGTTGTAATTGGTGCGGCTACAACTCCACCCTGAGCAGCAAGTGCAAATCCTATCGCAAAAGTAAATAAATATATTTTTTTCGTTGGTATACCCATTGCCGTAGCTATTTCTGGATTAAATCTTACAGCCCTCATCCATACACCAAGTTTTGTTTTATGTAGAAAAATGAAGAAACCTAATATTAAAAGGACTGCGAATAATGCTGCAATAATTCTATAAACTTCATATTCTATGCCTATCAATGAAAATGTTTGATCAACGGGAACCATTAATCTTTTTGGTGCTGCACCAAATGTTGCTCTAACGCTTTCTTGAAGAAATAAAGATAATCCAAAAGTTGCTACAATAGTTAAAGCTGCTGCATTTTTAATAGGTCTAATAACTAAATACTCACAAATAGATCCCATTACAAAACCAATCAGAGGAACTATTAATAAAGCTAACCAAAAATTTCCTGTCATCTGTAACACGAACCAGGCAAGCACTGAACCTACCATAAAAAAATCTCCATGGGCGATGTTTATTACATCTAAAAGACCAAAAATTATTGATAATCCTAATGCTATTAAAGCAATGATAAGTCCCCAAATTAAACCATTTAAAGCAAGAACAATTAAAGTTTCCATAAACTATTTTTTTTCTACTTTGATTGGCTGTGTTCTAAATCTATTAATTTTAAAATCAAAAATATCGAATCTATTATAGTATCCAGCTAAATCATGAAATTGTTTGGTTATAATACATTTGTTTAAATCTATTTCTTGAGACAATATCGTATCTTTATCAGAATTTGTTTCAACAATTGGCATTCCATCAGGCCCAACAATCATAGATAGTCCCTTGGGGGTATTATTGATTATTTGATCTGCGCCATCAATTTCATCTGATAATATTTTTTTTGTTTTTTCATCAATTATTGACGAAGCAACAATATTGAAAACTTTGCCCTCAAATGAATGAGCTCCAGCTCTGATCCTAATTGCCGA
>Ga0160422_10002849_pt1 | contig 10762 bp, 9 predicted proteins | sample Fk160mmetaG_FD_108192 | JGI IMG/M metagenome (GOLD analysis project Ga0160422, IMG submission 108192) | Marine microbial communities from the Central Pacific Ocean - Fk160115 60m metaG | ecosystem: Environmental > Aquatic > Marine > Oceanic > Photic zone | place: The Central Pacific Ocean... | reverse complement strand
GTATAATCAGAGACGAAAAAATTAGAAGACGAGTGGTGCATGAGATCATTGACTTTGCGCAAAACGAATTGCCAATGAGCGAACTTGTGGAAAACGTCGAAGCTTCGCCCGCGGGAACGGATGGAAACAGGGAATTTTTTCTTGCTTGGAAAAAAAACCTCCAATGAAAAAAAGGGGTGGATTACTCGGTCAAAACTTGAAGAGATTTCAGGATTTGGTCACGACTTCTCTCGGCCCGGGCTAACTCCAAGTCGGAAACCCGTTCTTTCATTTTGTCAGGATCCATCTCCTTGGATCTCATTGAGTAAACTCCTCTCAAACGAACGAAAATCGCTTGCTCACCCGATCTTTCGAGCTCAGTCCATTGGGCGTTTGCTTCCAAGCCCGAGCAAGCTTCGGCCAAACGAGTCGCAAGGACTCTTTCTTCGTTCAATGCGGCCTGCTGTTCCCTTAGATCATCAATGGAAAGGTCAATTGCTTCCTTTCGTTCGATTTGGGAAGCGGTTGCATTGGCTTCCCTCTCCGCATCGGAAATTTCCTCTCGCTCGGACTCCAGCTTTGTAAGTAAACTGGAAATGGAACGGGATTTTGAATCATAGGAAGAGCGAATCCCTGCTCCGTCTTTTGCATTCACACTGACCATGAGTCCTGTCCCATAGACGCTTTCATTTCCCTCCTCCAAGGATTGGAGCACATTATCCGTTCTATCCGCAAAAGTATCCGACTTTCGCTTGTCGGCAAACTCGCGATACAACAATGAAAAAGATGCTTCATCAAATGAACCGGGAGACTGCTCAGTCTTTCGGTCCAAGACAAAGACGACAAAGCCATCTCTGGACTTTCGGATGGAGCGCGTGAAAAAGATTCGCTCATTCAAAGCGGCAACTTCGGCAAGAGGTTCCCGGTTCGTCCTTCTCTCACTCTCTCTTCTCTCCAAACCGAGAACTCTACCCTGCAAACCCATTTCCGATTGAGAAAAAGTAATGGGTCGAAGAGTTGCCTCATCCATTTCAAGCAGTTCCTTGAACTCCGGAGAATTTCTCCTTTTGGGGTACGATGCGTATTTCGTTCTCAGGCGATCGCCCAATTCATTCAGCGAATCCAAAAGATCAAGGGCTCTTTCCTTGGCCAAGTCCTCGGCTTCTCTTTCGGCATCGATTCGGTCGCCATCCAAAATTCTTTGACGGACTTGCTCCTTGACCTCCTCGAAGGTGACCTCCTTTTCAACGGATTGGTTAAGATCGGTCGCATTCAGATCCAACAAGGCAAGAGTGGCATTTTCTTCCGAAGCATTGGAGTCGGTTGGGCCCACGGGTCCTTTTGCTCCCTGATCATCCAAGGAAGGAGGGTTCGGAACTTCGAACTCAAAGCGATTCCGCTCAAAATAAGATCTCATTCGGGAATCGTCCGGTTCGGGAGGTAGTGACAAAAATTTCTTGGGAGAAAAAAGGACGGCGGTTGCAAAGGTACGAGCCGGTTTCGCAAAAAGATCGTCTTCCTTCCGCTCGTCGTGAAAGACGGCCAATTCATCCTTGAGCATGTCCTCCACAACAACTCGCTCTGAGTTTGAGGAAACCTCAGGATAGGTTGAGGTAAGAGCCGTTCTTTGCGGAGTCAGTAGAAAATGGTTCTTTTTCCGATCGGTTATGAAACCAAGGTCGGCTTGCTCCACGGCCTTGCTTAATTGAACGAGGCTGGAATCGACTGCTTCTCCCAATTGGACGAAAACTTCAGTGCCATTGCTATCTCTTTTCTCGTTGACGAAAACAAAATCATGAGACTTCGAACCAATCCTGAAGGACAAACGATCCTTCTCCAGAGGCTGTTCGTTCAGGCTGACCTTGAACATTACGGGGTCGACCAGATCGAGATCCTCTTGCCTTACGGATAAAAGGTCGGCATCCCATGCAAAACCGGATGCATGCAAATCAAGTTCACCTTCCTTATTCAATGCGAATCCAACTTGGGAAAAGGACCGGTCAATCTCGCGTGCCCGGAAGTGCGAGTAAAGAATGCTTTCCAAATGGCGAACCGGGACTCCATTTCTCTGACCCACGAAAGCAAAGGCTCTAGTTCGGTTTTCCTCGTTGCTGAGAGTGGGATCCAGATTCTCAACGAACTGGCTGAAATGAAAGTTGAGTTGCGGGTGGTTTAAATTCAAAGGCAAAAACTCCCATAGATCGGCGTAGTGGTCCATTATGATCTTCGCCTGTATGGACGATTGAGAAAACTCGTAATCGTAAGCCCCGGCGCGAGCGATTTCTCTTACCTTGAATGAATTGGGCAAATTAGGCCAAGATTGCATGAAACCGAACAATCTCTGCAAAGCAGCCTGATCGACTTCTTCACGGTTCGCTTGAAATGCAGCCTGCACTTGAGCTTGCAGGTTTTCCATGAAGCGGGCATCCGCTTTCTGCATCGCTTCCGGCAAAGGAGAAACCAAAGCTCCGAAATCCGAGGCGGCGCGGTTGTAAATCGAAAGTTTTCGATTTTCATCGGGATCGTTCAAATCCACGCCGTAGAAGTCCCTTCGTTCGCGATTGGGATCCGGAAACAAATCAAATACGGATGATCCTTGAGCTAGATACAAAACAAAAGCGAAAATCACCACTATAAGTAAAAGATAAAAAACAAACTTCCCCTTTTTGGAGATGAAGTTTTGAATGGCTGTAATCATAAGGACAAAGGGTTAAAAAAAGCTTTTTATGATGACAAGTCAGGCAGTGAAGTCAAACTTTTGAGCATAGACGAAATCAAAACCATCAATTGCCGACTCGTCTCAATTGAGGCTTGTCGGTAAAGTGTAGCGAACTCATCCAGCTTTGCCTCTTGGATCCATCCTTCTTGAGGAAGGGTCTTAGAATGACCATTTTTTCCAGAAGCAAATCCACGGCATCCTCATCGGACCACTCGAGAAAATACTTGTAAGTCTCGGAACCATCAAGAGTCTGTGGCGAATCTTGAGGCGCAGGCAAACTGACCGCCACCACGATCTTTTCGGAAGCCCACTGCCATTCGCCATGCAAAACCTCCTCTCCAACCCCCTTGACTCTGGCGACCCCATCATCTTCGAAGGAAAGACGCAAGGGGTAGGAAGCTTTTCTGGAAAGCCCTTCATTGCGCATCATAAGCACAGGAGACCCATCATCATTACTCAAACCATCCTGGGTCTGAAAAGCGTAACGAACGCCACGCTTGATGAGATAATATTCGGATGGGCTCTTATCGTCATCAAACAGTATGACACGTTCGCCATCACCTGCCTCCCACTTCCCTATCCTTCGAACCGCTTCCATTTTAGGGTGCCTGAAATTCATTTCGGCATAAGTGCCCTCCGGAGTCTGCTTGAGGATGAGAAGCAATTCACAAGATTCGCTTCCCATAATAACCTTAGCCTGAAAAACTTCATGAACCCAATCCTTGATCTCCCCAGCAAAGCTACCCGAGGGATTCTGCCTGCCGCATGAGCACAAGGATAAGACTATGATCGACAAGGTCGCTTTGCGTATTCCAGACATAAAGAAGTTCGATTACTAAGACGGATTCGTCTGAAATTTCAATCTTTTCCAAACTTGGTTTTTTCAACCTTGCGCAGCTCCCTGTGGTAGAGGGACGATGCAAGAAGAAAACCAAAGGCAAAAAACAATTCCCAACTTCTTCCCCGACCATCCTTACGCGGAAAGACCAACTCAGCCGCAACAATCTCTCCTCCACTTCTGGAAAAACGTTCCCTCGGGTAGAGCCTAGCGCCGCCATCCTTTGTCTTTCCAGGAAAATAGGTGTCTCGGTCATCCACTCTTTTTATTAGCAAAAGAACCTCCCGCTTGCGGTCGTATCGCAAATAATCAGTCCAATTGTAGTAATCGTTGGGAGAAGTATTACCCTGTCCGATGAATTGCCAAAGTTTCTTATCCCCTTTTTGGTCATTGATTTTCTTGAATCTTCTGAAGCTCATCTTGAACATGCCATCCTCCTTTTCCCACTCTCCAACTACGTTCTGTCCGCCGGGTCCCTCGTCGTCATAGGCTCCGGGCACAATCCCCCAAGCCTGCCCTCCCCATAATCCGGCTCCCAACTGATAGCTATCCAAGACGCCCTCCATGCTGTACTCAGTCCAAGGCGCAGGAAACAAAAAGAGATAAAGAAAGCTTAAAAGGAATGCGATGAACGATAAGACACCCGCAAATCCAGTCATATTTCGACGAAACCTTAGGGTTGAGATTTTCTCCGCCAACGCCCATTCGCGTTCCCTTTCCAAACGAATTTCCTCATTGTCTCTGGAAGCCGACCCAGCCTCGGTCTCAACCGTAATTCCGAACTCGGAAAGATCCTCCATCCCCGGTAACGCAGCCATGGAATGAGCAACGGAAGGAAATCCTTGATCGGAACAGGCTCGGGTTGCCCATTCTGACCAATTCTCCCATTCGGTCTCTGATCTCTCTCCGCTTTCAATCACCCGACGAACCACCTGCCCCATCGCAAACAGATCCCATTTCTCCTCCGGGTCAACCCCAGCCTGCGCTTCCTTTGGCCTGAAGCGCGCTCCCATTTCATGAGATTGTTGAGCATCCAAAGTCAGGGTGGGTAGTTCGGATTCATCATTACCATCCTCGCCTCGGCTTTTGAAACAACCGAACCGATATAAACCAAATTCGGCAATCCAGGCCTGCAAAGGATTGGATTCGTTCTCGGTGATGAGAATATTGCTTGGCTTGAGATTGCCGTGAATGAATCCGTTCAAATGAGCCTTATGCAAACCTCGATGCAAATCCGTCATCAAGCCCAACAGGGAATCCTTAGTGATGGATTCCGGCTCCAATCTCAACTTATCTTCAAGGGTGCGAAGAACCTCGAAACCCTGGCTCTCTTCCGAGGCTGGGTCACCCTCACCGGGCTCGGGATTAAACGCCTTTCCCTCGAACCACTCGTAGGAGATCCAATGCTTCCACTTCATGATCCCAAAATCCTTCATGGGCCAAAGACCCACACCTTCCAGTTGTAGCAGGGCTTGGCATTCCTGTTCGAAGAAATCACAAAAGCCCTTTCGGTCGGAAAGTTCCCGGGAAATCAGTTTTACGTATCGGAACTCGCCCTTACTTGAATCCGCGGTGCTTTCGCATCGGTAACTTTGCCCGCAGGAGCCCTCTCCAAGCCAGGAAGTGATTCGGTGAGGGCCAATTCGAGTACCGGAGGAAAGCATGGTTTGGCAGAGCCTTTACCCCCACTTCATCTTATTGCGAAGGACTCGAAAATGAGAATGCCCGGTTTCCTCAAGGAGGGGAAAGGCACGAATCGAAACCGAAATCTGCAAGGGAAAGACAACCGGAGAAGCAAAAGCGGGTTGCCCGTCTGCGGAGACCAAAGGCTCGTCGGGATTGTCATGAGAATCGACCGAGAGTGAAATCCCTGCCGGAAAAACCACACTTCTACTGGTAAGGGTATGGGCGGAAATTGGGGTCATCATCATTACCTCTGACCCTGGGTGAACAATCGGTCCGCCGGCCGCCAAATTGTAAGCCGTCGAACCGGTGGGTGTTGAAAAAACAATACCATCACAGGCATAATCCGCAACGAGCTCCGATTCCGCGTGCACCGAAAACCGAGCCAGTCTTCCCTCCGATCCACTCTTGACCACCAAATCATTCAAGGCGAAGGATTCCTCTCCTTCTCCCATCGAATAGGACAGCATACTCCTCCGCCTGATCTCGTATCCCCCGCGAAAGATACCTGGCATCTTACTTTCCATTTCCTCCGGAGAAAAGGTTGCCAGAAAACCGAGTTGACCATGGCGGACACCCGCCACCGGAACGTCATGTCGAACAGCCTGCTTCATCATATTGAGTAAGGTGCCATCGCCTCCCACGACAAAACACGCATCCATCTCCGCAAGCAGATTCTCCGGGGGAGGAAAGGTCATGGTCAACTCAACCTCCAAACCCTCGGACTTGGCCAGGTTTGCCAAGCGGTCGGCAATTTCCCCGGCGCCTGCCTTGGTTGCGTTTCCGACAACTGCAATGCGTTGAAGAGGCTTCATAAGGGAAAGAATGCGAAAAGTAAGGTCATTTGTTTGGATATTCTAGGCAAAGGAAGGGGAATGGGTCAAGAATCCGAAATCCAGTGCAAGGAATTCAGATCAGGGATTTCCGCTTCCTTCAGAATCAGTCGGGATTCCGAGGGAAGTCGATTTCGAAACCATTTTCTCTGCTTTGCAACCAGGCGACGAGTCGATGCATTGATCTCCTTGGGCAACTCGTCCTTGGTTAGTTGCCCCCTTATGTATTGGATCACTTCACGATACCCAATGGAGGACATGGCTGTCGGATTCCCTTGCATCCCTTTCTCCAAGAGTTCGCGAGTCTCTTCAACTAATCCCTCCTTGAGCATTGCGTTCGTGCGATGAGAGATCCGAAGTCCGATTTCTTCGTTTTCACGGTCAAGCCAAACCATGCGTTTGGAAAATTCCGCGAAGGGTTTGGGAAGCTCTTGATAATCCCTACGGATCCGATCCAAGGTCTTGCCCGAACTCAAGCATCTCTCCAAGGCTCGCATCACCCGCCTTGGGTTATGAACGTCCAAATCTCCGAGACCCTCGGGATTGAGAGCTCTCAGTCTTTTCAGCATGACAGGTCTTCCTTCCCGCGTGTCCAAAGACTCCACCTCTTCGCGAATGGAATCGGAAACCTGGATCCCATCACTCGGAGGGAGGAAAAAGGATTGGAGGTAAAAACCACTCCCGCCAACGACCAACAAAGCCTTACCCCGCGCGCTTACCTCCTTGACAACCCTGCGGGCATAGTCCGCGAAGCGGATGACGTCGTAGTTCTCCGAAACCGGACATAAGTCCAATCCATGATGTGGAACCAAAGCCCTTTCCTTCTCGGTCGGTTTCGCCGAACCAAGATTCATACCCTGGTACACTGCCACGGAATCACAGCAAAGAATTTCAGCTCCTTGATTTTGGGCCCATTCCAATGAGATTTCGGTTTTACCGGATGCGGTGACCCCTGCCATGAAATGAAGGGTTTGGACCGCCCGGTTCATGCTCCCAGCCTAAAGATCAAATTCCATTAGCCGCCTAAGCCCGTGCTCAATTCAGCGACTTTTTTTCCGATGCTTTCCGCAATACCCGATGGATTGTCGAGTCCGTTTGCGACGCAATTGACCAGAGCGCTGCCGACCACCACCCCATCGGCATGGGAAGCAACCTCTCTGACTTGTTCAGGTGAAGAAATGCCGAAACCCACGACCAAGGGCAAATCCGTGTGAGCTCGTATGGCTTGAACCCGATCACCAAGATCTGCCGCCAAGTCCTTCCGCTCACCGGTCACTCCTTCTCGCGAAACGTAATACAAGAACCCACTTGCCGAAGCCACGATCTTGGGGATTCTGGATTGCGGCGTGGTGGGAGCGATGATGAAGATGTTATGCATCTCATGGATTTTGGAAGCCTCGATCAACTCCTCGGCTTCTTCGGGTGGCAGATCCAAAGTAAGCAGTCCATCCACTCCCGCCTCTTTGGCTCTTCTCACATACTCTTCCACACCCTGAGAATAAACCAGGTTGTAATAAGTGTAGAAAACGATCGGCACCTCCGAAAACTTGCGAATTTCACGAACTAACCGGAAAACGTCCTCCTGCTTGCAACCAGCCTCCAAAGCCCGCTGAGCAGCCAGTTGATTGGTCAGGCCATCCGCCAAGGGATCGGAAAAGGGTACCCCGAGTTCCAAAAGATCCGCTCCCCGGTCGATCAGACTTTTGCAAATCTCCAGCGATAGATCGAAATTCGGATCACAGGCGCAAACGTAGGTTACGAAAGCAGCCCGTCCTTTTTCACGGCAAGACGAAAAAAGTTTCGCGATTCGGTCAATTCTCTCCATAAATCAAAAACCGTGAATCATTTCCTAACCCAAGTCGCCTTGCAACGGTAAAGCACCGAGCCCATACCTTTCCTCCGTGATCCAACTTTACAGAATCCTTTTCCCAGTCCTGTCTCTCCTTCTTTCGCCCTATTACCTACGGAGAATGTTCAGGCGCGGAGATTACTGCAAAAAAATTCCTTATCGGTTGGGATACTGGCCCAAATTGCCGAAAAAGGTTTCCGGACGCAAAAGAATATGGATCCAGGCAGTCAGCGTCGGCGAGTTATCCTCGATCTCCAGAATGCTCTTGGAACTTTTGAACGATTCATCGATCGAGGTTGTTTTGAGCGGAACCACGAGTACGGGTTTGAACCTCGCCGACCGCTACTACGGAAAGCGCGCCCTCGCCCAAGGTCCCTTTCCGTTGGATTGGCTTCCCTTCAGCAAGCGAGCATGGAAACGCATTGACCCCGATCTCGCCATTTTGGTGGACAGCGAGTTATGGCCGGAGCACTTCAGGCAAGCAAACAACAGAAAGGTTCCCTTGTTAATCATCAATGCCCGCCTGTCCGATCGCTCCTTCTCCCGCCTTCGATCCTCCCCCTTTGCCCGTTCCCTACTGATTCCTTCCAACCTCATGGTTCTTGCCGCTTCGGAAAGACAGCGGAAAAGATGGCTGGAACTCAATGTGCGGGAGGACAACCTTCAAGTATCGGGCAATCTCAAGATTGACGCCATCGACTTCAAAAAACTGGAATCCGATGAGAAGGAAACCTTGCGAAAGGAATTCGGCTTTTCCTCCCAATCCTTGGTGATGGCTGGAATTTCCACTTGGCCGGGCGAAGAGAAAATGCTTTTGGAAATCGTTCAACGTCTCAGGCTCGAAAACCGAGACGTTCGACTGCTCCTCGTGCCTAGGCACGCCGAAAGGAGAATGGAAGTGAAGAAAGTCCTACAATCATCCTCCCTTCCCCACCACCTGCGTTCGGCTTCCCATCTGGCGCCGCCCGACAACGTCGTCTATCTCGCCGATACCACCGGCGAACTTTCCCGTCTCGTTCAAGTTGCGGATTTCGCTTTCATCGGAAAAACCCTTCCTCCCAATCATGGCGGACAAAATCCCATCGAACCCATTGCCCTAAGCATTCCCCTGGTAGTCGGACCCAATTATCAGAATTTTCAGGAAACCTGCACGGAGATGTTCGCTCGGGGAGCGGCCCAACCATGCGAAACTTCGAATCAGGTTGTCGCCGAACTCCTCGAACTTGCCGGTAATCCGAAAAAAAGAGAGGAACTCAGCCACGCGTCCAAGGCATGGGTCGAGGCACAAGGAACCCCTACACGCTTCACCCTGGATTTCATCCGTGAAATGCTGAAGGAACCATGAAAGAGTCAGGCCCCGTTCGCATTCGCTCATTGACGAGAAACAAGAATGCCCTTATTGAGACTCAGTTTCAACAAGCTATATCATGAACCATAAGACATTCATCAAATTCCTCGGACTCCCTCCACTTTTCACCTCGGCATTGCTCCTTTCTCTGCTTTCTTCCTGCGGGGATTCCACGGATAACCAAACGTCCGGTCAAGCGGGAGACTCCGAGGAACTAAGCCTCAAAAAGCTCGTCATCGCATTGAAAGCCAACAAAAACCCCGCAAGCATGCTCGCCGAGAAGGAGGATCTTGAGAAATACCTCGCCGAGAAGCTCAACCGTGAGGTGGAAGTCATCATACCCACGGATTCGGGAGTGGTGGTCGAATCGTTTCGGAACGGAACCCTGGATCTCGGTTACCTCAGTTCGACGGATGCCGCCAGAAACGTATCCCAGGACACCGCCGGCATTCTGCTCGTGCATCTCAAAAACGGAAAGCCCCACTACAATAGCATTTGGCTTTCCAAAAAGGATAAGTCTTATCAAAGCATCACCGAACTCAAGGGCAAACCCGTTGCCTTCGCCAGCCGTTCAAGCACCTCTGGCTTTCTCATACCAACTTGGGACTTGGTCCAACAGGGACTGGTCGGACCGGATGTTGCGCTGACCGATTATTTTTCTCAAACCATCTACGGGAACGGATACGTTTCCGCGGTTGAAAAAGTTCTCAGCGGGGAGGTGGAAGCCGCCGCGGTCAGCGACTACGTCTACAAAGGTGACAACAAGTATTTGTCCGATGCCCAAAAGGCTCAGCTGAAAATTGTTCAGGAGCAGGGCCCGGTACCCGCGCACACTCTTTGCGTACGGGCTTCGATCTCCGAGAGTGACAAAAAGTTTTTACAAGACACCCTGCTGGAAATGAACCAGGAAAATGCCGAACTCCGCGACCGCATCTTCAATGGTGAGCTTGTCACCGTTGAAGAAGACGAACATCTGAAGGTCACCCGCGAAGCTCTCGCAGTCCAAAAAACCTTGAAACCTTGACCCTAGAACCACCGCATCCTGAGGATCCTGCCGAACAACCCTTGCTTCAAGCCGATGGACTTGGCATACGAATGGCGGAGCGGTGGCTCTTTCGCAATCTTGGATTTTCCCTAAGCCGAGGCGATTTCCTCGCAGTGGTCGGACCATCCGGATCCGGAAAGACCACTCTGCTTCGCTCCCTCACCGGAGAACTGAAAAGTGATGAAGGTTCCGTTCGCAACCTGGCTCAAGGCTTATTGCCGTGTGGGACCATTTTTCAGGATCTGCAATTGGCCAACGGTGCCCGGGCCATCCAAAACGCACTTAGCGGATCCCTCGGAAGGCACGGCACGCTGGAAACTCTGTTCGGTTTCCCCGCTTCCGAAAAATCCTCCAGCTTGGAACTGCTGGAGAGGTTGGGACTCGCCGACAAAGGCGATCAGTGGACCTCCACGCTCTCCCGCGGAGAACGACAGCGTCTGGCCATCGCCCGCACCCTGCTTGCCGCTC
>Ga0160422_10002848_pt1 | contig 10762 bp, 12 predicted proteins | sample Fk160mmetaG_FD_108192 | JGI IMG/M metagenome (GOLD analysis project Ga0160422, IMG submission 108192) | Marine microbial communities from the Central Pacific Ocean - Fk160115 60m metaG | ecosystem: Environmental > Aquatic > Marine > Oceanic > Photic zone | place: The Central Pacific Ocean... | reverse complement strand
TAATTCTTTATCGGATTTAGAAAAAAAATGGTTTGCTTCAATTATATTTTGAAATTCTACATTTATTCCTTTTTGTGCACTTAGTCTTTTGTTTAATTCGTTTACACTTTCGTAAGGAACAAGCTCATCATTTTTTCCATAAATTATTACCCCAGAAGTTGGACAAGGCGACAAAAAAGAAAAATCATATACATTTGGTTGTGGAGAGATTGCGACAAATCTATTAATTTCCGGTCTTCTCATTAATAATTGCATTGCTATCAAAGATCCAAAAGAAAACCCTGCTATCCAACATTGAGAATTGTCAAAATTTTCCCTTTCTATCCAATCAAGTGCTGCTGCTGCATCCGCAAGTTCTCCTTGGCCATTGTCAAATTCGCCATCACTTTTTCCAACTCCCCTGAAATTGACTCTGCATACAGAAAAATTATTTTCCATAAAAGTATTAAAAGTATCTACAACAACTTTATTATTCATAGTTCCTCCATACTGTGGGTGTGGATGAAGCACTAAAGCAATAGGGGAAGTGTTTTTTTTACTTTTAAAATATTTTGCTTCCAATCTTCCTGCAGGACCTGGAATAAAAACTTCTGAAATTTTGCTTTCCATAAATGAAACTGATTATCACTCTCAAAAAAAAATTATATTTTTCTACCAAAACAGAGTGACAAAATGCAAGTTTAAAAATACTCAAAGTTGACTAAATCACTCGGGAATGTATAAATTAACCGCGATTTACAGGAATTTATGAAGTTATCAAGCAAAGGAAGATATGCAGTAATGGCTCTTACAGATCTTGCAATTTACGATCAATTAGGCCCAGTTTCTTTAAGAGAGATATCTTTAAGACAAAATATTTCCTTAATGTATTTAGAGCAAATATTCTTAAAATTAAAAAAGAATAACATCGTAAGAAGCATAAGGGGAAATAAAGGAGGTTATAGACTTTCAAAAAATGCCTCAGATATAAAAATTTCAGAAATTTTTTTTGCAGTGGATGAAAATGTAAAAACAATTAAGTGTATAAAACACCATAAAAAAGGATGTAATGGAAAATCTGTTAAATGCAACACCCATAAATTATGGGATGAGCTTGATGAATATATAAATACATTTTTTGAAAAAAAATATTTGAGTGATTTAGCTCATCAAAATGATTTAGAAAAAAGAATATAATGAGAGAAAAAGAAATAGATAAACTTAAAGAATACAAATACGGTTTCACAACTGATATTGAAAATATTAAATCACCAAAAGGCTTATCTGAAAAAACAATAGAGTTTATATCTAAAATAAAAAATGAACCTGAGTGGATGCTAAATTGGAGAATGAAAGCTTTTAATAGATTACAAAAAATAAAAGAACCTGATTGGCAAAAACCAAAGTATCCAAAAATTGATTACCAAGATTTATATTATTACTCTGCACCTAAATCATCAAAAGATAAACCAAAAAGTTTAGATGAGGTAGACCCTAAATTAATAGAAACTTATAAAAAATTAGGCATTCCACTTGATGAACAGAAAAGATTAAGTGGTATCGCAGTAGATGCTGTGTTCGATTCAGTTTCAGTGGCGACAACATTTAAAGATAAACTAAATGAAGTGGGAGTTATATTTTGTTCAATATCTGAAGCAATTCAAAAGCATCCTGAATTAGTAAAAAAATATCTAGGATCAGTAATACCAATCAATGACCATTATTTTGCAACTTTAAATTCTGCAGTTTTTACAGACGGTTCTTTCGTTTATGTTCCTGAGGGAGTTAAGTGCCCGATGGAATTATCTACATATTTTAGAATAAATGCTTCTCAAACAGGTCAATTTGAGAGAACACTAATAATTGCTGACAAAAATAGTTACGTAAGTTATTTAGAAGGTTGTACTGCACCAATGAGAGACGAGAATCAGTTGCATGCAGCAAATGTTGAATTAATAGCTCTAGAAGGTGCTGAAATAAAATATTCCACAGTTCAAAATTGGTATCCAGGAGATGAAAATGGCAAAGGAGGAATATATAATTTTGTAACCAAAAGAGGTTTATGTAAAGAGAAAAACTCGAAGATATCATGGACACAAGTTGAGACAGGATCTGCAATCACATGGAAATATCCTAGTTGTATACTCCAGGGAGATAATTCAGTTGGTGAATTTTATTCTATAGCTATCACAAACAATCACCAAAAAGCCGACACTGGTACAAAAATGATACATTTAGGAAAAAATACAAAAAGTAAAATTATATCAAAGGGAATCTCGGCTGGCTTCGCTGATAACACATATAGAGGTTTAGTTGATATATTTCCAAAAGCAAAAAATGCTCAAAATTTTACACAATGTGATTCATTATTAATGGGAAACAAATGTGGAGCTCACACTGTTCCTTACATTAAGAACAGAAACTCAGATTCTAATATTGCTCACGAAGCAACGACCTCAAAAATAAGTGAAGATCAATTATTTTATTGTCAACAAAGAGGCTTAAATTCAGAGGAAGCAGTGAGCTTGATAGTTAATGGTTTTTGCAAGGAGGTGTTGCAACAACTACCTATGGAATTTGCAGTAGAGGCTCAAAAACTTGTTGGTATAAGTTTAGAAGGAAGTGTTGGTTAATGTTAGAAATAAATAATTTAACAGCTAAAATTGAGAACAAAAGTATTCTTAATGGATTAAGTTTAAAAATTAATCCAGGAGAAGTACATGCACTTATGGGACCAAATGGTTCTGGAAAAAGCACATTATCAAATATTTTATCTGGGAAAAAAGGTTATGAGACCAGTGGAAAAGTGTTTTATGATAATGAGAATTTATTAGAATTGGAGATAGAGGAAAGAGCTCACAAAGGATTATTTCTAGCATTCCAATATCCTTTAGAAATACCTGGAGTTAATAATAACAATTTTTTGAAGACATCTGTTAATGCAATTAGAAAAGCCAAAGGTGAAAAAGAGTATGATGCGTTGGAATTTCTTAAGCTAGTAAAACAAAAAGCTAAAGATTTAAAATTTGAAGAAAAAAATCTAAATAGACAACTTAATGTTGGATTTTCCGGAGGTGAAAAAAAGAAAAATGAGATACTTCAAATGTCAATATTACAACCAAGACTCTCAATCCTAGATGAAACTGACTCAGGATTAGATATCGATGCATTAAAAATTGTATCAGATGGCGTAAATTCACTAAGAAATAAAAATAACTCATTCCTGATAATAACACACTATCAAAGATTACTTAATTACATAAAACCTGATTTTGTTCATGTTTTAAAAAATGGAAAAATTACTAAATCAGGTAATTTTGAGTTGGCAGTTGAGCTTGAAAAAAAAGGATACGAAGGAATTTAATAATGGAAATAAAAAATTTTGAAATTAAAGAATTTTTAAATCTTTTAAATATTAATAAAGAAAATATTATGATTAGAAGTAAATTTCTCGAAGATTTTTATAAAAAAGGGTTTCCCACAAAAAAAAACGAGGATTGGAAGTTTATAGATTTAAATAAATCAATTTCTTCAAAAATACCAAATTTGAAGTTTTTTAATAAACTTATAAATAAAGAAGTCGGCCAAATCAATTTTGTAGAGGACATACCAATAGATTTAAAAAATAAAAATTTCGTTATATCTAAAAATGGATTTATTGTTGAGATAAATTTTAATCAAGAAAATCAAGATGAATTTGAAATAATTAGAACTTCAGATGAAGTTAAAGTTAATCCAAATGATACATTAAATTTACTTAACCAAGCCCTTTACCTAGATTACATAAAATTGACAGTTAAGAAAAACTATATTTTTAAAAAACCTATCGTATTTGTTAATTTAAGTTCATCAAATATTGAGAGTACAAATATCAATCAGAGATTTGACATTGTAATGGAAAAAAATTCCTCTTTAAGTTTACTTGATTTAAATTTAAATCAATCAATAAATAATTTTATTAATGTTAATAATAATTTCACTTTAAAAGAGGGTTCAGTATTAAAAAACTATAAACTAGATATAAGTAATAATAAAAATTTATATTATTCGAAAACAAACATTGATTTGTTTAAAAATAGTATAGCAGAAAACTTCGTGTTATCTTCAGGTTCTGAGCTAGCCAAAAATGAAATTGAATGTAACTTAAAAGAGGATTACAGCTCAGCATTTGTAAATGGTATAATCGATATAAACGATATTAAGCAGCATGAAATTAGATCAAAAATTAATCATTTATCTGAAAATACAAAAAGCTATCAACTAATAAAATGTGCATTAAAAGATAACGCAAAAGCTGTTTATCAGGGTAAAATATTTGTAGACTCAATTGCGCAAAAAACAGATGGATATCAACTTAGTAAGGCAATTCTACTTAATGAAGGAACGGAATTTAACGGAAAACCAGAATTAGAAATTTATGCAGATGATGTTAAGTGCTCTCATGGGTCATCATCAGGTAATTTAGATGAAAATAAAATTTTTTATTTAATGACTAGAGGTCTAAATAAAAATGAGGCAAAAAAAATTCTTCTTGATGGATTTTTTTTAGAGGTCATAGAAAAAATAACAGATGAAGAAATTAAAAACATTGTAAAAGATTTTTCAAAAATAAAATGAATATAGATAAAATAAAAAAAGAATTTCCTATTTTTAATAATAAAATACAAAATAATGATTTAGTTTATTTAGACAGTGCGAATTCATCTCAGAAACCTTTAGTTGTTGTAGATAGAATTTATGACTTCTATACTAAAGAATTTTCAAATGTTGGAAGAAGTGTACATTACTTGGCAGTAGCTGCTACCAATCTATACGAAAATACTAGAGTGGCGGTTCAAAAATATATAAATGCGAAAGATAAAAATGAGATTGTTTTTACTAAAGGCGCGACCGAAGCTATAAATTTGGTAGCAAATACTTTTGGTCAAAAATATTTGAAAGAGGGCGATGAAGTTTTACTTACCGAGCTTGAACATCATTCAAATTATGTACCTTGGCATTATTTGAGAAAAACTAAAAAAGTCAAAATAACTTTTGCTGAAATTGATGAGTTTGGAGACATCTCTTTAGAGAGCATTGAAAAAAAAATCACAAATAAAACTAAAATAATAGCCTTAACTCATTTATCAAATGTAACAGGTGCAATTTTGCCTATAAAAGAAATAATAGAATTAGCACATTCTAAAGGAATACCTGTATTAGTTGATGGTTGTCAAAGTGCACCTCACATGAAAATGGATATGCAAGATTTAGATTGTGACTTCTACGCAATTTCTTGTCATAAAATGTATGGACCAACTGGCCTAGGAGTTTTATATGCTAAAAAACAATGGTTAGAAGATCTCCCGCCTTATCAAGGTGGTGGTGGAATGATCAATGAAGTAAAAAAAAACGATATTTCTTATGGCGAACTTCCAAATAAATTTGAAGCTGGCACCATGGCCACAGCACAGGTGATTGCTTTTAATGAGTCAATTAATTTTTTAAATAAGATTGGTATTGAAAATATTGTTAAACATGAAGATGAATTATTAAAATATGGAGAAGAAGTGCTTAGAAAGAATAATTCAGTAAAATTAATTGGAAATCCAAAAAATAAAGGAGCCGTTCTATCTTTCACAATTGACGGAATACATCCACATGATATCGCAACTATTTTGGATGAGGATGGTGTTGCTATAAGAGCTGGTCATCATTGTTGTCAAATACTTCATGATAAACTTGGTTTAACAGCTTCAGCAAGAGCATCTTTAGGTGTCTATAATTCTAAACACGATTTGGATAAATTAAATGAGTCAATAAATAACTGTAAAAAAATATTTAATAAGTAATGAATTTAAAAGAACTATATCAAGAAATCATTTTGGATCACGGAAAAAACCCAAGAAATTTGGGTAAGTTTGAAAATTTTAATAAAGATGCAAAAGGTCATAATCCACTATGTGGGGATAAAGTACATTTATTTTTGAAACTAGACGAAAATAAAAAAGTAATTGATATCTCATTTGAGGGAGAAGGTTGTGCGATCTCCATGGCTTCCGCATCAATAATGACAGATTTGATAAAAGGTAAAAATGAAAATGAAGTTAAAGAAATTATAGAAAAATTTTTAGATATGATAAAAGAAAAAGATGATATAAATACTAACTTGTTAAAGGATGACGAAAAAATTAAATTGATGAGTCTTGGAGGCGTGAAAAATTATCCAATGAGAGTAAAGTGTGCAACTTTATCATGGCATGCTTTATCTTCGGCGTTAAATGATTTTCAAAAGGAAATATCTACAGAGTAAATTATGGAAATAAAAAATAAAATTATAGATGAAATTAAAAAAATTTATGATCCAGAAATTCCAGTAAATATATATGAACTAGGCTTAATTTATGATGTTTTGGTTGATGGTAAAAATGTCAAAATTAAAATGACTTTAACAACTCCAAATTGCCCAGTAGCTGAAAGTTTACCAAAAGAGGTAAAAGACAGTGTAATGCAAGTTGATGGTGTTGAAAAAGTTGACCTAGACTTAGTATGGGATCCACCTTGGGATAAATCTATGATGTCAGAGGCTGCCAAGTTGGAGTTAAATTTATGAGTCAACAAGTTATAAAATTAAGTGACAATGCAGCAAACAGAATAAAAGAAATAATCTCTAGTGCTAAAAATGATACCTTAGGTGTCAGGATAGGTGTTAAATCTGGAGGATGTGCTGGTATGGAATATGTTTTGGAATATGCAAAAGATATTAATCCAAAAGATGAAATGATAGAAGATAAAGGTGTAAAAGTATTTATTGACCCAAGCGCAATTATTTATCTTATAGGAACAGAAATGGATTATAAGAAAAATGAGTTTTCATCCTCCTTTGTTTTTAATAATCCGAATGAAACTGAACGTTGTGGCTGCGGCGAGTCTTTTAAAATTTAACTAACAACTATAGTACATATCAAATTCAATTGGATGAGGAGTATGTTCAAAATTATGAATTTCTTCCATTTTTAATTCTATATAAGCATCAATTTGATCATCTGTAAAAACGTTACCTTGTGTTAAAAAGTTTCTATCTTTATCTAAACTTTCCATAGCTTCTCTTAATGAACCACAAACTGTAGGAATTTTTTTAATTTCTTGCTCACTTAAAGCATATAGGTCTTTATCAAATGATTTACCTGGATCAATTTTATTTTTGATTCCATCAAGTCCGGCCATCAACATAGAAGCAAAAGTTAGATAAGGATTACCAGAGGCATCAGGAAAACGAATTTCACATCTAGCAGCTTTTTTACTTAAAGTTATTGGGATTCTACAAGAAGCAGATCTGTTTCTAGCTGAATAAGCTAACAAAACTGGAGCTTCAAAGCCTGGAATTAATCTTTTGTAGCTATTAGTTGTAGCATTAGCAAAAGCATTTATTGCTCTTGCATGTTTTAATATTCCACCAATGTAATGAAGTGCAGTTTTTGATAAACCAGCATATTCATTCCCCATAAACAACGGAGTACTTCCATTCCATATTGATTGATGAACATGCATCCCTGATCCGTTATCACCTTTCACTGGTTTTGGCATAAACGTTGCAGTTTTACCAAATGAATGCGTTACCATATGAACGGCATATTTGTATAACTGTATGTTATCTGCTTGATCAACCAAAGTGCCAAAATACATTCCAAGCTCATGTTGACTTGGAGCTACTTCATGGTGATGTTTTTCAACTTTAATTCCCATATCTTTCATAGCTTTTAAATATTCACTACGCATGTCTTGTGCGCTGTCTACTGGAGGGACTGGAAAATATCCACCTTTAACTCCGGGTCTATGACCCATGTTCCCATTATCGTATTTCTTTCCAGTGTTGTAGGGACCTTCCGTACTATCGATGGAAAAACCAGTTTCATTCATATCATTTTTATATCTTACATCGTCGAATACAAAAAACTCTGGCTCAGGTCCAAAATATGCTTTATCTCCAATTTTACTTTTTTTCAAATAATCTTCAGCTTTTTTTGCGGTTCCTCTTGGATCTCTTTCATAAGGATCTTTCTTTATGGCATCTAAAACGTCACAAAAAATATTTAATGTATTATGAGATGTAAAAGGGTCAACCACTGGTCTTGATAAATCAGGTTTTAATATCATGTCAGACTCGTTAATAGCTTTCCAGCCTGCAATAGAGGATCCATCAAAAAATATTCCTTCTTCAAGCATGTCATCATCAACTACTTTTGCGTCCATTGTCACATGTTGTAGTTTCCCTCTAGGATCAGTAAATCTTAAATCTACGTAATCAATTTCTTTATCTTTCATTATTTTTTGAATATTTTTAACAGTCATATATCTCCTCTATAAAAGTGGCTTCTTAGCAAAAAAAAGTATATTAATATCGCTTATTAAATTGATAACTAATATGCAATTAACGCATAGCATTAAAACTTAAATATTAATTTTAAACAATCAATTAATAGTTGTATGAATGAATTATTAAATAACGAACCTGTAAAAAGAGTGCAAAATTCACTAAATATGTTTGATAAAAAAATTAAAATTCAAATTTTGGATAATACAGCTAGAACAGCAGAGGATGCAGCAAAGGCCTTAAGTTGTGAAGTAGGAGCAATAGTTAAAAGTTTGATATTGAGAAAAGATACTTCATTTTTTTTATGCCTTGTATCCGGAGACAAAAGATGTTCACTGAATAAGCTTAAACAAATTTCTAAAATTAAAGATATTAGTATGGCCAATGCAGATAAAGTTAAAGAAATAACAGGATTTACTATCGGAGGAGTATCTCCTGTAGGTTCAATTAATAAACTTGAAACTTTTATAGATCAAAATTTAAAAAGATTTACAAATTTGTACGCAGCGGCCGGTCACCCAAATGCAATTTTTAAAATAAATTTCTTAAATTTAAAAAATATAACTTCAGGAAAAATCATGGATATAACAGAATGACAAGTCCTAAGACAATTGATTATATTCTTTTATCAATTTTATCTCTTATTTGGGCATCTGCATTTTTTAACATCAAAATAGCTACTTATTCTTATGGTCCTCTTACAATTGCCTTTTTAAGAATATTTTTAGGAGCAGTGTTGATAGTTTTAATATGTTTTTTTAAAAGAATAAAAATTGAGGCTTTTTCAAAAGATTGGTATTGGTTTGCAATAATAGGATTTGTAAATTTGGTAATACCTTTTTTTTTAATTGCTTATGGGGTACAAAAAATACAAAGTAATTTAGCGGCTATTTTAATGTCGACAACTCCATTGAGCTCAGCAGTACTTGCTCATTTTTTTACAAAAACTGAAAAAATTAATTTTACTAAGATAATGGGCGTTGTCGTAGGATTTGCAGGTATAGTAATTTTATTTTCTGATAATATTTTAATAAATAACGATAATTTTTTTTATGCATTAATGATTTTAGTAGGTTCTACTTTTTATGTTATTGGTGGAATTTTAACTTTGAAAATAAGTCAAAAAAAAAATGAAAATTTAACAAGCTCAATTTTAATTTGGGGCTCACTAATAATATTTCCAATTATGATTTACTATGAACAGCCGTGGAACTTGGTGCCTAGATTAGACTCAACAATTTCCTTATTCTATCTTGGTGTTTTCCCAACTGGTATTGCTTGGCTAATAAGATTTCATATACTTAAAAAAAATGGTTTGGTCTTTCATTCACAGGTAGCATATTTAATACCAATCTTTGGAGTTATTCTAGGATATATATTTTTAAAGGAAGTAATTACTTTAAAGGTTTTGATAGCTTTATTCGCTGTAATAATTGGTTTCTATTTAGTAAAAAGATCAATTAAACAAAATCTTTCTTCAAACTAGATAATATTTTTGTATGTTTTGGGTTTGTTTCACAACATCCTCCTAATATTGTAGCTCCATTCTCAACAAACTTTTTGCCTAAATTTTTAAAAACAGAATCTTCTACTTCTCTTTTGCCCATTACGGTATTTAAATTTACTGCATCCTCGTAATAATTTGCCTTATTAATTCTTCCAATAGGAGATGGCTCATCATGTCCCCAAAGATTTACTTTATATCCAAATGGTAAATTAGATATCTTAAGTTCATTAATTGATTTTTCAGCAATTTCTATTGAAACACAAGATGATATAATTCCAATCCAGCTAGAACTTTTATATTTATTTATAACCTGTTCTATATTTTCTCCAGATGGAAGCCTCCCATTCTTAGATAAATGTATTCCAACAAGAATTGATTTGTTGAATTTTTCAATAATTTCAGTTGCAATTGCAATTTCACGCCCACTTGAAATTACATCAAGATAAATAAAATCTACAAATTCAATTATACATTTTATTTGGTTCATAAAAGATTCATGTATTATTTTATTATCTCGTTTATCTTCTTTATAAGTATCAAATTGTGCTGGTATACTTCCAGCAATAAGTACTTCACTTTTGGATTTTTCTTTAGCTTTTATTGCAAGTTCGCAGGATTTTTTATTCGCAAATTCAAATAAGTGACTAACTTTGTTTTGACTCATTCTTATTGATCTACTGGAAAAAGTAGAGGTAGTAATTACTTCAGCGCCTGCATTAATATAATCTAAATGAGTATCAATTATTAATTTATGATACTTTTCATTTAAAACCGCGCTAGTCATCCAAAGTGTACCTTTGGAGATAAGTCCTCTGGCATGTAGCTCTTGCCCAAGTCCACCATCTAAAATTCTTAATTTGTTAAAATAATTTTTATCCATTGAAAAAGTATAAATTTTTTTAACTTTTCAATATTCACACAAC
>Ga0160422_10002846_pt1 | contig 10764 bp, 9 predicted proteins | sample Fk160mmetaG_FD_108192 | JGI IMG/M metagenome (GOLD analysis project Ga0160422, IMG submission 108192) | Marine microbial communities from the Central Pacific Ocean - Fk160115 60m metaG | ecosystem: Environmental > Aquatic > Marine > Oceanic > Photic zone | place: The Central Pacific Ocean... | reverse complement strand
CTATTTCCACATATGCTATCAGCCGATCAGCTTGAACGAAAAATAAGAGATTTTTCCAAATGGCTTAACTTAAATGGTTATGATCAGTATTTAGATAAAACAGGTGATCCTCTTGATATGGTGCTTGATAGATCGCTTTGTACATCTCAGTCATATTGGGACGAATGTGTCGGGGCTGATGGAAAATTAATACCAACCAAAGATCGCAAAGTTACTTTGATTTATCCTTCCAATTTAAAACTTAAATTAAATAAAAAAAAAAATAATCTTGCTTTTAAAGCAAACCCGAACAGAGACACACTTATTTATTATTTATGGAACTACGCATTTAGAAAGACGGATAATTATGAGATTAAACCTTCTAAAAAACCATATGAATTTGAATTCGATTTAATTGATGACCAATTTGTAAAAAAACAAATGAAAACAAAAGGTATATTGAGTTATTTATACTTTCAAGACGGACAAATTTTAATTGATGAAATTTCTCCCAAAGAGCGGTTGGGTGAATTTATAGATAATGATACACCATTTTATTCAATGTCTATGGGGAAGTCTATAACTTCTTATATTTTAGGTCATGCTATTTGCGGTGGATATATTGACGGAGTTGACGATAGAATTAATGATTGGCCTCCAATTGAAAATACTCTCTATCACAATCAAAAGTTAATTGATTTTTTGAATATGAGTACAGGAGACCAAAAATATATAGATGAATATTTAAATAATGATGGAACTTTTTTGGGAGATCCATATTATTATTATGAAGATAACAGTATTAATACAACTACCCGTCGTTTTTTAAAAGGCTCAGTAAAATCAAAAAGCAAATATTATTATAATGGATTTATGACACAAATTATAACTAATTATACAAAGTATAAAACAGGTGATGATTATAAAAAACTTTTGAATGAAATTTTTGTGGATAAGGTAAAAATTAAATATAGTATTTTTCCTACATTTTCAAATTCTGATGCACCAGAAGAGAACGGAAACTTACACCCAAATTTGCGTATTAGCAGATATGATTGGTTAAGAATTGCAAAAGCTATGATGGATGATTATCAAAATGACACTTGCGTTGGTAAATATTTAAAAGAAATTCACAAAAGAAGAGTGCCCAAAAAAAGCACTAAACACATGGATGAACCTCATTTTAATCGAACAAAATCTTACGGTGGTCAATTTCATTTTGATTACCCAGGATTAGAGAATAAAGTTATTTTTGGAATGGGCGGCTATGGAGGACGAGCAATTTTAATTGATATGGAAAATTCAAGAATAGTTGTTGTTAATTCACTTCACTATAATTATGATAGATTTAAATATAACCATAAAAAGCTTTTATTAGATCCAATTAAAAACGGTAGATGAAATAGGATAAAATAAATTCTTAATTAAAGCTTAATACGTAAATAATTAGACATATAAATTTTTTTTATTTAATGCTTTAAAATTTAAGATATTTTTGAAATTTCACCTTTTTCAAAAGAAATAATCTTATTACAAATCCTCTTTAATCTTACTGAGTTATGTGAGGCGATTAAGGTGATTTTTGATTTTGCAATTCTTTCGTAAATTAATTTATCAACTTTATCTCTTAAATTTTGATCTGCCACTCCAATCCATTCATCTAATAATAAAATATCACTCTCGATATGTAATGATGTAAAAAAAGCTAATCTAAATCTCATTCCCGTAGAGTAAGTTTTTATCGGTAAATAAAGATACTCACCAAGTTCAGTTTCATTTTTGATTTTATCTAATAAGTTATTTCTTTGATTTCTTTTTATGCCCTCAACAATTAATCTAAATTCTATATTTTCAACACCAGTAAGTTCTGGATTAAACCCAAAATTGATATCGATCATAGAACTAATTGAGCCAGAAATCTCAATTTTTCCTGAAGAAGGTTGAAAAATTCCCGCTACAAGTTTGAGCAATGAGGTTTTTCCAGACCCGTTAGCTCCAGAGAGTCCGTAAATGCCATTATCAAATTTTAGATTTATATTTCTTAAGGCCTCTATATAGCTACTCTTAATATTCGAACCAAAAATACCATTAACTATACTTCTTCTCAAAGATAAGTTTTTATTTGAAATGGGATAATTTAAGCTAACATTTTCTAATATAATCATAAATATAATATAGTTTTCTTTTCTAAATGTTTATTTATTTTTAAATTTATTAAGAAAATAACAATTATCATTAATACAGAGATGAAAAAACTTTGATAAAATTTTTCAAAATTATTCATTAATGGATCTCTGAACAAAACAATAAAATGATAAAAGGGGTTAAATATGAGAATTTTTTGAATTTTAGCTGAAACCATATTCTCACTCCATATAATCGGAGTTGCAAAAAAGAAGGCATAAACAAGATTTTCTACGATTTTTTTTACATCTTTATAAATCGCTGATAGAATCGTAATTAAATATCCAATAAGGATCAAATTAATTAACAATAAAAATAATCCCAGAAAAACAAAACATAAACTCAGCTGAAATCTAAAATCAGATATTAAAAATAATATTAACATTATTGGGAAGCTGTGTATAAAAATTATAAAATTAGTATAAATGTTTTCACATACAAAATTTTTGATATCTATTTTTTTTTCATTGAGAAGGTCTTTTTTTTCTTCTAGTAATGATGTAAATCCATTTAAGCAACTTGAAATAAATAACCACAAAAAAACTGATATAGATAATCTATATACAAAACTGTTAAAATCATCAGGATTTAAAAATAAAAAGTAACTTAGTGACAATACGGAAATTAAGAATATACTATTAATTACGTTCCAGAATGGTCCTAATATAGTATCTTTGTATTTTAAAATTATATTTTTATGAGAATAAAAAACCCATATATCTGAGTAAGAAAAGCACTTAAAAAATTCTTTCAAAAAATTCACAAAAATAATATACACAATAATATAAAAACATGAATAATATTTACCTATCAATAGTTGCTGCTAGTAGAAATGATAATCATGGAAATAATTTAGATGAAAGAACTAATTTATTTATCAAAAGTTTAGCTGAAAATTGTAAAAAGTACAAAATTTCCTCAGAATTGATCCTGGTAGAGTGGAATCAAATACCTAATACAAAGACTTTATCTGATCGTTTGGATTTAATTTCAAATGAGTTCCTAAATTCAAAAATTATAACTGTAAATAAAGATCACCACTCAAAACTTCCTAATAGTGACCGTTTACAATTTTTTCAAATGATTGCTAAAAATGTCGGTATAAGAAGAGCATCAGGAGAATTTATTTTAGCAACAAACATTGATGTAATCATAAATCGAAAACTTTATGAGTTTATCTCTCAGAGAAAATTAAAAGAAAAAACAATTTATAGATGTGATCGTCATTGTATTGAATATAATTATTCTGGAATCATTGAAGATGGCCATCTTGATCAATTTACAAATTTTATTGATAAGAAATATTATTCTTTAGATACCAAAACTAAAGTTAAATATTACGTTTATTCAAGTGTATTTAGACACATCAAAACTTTTCTTGAAAGTATTTTTAGAAAAAAAGAAAAAAGTTTAATTGAAAGAATTAAAATTAAAAATTTTGTAAGTATCCTTAAAAAAATTTTTTTTTATTTCAAAAATTATAAAGTTTTTCAAAAAAAATTATTTACCAATGCTTGTGGTGATTTTACCCTTTTAGATAAAAATTCTTGGAATACTTTAAAGGGTTATTGTGAGCTACCAATATATTCTTGGCATTTAGACTCACTCTTGTTGTGGGAAGCAAGATTTAAAAATTATAATTTTTTTGATTTCGATGAAGATTATTATATTTATCACATGAATCATCTTAAAAGTGGTGTAATTTCTGAAAAAATAAAATTATTCGAAAATTTAGATATGAACAAAATACCTTATTTAACTAATGATGAATTTCTAAATATAGCTATGAAATTAAGTAAAAATCCTGATTATTTAAAAACAGATGAATTTTGGGGTTTACATAACAAAAATTTAAATTAAACCTAATTACATGTTTAGAAACATATCTGTTATAGGGCTTGGCAAACTTGGTTATCCCATGGCTCAGTTCCTGTCGAGTTCTGGAGCCAAAATAAACTGTTTTGATAAAGATATTGAACTTGTCCAAGAATTAAAAAAAAACCATGGAGAACATTTACATGAAATTGGTTTAAACAATTTAGTCAATAATAGTAATGATTTAATTTATCATAATAATATTTCTGATTGCATAGTTGATGCTGAAATAATTTATATAACTGTTCCTACACCTTCAAAATTGGATGGATCATTTTCAAATGAAGTAATCGTCGAAATATTAGATGAAGTTGCAGATGTAATATTAAAAACAAATAAATCTTATATAATAAATATTAATTCAACAGTTCAACCTGGTTCTATAGAGAGCGAAATAATACCCTTTTTAGAAAACAAAGGTTTAAAGAATAATAAAAACTTTTATATTTTGTATAATCCCTATTTTGTTGCATTAGGTTCTGTGATTAGAAATCTTGAAGAGCCAGACTATTTATTAATTGGATCATCAAGTATATATGCCGCAAAGAAAATTACTAAATTTTACAACACTTTATACAAAAACCCAAAAATCAGACTTCTTAAATTTAAAGAGGCAGAACTTACTAAACTATTGGTTAATACTTATTTAACTACTAAAATTTCTTACTCAAACTTTGTTAAAAATGTTTGCAAAAATTTTGACGACATAAGTGATCTAAGAGTATTAGAGTCAGTAGGTTTAGATGCGAGAATAGGGACCAAGTTTATGTTGCCAGGGGGTCCTTATTCAGGTCCATGCCTACCAAGAGATAATTTATCACTTAAAAAATTTTGTTTAGATAACAATATTCAAAACTCTTTTTCAGATGAGGTTCAGAAGATAAATAATGATACGATAGAAAATTTATACAAAGTTATATCAAGTCTTAAAAACCAATATAAAATTAAATCTTTTGGTTTTTTAGGTCTTGGCTATAAGTCTAACACTCAATGTTATGAAGAGAGTTACTCAATAAAAATGATGAAATTTTTAGAAAGTTTAAATATCAAAGTATTTTATTATGATCCTTATTTAACTGAAAAATTTTCTGCTACAAAAGTTAAAAGTTTTGAGGAATTATGTCTTAACAGTGAGATTATTTTCCTTTCTTATATTGATCAACATTTCAATCCTATTATTCAAGTAAAGCAAGAAAAAAATATTTGGGATTTGTGGTATCATTTTTCTGATTCTAAATTTAACAGGGTTTTTCATAAAGTATCTGACTTCAAAAAATTTGTAAACCAAAAATCTTACAATAACCAAAAAATTGTTCAATTTAATAAAAAGATTGGTTAAGTCAAAAATTTTTTAATACCAATTATTTTGCAGAATGAATTTATACAAAATATCAGAAAATAAATTATTTTTATTTTCATCCATATTACTTTGTCTCTTAATAAATTTAATTTATCCAACTTGGTTGTTAGATCCTTTTGCGATGATAGATCCTTGGTTTTATTATGGTACAGGTGAATACTTTAAATATATAAAATTTCACTTTAGTGACACTTATTATTTTAGAAGATGGCCTATAAATTTAAATAATCTTTTATTTTCTAGTTTATTTGGTCCATTTTACGGTAAATATATTTTAAAGAATATTATTTTATTTTTTAGTGTATTTTTTTTAAAAAAAATTATTTTTCTTATATCAAACAGATCTTTAATTTGCACGTTTGGTGTTATTAGTTTTATTTTTTTATTTCATAAAGCACTTTTATTAAGCGTTGGAACTTCTTATGTTCAATCAGAGTCCATATTATTATTTACGATTTATATTTTTTTTTTATTGACATATGACAAAAATTTGAAAAAATTTTTTTTCATCACAATATTAATTTCATTTTTACTTATTATCCATCAAACAAATATCAAATGGATATTGGCAAGCCTTATATTAATGTTTTTTAACGAAGAGTGTCAATTAGAGTTTAATTTTAACTCAATAAAAAAAATATTTAATATTCTATTATGTGTTTTTATTTTAATATTATTTTTTGAAAATATTGTTGAATTTATTCTCAGAGTTGATTGGAAGAATTTTTTTATGTTCTCATACGAGACGGCATTAAAGGTTAGAGATCCATTTATAAAGTTATATGATACTTTTTACCAAGATTTGTTTAAAAGAATATTCATTGTTACATATCTATCGGGTATAATTACCTCTTTTTATTTAAGTTTAAATTTTAAAAATTTTCAAAATAAATACTTCAAAAAAATCATAATTTTCTACATCTTTTTAACTATTTTAATTTTGCTAGAACCTTTTCATAAAATAGGATTTTCAATTTATCCTCAAAATAGTTGGGCGCATTTATTATTATCAATAATTATATCCTCAATTCTTTTTTTTGATTTTATAAAAAATTTTAAAAAAGAAATATTTTTTTCAAATAAATTAATTTTTTATAAGAATATTATAAAGTTTATCTCAAAGTTTTTGATATTATGTTCTTTAATCTTTATTAATTTAAAAGTTGGTAACCATTTGATTGTAACAAGATCTGATATGAATTACGATTATTATAAAAAAAGAATTTACCAAATCAAAGATGAAAATAAGATTTTAACATCATATGCGTTAAAGAAGGAAAAAAGAGTAACTATAATTGACGATAGGCCACATGTAAATTGGAGTACTAATATCACTCAGTTATATGGAGAGTATTCAGCTCTGTCTCTAATGTATCCTAGTAAATTTTATAGTTGCAAGTTAGTTGATTGGCAGCTTGGATATGCCCCAGATCTAATTATTGCGTTATTTTCCGACAAAAATGTATTAGATAGTTTAGATTTAATTAAGGAGGTGACAAATAATTGTAAATTTAATGGAGATTTTGAATACATTGAAACACTCGATCAAGATATAAAGTTATTTAAAGTAAAAGCTAAGATAAATGATTAAGATTTTTGCAATATGGAGATTAGGATTATTTATTACCAATTTAATTGATTTATGTAAATGTTCAGAATTTGTTAAAGTTATAAAGAATAATTAAGAAAAAAAATATTCAATTTGATTTTATGAAAGAAAAAAAAATATTATTTAACAAACCATTATTTTTTAATAATCAATTTCAAAAAAATTTATCAATTTTAAAACAAAAATCTAATTTCTCCTCATTAGGTTATTTTACAGAAAAATGTAAAAACTGGTTAGCTCACAATTTGAATTGTAAAAATGTTTTCCTAGTTCATTCTTGTACAGCTGCACTTGAAATGACTGCTTTATTATTAAAGATTAAAAAAGATGATGAAATTATTATGCCATCTTACACTTTTGTATCCAGTGCTAATGCTTTTGCACTTAGAGGTGGAAAGCCTGTCTTTGTTGATACATGCTCAAACAATTGCAATATAGACCCAAGCAAGATTGAGGCATCTATAACGAAAAGAACCAAGGCAATATTAGTTGTTCATTACGCAGGATTTAGTTGTGATATGGACGAAATTTTAAAAATTGCAAAAAAATATAAATTATTTGTTGTTGAGGATGCCGCTCATTCAATTTTATCAACATATAAAAATAGAAAGTTAGGGTCAATGGGAGATTTTGCAACTATTTCTTTTCATGAAACTAAAAATATTCATTGTGGTCAAGGTGGGGCGTTATTAATTAATAATGAACGATTTGTGAAAAGAGCGAATATATTACTTGAGAAAGGAACTAATAGATATCTTCATAGAAATAATTTTATAAAAAAATACACTTGGATCGATCTTGGCTCTTCATTTGCTTTAAATGAAATAAGCGCTGCATATTTGTATACACAATTGGTTAAAGCAAAAGAGATAACTAATCAGAGAAAAAGAATATATAATTATTATAATAAAAAATTTGAAATTCTTGAAAAAAAAGGTCTTCTTTTAAGACCGCAAATACCGAAACATTCAAAGACTAATTATCATATTTATTATATTTTAATTTTAAAAAAAAAAAGAGATGATTTAATAAGTTATCTTAAAAGTAAAAAAATTTATGCTTTATTTCATTATATTCCTCTTCATAAATCAACATATGGAAAAAAAAATGGATTAACAAAATCTAATTTGAGAAACACTGATTTGATTTCAAATAAATTACTTAGACTACCTATTCATCATCAAATCAAAAAAAAAGATATTAACAAAATTTTTAATGAAATTTTTTTATTTTTTAAAAAATAATTGTAATGATTAAAAGAATATCAAAGTATTATACAATTGGTTTATTGAGTTTCTTAGGGGGCTATTTAATATTTACTTATTTCTTTTATACTTTTAGAAGCTATGAATTTGCTCTTGTATTTCAATTTATAATTGTAATTTCTTTAAAATTTTATCTATATAAAAAAACAGTTTTCAAACAATTAAAGTTAATTAATTTTATTGGTTTGTCTATAATTCTGCTAGTATTAAATTATTTCTATTTATATTTGATAGATATTTTAAATCTAAATATTATTATTTTTCAATTTTTATATATTCTAATAATTTCAATTTTTGGATATTATTTAATAAATATCATAAATAAAGCAGGTCATTAAGAAAATAATATTTATGTCTAAAAAAAAAATTGAATTATCTGTTGTTATCCCAGTTTTTAACAGCTCTTACAATTTATTTAAATTAGTAAAAGAGATTTATACGATAAGCAGTTTAAAGAAAATTGAAAAAGAAATAATTCTTGTCAATGACTTTAGCAATATACAGACCCAAACTTTATTAAGTAAGATTAAAAAAAAATATAAAAAAATTAAGATAATTAACTTAAAGAAAAACTCAGGACAGCATTACTCTGCACTTGTAGGTATACACTATTCAAAAGGAAAATTTATTGCAACATTAGATGATGATTTAGAGCATTCTCCAAAAAGTATTCATAAAATGATCAATTATTTAAAAAAATATAATTTTGATGTTGTTTTTGAAAATAATACCTTAAAAAAAAACTTTTTCAGGAATTTTTCAAGTAAAATAAATCAATATTTAATAAAAAAAGTTTTTAATTTGAAAAACAATTTAATCACATCCTCTTATAGATTGATAAAAAGAGAATTTGCTAAAAAACTATTAAATCAATATTATTATAATCCAAATATAAGTTGTATGATTCTTGATGAAACACATAATGTTGGAAATTTGATAGTTGACTATAAAACAGCTAAAACAAAATCAAGGTATTCTATTAAAAAGTTATTGAGTTTGAATAGAGTAGTAATTTTTGATTATAGTAATTGGGTTTTTAAATTTATTTTGAAATTATTAATTTTCTCATGTTTTTTGGCAACTATTTTCGGAATTTTCACTTTTTATGAAAATATTAATAAATCAACAGTTCTGCCTGGATGGACATCAACTATTTTATTAATAGTATTTTTTTCTGCAGTAATTATAATTTCACAGTTTGTACTAATCTCCTATTTTGGAAGAGCAATTAATAAAAAAAGATTCAAAAAATTTAATTAATAATACATTAATTTTTTTTATGAAAAAAAAAATTTTTATTTTAGGAGCTGGTGTTTGGCAATTAAGTGGTATATCTAAATTAATAAGATCTGGTTATAAGGTGTACGTTGCTGATACTAGAAAAAATTTATTGGAAAAGTTGATAAATGTTAAAAAATTTCACATTAATTCTTATAAAATATCTGAGTTATTGAATTTAATTAAGAAAAATAAAATTTCAACATGCATCTCGTTTAATTCAGATTTTGCGGTTCCAATTATTAATAAATTAAACAAAAAATTGGGCAATAATTTTTATCCAAAGAATATCATTTCAACTTTGACTGAAAAAATATCTTTTAGAAATTTTCAAAAAAGGAATAATTTTAATCACCCATATTTTTTATCTGATTATAAAAAAATAATTAATTACAAAAACTACAAAAACAATTTTATCATTAAATCTAATATATCCTCTGGTTCAAAAGGAATTTTCACCACAAATACAATATCCAAAAAAAGTATTTTTATAAAAAAATGTCAAAATTCAAAAAATAATTCACTTGATAGTAAAATTATCTTTGAAAAAAGAATTAAAGGTAAAGAGTATGGAGGTAATTGTTTTATTAAAGATAAAAAAATAGTTGATATAAGAATTACAAGAAAAATTCTGAAACGGAATATAGTTATAGGACATATTTATCCAAGTAATTTAAATGAACTCACGAAAGAGAAAATTAAAAAACAATTAACTGATTATATTGAAAAATTGAATTTAGATAATTCGATAATTAATTTTGATTTAAAAATTTTTAAAAAAAAAATTTTTGTAATTGAGTTGGCACTCAGAGGAGGTGGAAATGGTTTAACTGATGTAATTAAATATAGTAGTAATTTAGATTATGATAAAATTAATTATGAAAAAAAAATATATCAACCAAAAAAAAAGGACTCTTTTTTTTACTGTTCATATATTTTTGGATCAAATATTGAAGGACATATAAAATTATTAAATTTAAATTTAAATAATTATGAATTTGTTTTAAAAAAGTATATTTTTAAAAATAAAAATGAAAAAGTTCATAAATTTATGAATAATTCTCAAGCTATTGGAATGATTATATTTAAAATAAAAAAATTATCTGATTTTTATAAAAAAAAATACTTATTTGATAAAAAAATTAAATTGTTAATTCTAAAAGATAAAAACTTTATATGATAAAGTTTAAAGATATTAAAAAATTTATTTTTTT
>Ga0160422_10002844_pt1 | contig 10765 bp, 11 predicted proteins | sample Fk160mmetaG_FD_108192 | JGI IMG/M metagenome (GOLD analysis project Ga0160422, IMG submission 108192) | Marine microbial communities from the Central Pacific Ocean - Fk160115 60m metaG | ecosystem: Environmental > Aquatic > Marine > Oceanic > Photic zone | place: The Central Pacific Ocean... | reverse complement strand
TTCAAGTAAAGCAAGATCCCAAGGTGAATATTCAGGAAGGAGCTTTGGTTATTGCAGTTTACGGAAAAGGAGGAATTGGCAAATCGACAACATCTTCGAATCTTTCAGCAGCTTTTTCTAAGTTAGGGAAAAAAGTACTGCAAATAGGTTGTGATCCAAAGCATGACAGTACATTTACTCTTACTCATAAGATGGTTCCTACTGTGATTGATATTCTTGAGGAGGTTGATTTCCATAGTGAAGAGCTAAGACCAAGTGATTTCATGTTTGAAGGGTTTAATGGAGTGATGTGCGTCGAGAGTGGTGGTCCTCCTGCAGGAACAGGCTGCGGAGGTTACGTAACCGGCCAAACCGTAAAACTTCTTAAAGAACACCATCTTTTAGAGGATACAGATGTAGTTATTTTTGATGTTCTTGGAGATGTGGTCTGTGGTGGATTTGCAGCCCCTTTGCAACATGCTAATTACTGCCTAATTGTTACTGCAAATGACTTTGATTCAATATTTGCAATGAACAGGATCGTATCAGCAATAAAAGCGAAAGCAAAAAACTACAAAGTCAGACTTGGAGGAGTTGTCGCTAATAGATCAAAAGACACTGATCAAATCGATAAATTCAACAATAAAACGGGTTTAAGAACCATGGCTCATTTCAAGGACGTGGATGCCATAAGAAGATCGAGATTAAAAAAGTGTACTATATTTGAAATGGAAGCAACTGAAGATGTTGTTGAAGTTCAAAATGAATATCTATCTTTAGCAAAAAATATGCTTGATAACGTTGAACCTTTGGAAGGTAATCCACTTAAAGATAGAGATTTATTTGACTTACTTGGTTTTGACTGATAATGCTATGCTAAATCAACTAACTTCTTAGATAATTCCCAAGTTTTATTAGAGATCGATGGATTAATAATTCTTTGAGATAATTTTTGGACAAAAACTTTTCTACCTGATTTTTGTCTGTTACCCCAACTCCAATGTGCTCCAGTTTGAGAGAAATCATTACTGGTAGCAACTGAAGCTACTCTTTCGCCAGCCAGTCTTTCCGAAACGAATCCTTTTGTAATAAATTTTTGGAACAATGGGAACAAAATTCTAAAAATCCAAGGTGTATCTCTAAATAACTTTGTATTTGCTACACAGCCTGGATAGAGAGAATTTGAAATCAACTTATCAGAAGAGTATCTTCGAGCCAATTCCTGAGCAGTGATCATATTACATAATTTACTATCTTTATAAGCTTTACCAGGCTTGAATCTTTTACCATTTGCCATACTTATAGGAGCCAAAAAGCCTTTTTCAAATCCAGATAAGTCCCCTAGATCAGCAGGAGCTGGGATTGGGATTTTACCCCCAAATTCCATATAATTTGCTGTTACCGTACCCAAAATAGTTATTCTTGAAGTGAAAGAAATCTTTTCACCATTCAAAATTATTTCCTTATTTGACATCATTAAACAATCCAAAAGCAGGTTTATTAAAAGAAAATGCCCAAAATGATTAACTGCCATTGAGTTTTCAAAGCCTTGAGCAGATCTCTCAGGTTTTCTTAATCTTGGTTTGTATACTGCTGCATTACAAATAATAATCTTTAATCTATCTCCAAACCTATCCAAGATTTCATTGGAACCATTTTTTACACTATTCAGATCTGAAAGATCAATTTCTATAAAACTCACTTTTTCTAATTCCCCCTTTGTAAGTATATTACTAGAGGCTTTAAAAGCTCTTTTACTAGAACGATTAACAGCTAATACATCCCATCCAGATCTAATTAAAGGTTTTATAGTATTTAAACCCACGCCGGATGTAGTTCCTGTGATAAGAGCTATTCCTTTTTTTATATTTTCCAATGAAAAACCTCTCTAGTAAGACTTAAATTATGCAAAAAACTAATTGAAATATTTTGCATTAACGCCATATTACTCTCAATATGTCCCTAGAAATCATTTGATCTTGATCCTTCATAAAACTTTGCTCACCTTTGAAGGAAAATAAATCATCAAAACGATCTGCTAATTTTAAATGTTTTTTCTTTTCATAGTAATAGGTATTTTTTATTTCATTTAGCCTTATTACTCTAATTTTGGCAGCATAACCTATCTTTACCAAGCTAATAATTGCTAGAAAAGAAATACTTCCTTTTAAAAATAATGAAATTATACTCAAGAAATATTTTTCTTTTGAAGAATTTAATTTAGAAAAAGGAAAACTACTTTTCGTTTCAAAGGAATTTGTTATTTGAACTTTGTCTTTAACATCTCTAGTTTGCATAAAAATAGAAATTTTATATTTTTAATATTTAATACATTAATAGCAAAAAAAAATTACAAATAACTCTTAATAAACGAACAAATTTATAAGTCTTATTTTAACAATTTAAATTAATGAAAAGATACAAAAAATTTATTAATAGAAACCAATCAATTATAAAGATTTTATTTCTTTAAAATAGAATATATTGTTTATGAAAAAACTATTTTGTCTGATAAAAAAAAATCCTTAATTATTGAGACCATAAAGTGCTCTGGAGAAGACCAAATGACTTTGGATTTATTTTTTTTAGATAAAACAATTAATGATCAAAGTATTGTTTTTACTTTAAGATTTTATCTTTGGAAAGAAAATTGTATTTCAATAGGATATCACCAAAAAAATATCCCTAGCAATTGGACTGAATTTGAAAAGCAAGGACTTATCAAAATAATAAAAAGGCCATCTGGAGGTGGAGCTGTTTTACATTCAGAGGGTATTACTTATGCCTTAACTTGTAGAAAACCAAACTATAAAAAATTGAGTTACGAGATAATAAATGGTTGGTTAATTAAAAGCTTTTCTAATTTAGGACTTAAGTTACAAAGCGGTACTATAAAAAAATCAACTATTCAAATAAATTGTTTTAATACAAACTATACTTCTGACTTAATTGATGAAAATGGATACAAAAGAATTGGAAGTGCACAATACTGGAAAAAAGGTTCATTTCTCCAGCATGGTGAAATTATACTTAATCCACCAAAAGAATTATGGTCAAATTTATTTCAAGAGAAGGCGCCTCCAGCCTTAGATTTGAAAATCGACAATTATGAAATAATCAAATTCTTAAAAAATAGCTTTCTGAAAAGCTTTTCTAATTTATCTTCACAAATAATCTATTTATCTCAAGAAGAAGTTACTAGTGCAAGAAAATTTTTATAAAAAGCCAACTACTTATTTAAATCACCTTTATTCTTCATTGCCTCAATAATCCTTGGTAATTCAATACCCAAAGGATAATTTTTTTTTGTTTTTATTTTTTGAATAATTTCAGATGAAAGATTCAATCCTAATTTTCTTAAAACATGAATCCCAATTTTATTTCTATCAATTAGACCCTTTGGAATCCCCAATGAATTAACCACTAACAAAATCCCATCATTAGTTTTCTCAATTTTCTCAATAATTTGCCATAAAGGATCATTTTCTTCGCAACTTGGAAATTCATTAATTGTTTTTTTTATTTGCCCTACAATTGTTTTCTCCCATTTTTTTATTGGTATATCTTTCAAACTATCTAAAGTTAAAAAACCATTCCATCTTCCATTCTTGGTAATAAAATAATAATAGTCTGTATTAGATCCTTTATTAATTATTGATTTATTAAACTCTCTAATATTTAAATCAAATTCAATTTTTCTAAGTGGTATTAATTTTAATTGTGCCACATTATCTTCTTTAAGAATGCTCTCTATTCTGAAAAATTGACTTTCAGATTTTGATGAATTTATCCCTAATAAACCTAGTAAAGATATTATAAATCCATAATAAAAACTTATATTCAATAACAAGAGAACACCAATAATTAGAACAAAAACAGATGAAATAAAAGTAATTCTATTTAATAAATTTCTTCCTTTACTTTTACTTCCTGAAAAGTACCAGACAATACTTTGGAATAAAATACCCCCATCTAAAGATCCAACTGGTATTAGATTTAGGAGACCTAAAAGAAGATTAAAAACTCCTACATTTGAGAAAATATTAAATAGTATAGTTTCCTTAGAAGCGCTTGAATAACTTATTAAAATATAAAAAACTAGAGATGTGATGAAACAAAATGCAGGTCTAACTAAAGATATTTTTATATTGCCTAATGCATTTTGACAATCCTTTTCAGTCTTTAATATTGCACCTAAAAAGAAAAAAGTTATATTTTTTATCTTTACACCTTCTCTAAGGCATACAAATGTATGAACAATCTGATGAAAGATGATTGAACTTAATAATAAAAAAGAAGATATGAATCCTATTAACAAAGATTCTTTTCTATTAAAAATCTCACTTGATGTCAAATTCACTTGTGTGCTGATACTCCAAGTAAATAGGAAAAGAAGAATTAACCAATTAGGATGAATTTTGAGTGGGATACCCCATATTTTTAAAATTTGCCAACTCTTCAAAAATTGTCTCCATTATATTATTTAATAAATCCATTCTACATATAATAATTTACTAAAATTCAACTATGTTTAAAGCCAAAAAATTAGTAAAAATCTGCGGAATAACAAGAGTAGATCAAGCCTTAGAAATTGCAGGTCTTGGTGTTGATGCTATTGGATTAATATCTGTGAAAGAATCTCCAAGATATATCCCTCAATTAAAGAGAATGGAGATTTTCGAAAGTATGGTGAGATATTTTCCAAAAATCAAAAGGGTTACTGTAGTAAAAAATGATTTAATTGATAAATTAATAAATACTTTCCGCGATGCAAAGTTATCAAATGTTATTCAACTACATGGTGATGAAGATATTGATTATTGTATTGAATTAAAGAAAAATGTACCTGAAATAAAACTTTGGAAAGCTTTTAGGATTAAAAATAAGGAGGACTTAAAAGTTATTAAATCTTATGAAAATGTTGTGGATGCAATACTTTTAGATTCTTGGAGTAAGGACACTTATGGCGGATCAGGGGTAAGAATTAATCAGGAATATCTTAAAAATATTGAATTTAGTAAACCTTGGTGGCTTGCAGGAGGAATCTCTATTGATTGGATAGAAAAAATCCTTCAAGAAATAAATCCAGATGGTATTGACATTTCTAGTAGTATTGAAACAACACCTGGAATAAAAGATATTAAAGAGACAGAGAAACTAATAAATATAATCAAAAAATAATATATTTTTAAAGTTTTATATATTCTTTTTTAAAAAATTATAAACGTAATAATTAGTAGCAAGATAATCCGTTGGGTTGTTGTTTCACGAGCTCAAAAAATTCTTGCTTAAGACTAGCGTCATGTCTAAAATCACCTCTTACAATAGAATTAATCATACTTGTATTTGGTTCTTTAACGCCACGCCAACACATACAATAATGTTTCGCTTTTACAAGGATTGCTAACCCTTTTGGTTCACATAAACGTTCGATTTCATCTGCAAGGATCATAACTGCTTCCTCTTGAATATGAGGCCTAGAAAAAACCCAATCGGCTACGCGAGCAAATTTTGATATTCCAATAACCTTCTCTCCCGGTTTGATTCCAATCCAGCAATCACCAATAATTGGCACCATATGATGGGAGCAAGCAGAGCGGACACTTATTGGACCTAAAGTATATATTTCATCTAAATTTTTAGCATTTGGAAAATCTGTAACAGTTGGTCGCTTTTGATATCTACCTTTAAAAACTTCTCTAAGGTACATCTTTGCAACTCTTTCCGCAGTTTCTTGAGAGTTATGATCATTATCAATATCTATTACAAGGGATTTCAATAAATCTCTGACCTTTGATGCAACTTCTTTTTGTAATGCGTCTAATTCTCCAGGATTTATAAATTTGGATATATTATCGTTTGCGTGAAACCTCTGATTTTGAAGCTTTATTCTATTTCTAATGATTTCAGAAATAAGTTGATCTGAAACTTCATCGTTTATTGCTTGTTTGATATTGTCACTTGGAGTGATAGTCATAAATAAATATTGAAAATCTAAAAAAAACTATTTATACTTTATATTTAAAGTTGAATTTACCTAAGAAATTATATCACATGAGCATGTTCATATAAGGATAAAAAATTTTTATTCAAAAGAAATCCCTTGCAAATATTTGATTCTTCAGATTAAAAAGCCCCTGAAGATGGCATAAGAGTTAAATCCTCAATCAACTGGGATTTTGGTTGTTCAGCTATATAGAGAATACTCCTAGAAACTTCTTCTGACGTTAGCATTACATCTTTATTAAAATCTGATTTTACAAATTCTGAATCCCAAAGTGGCGTATTTACAGACCCCAAAGTAATGGTACATGCCCTTATTGAATTTTGCCTCTCCTCCTCTCTTAAGCATTTTGTAAAACTCACTAAGGCAGCTTTGGAAATGCAGTATGCTCCCCAATTAGGGAAGGCATTATGCGCAGCATGACTACTTACATTTATAATTATTCCCCCTTTGCGCCTCATTAAAGGTACAACATAAGTGCATATTTGAAAAACACTTGTTAAATTGACTTGCATTATCTCTTGCCATCTTTCTAAGGGCATTTTCATCAGTTCACCATTATAAGCAAAACCAGCATTATTAATCAAAACATCAGGGCATCCATAAGTTTTTATCAGTTGAGGTAGTGAATTTTGAATAACTTCTGGTCTTGATAAATCACAAGCAGAAATAATTATTTTATTACTAGATTCAGAAAATTCTTTTTTAAAATCTTCAAGTTTTTTAAAATCTCTTGACATTAATATCAAATCCCATCCAGCTTTCACAAAAGCTTTTGCTGTAGATCTTCCAATACCTTTTGAGGCTCCTGTAATAAGTGCTAATTTCAATTTACTCTTTTAAATTGGTAAATTCTTTTTGAATATCTTCATTATTTATAGTTTCGATAAATTTGCCCAAAACCCTAAATTTATTATACCTTTGGTCTAAAAGTTCATCTTTGTTCATTTTTAATAATTGAGAAAGATGTTTTTCGATTGAAATCTTAAGAGTTTCACCAGCTTGAAGTGGAGCCCAATTATTACCTCCTGCAGGCTCAGGAAGGACCTCATCAATTATTCCTAATTTAAGTAAATCTTGTCCAGTAATTTTTAGGGCTGAAGCTGCCTCTGAGGCTTTACCAGCATCCCTCCATAAAATTGATGCACAAGCCTCTGGACTTGCGACAGTATATACACTATGTTCAAACATTAATAATTTATCTGCCACTCCTATACCTAGAGCCCCTCCTGAGCCACCTTCTCCAATAACAGTGGCAATTATGGGCACTCTCAAACCAAACATTTCTCTTAAATTTCTTGCTATAGCCTCTCCTTGCCCTTGTTCCTCTGCTAAAAGTCCAGCATAAGCCCCTGGAGTATCAATGAATGTCAAGATAGGTAAATTAAATCTATTTGCATGTTTCATCAGCCTCAAAGCCTTTCGATATCCTCCTGGTTTTGCCATACCAAAATTACGAATTACATTTTCCTTGGTATCTCTTCCTTTTTGATGGCCTAGTAAAAGAACTGGTCTCTCATTTATTGAACCAATACCACCAATAAGTGCCATATCATCTCCTCCATTCCTATCCCCATGAAGTTCTATCCAATCATCACAAAACATTTGCACAAAATCTAATGTACTAGGTCTTTGAGGATGCCTAGCAACTTGAATTTTTTGTGAAGGAGAAAGCGATTTAAAAATTTCTTCTCTTCTTCTTGTTGCTAGAGTTTCAAGCTGAAGAAGTTGTTGACTTACATCAACTTCAGAATCTCGAGCTAATTCTCGGATCTGTTCTATTTGCTTCTCTAATTCAACAAGCGGTTTTTCAAAATCTAGGAGGAATCTTCTTGGCATTACTAATCAAACGAGAAGTGGATTTATTTTCTTATCGAGTCCAATTGCTGCGAAACCATGCTTTTGGGAAGCAGCTCCAATAAATTCCATTTTCTCAAGAGTTATATTGTTTCTTCCCCAACTAAAGTTAGTATGGCATTTCTCAAATTCTAGAATCATTGCTTCTGCAAAACAAGCAAACATTTCTCTCTGTGGATTTTCCATCTCAGCTAGTTCCATCATATTCCATCCAATGTCATTAAAAAATCTCACTATGCCACCCTTTAGGATATGAATATCTTCCCCACTAAACTTCTCGTCAAGATTCTTAGGATAACCTCCATCAATCATTAAACATGGTTTTTTAAGATTAGAGGTATTAATTTCCATAGTTTTTGGCATACTTGCGACCCAAACTACAATATCTGCCAGAGGCAATGCCTCATCCAAAGTTTTAATTTGACCACCATTTAATTCTTTTTGTAAGGCAATCAAAGGATCTTTCTGTCTAGCAACCATCAAAAGTTCCCCAATACCGGTTTTATTTGTAAGCCACCTACAAACTGCACTTCCAATATCACCAGTTGCTCCTATAACAGCTACATTAGCTTTACTCAAGTCAATGCCTACTAGGGGTGCGTTCAACTCTAATTGCTTACATATAACCCACGCAGTGTGAGTATTGCCAGTTGTAAATCTCTTCCAATCTAGTGAAGTGTTCCTTATCTGTTTGTGCTGTAAAAGATTGAAATTTTCAAATATAATTGATGTAAAACCTCCTAATGCCGTAATATTAATACCTTTTTTCTGGGCAAGTTCCATTGCATTAAGAACTTTTCTTCTAGCTGTCTTAAATCTAGAAAGCATTTCCGGAACAAAGCAAGAATCTATATAAGAACCTTCAATTGAAATCCCAATAGCACTTTTAACTTCAACATTCTCAACAAGTTGAGGGGGAGCTGTACACCAAACATCTAGATCACCATCAGCGATATGATCAAAGCCTAGAAGAGAAGCTTTTCTTTTAGCATCCTTAAAGCTTGTAGAGTGACCAATTAACCCAAACATTGAGTATTTTCTAAATTACATCTTACAGGTAAAAACAATAGCACAAAGGTATTTTTATAGCTAAATAAGTATTATTAATAAACAATAATCTTTACGGTTAAATAATTATTAGACTATTGCTGCCATTGCCATTCTAGCTATTTCTCTATTGTCTAAACCCATTTCTAAAAGAGCATCTTGGTAAGCGATCATAAATTCTTCCATTAACTCTTCTTTGTCCATACATAAAATAGCTGCATCTTCTGCAACTTGATCTAACATTTTTTTTATCAAAGGAAGATTTGCCTTATTAGCCGCTATAAGCTCATCTTTGCATGTATGTAAATTATCTTTTAACCATTTTTCACCGTAATTCAAATGCAAATATTCATCATTAACCACTCCCTGGGTGATTTTCTTTGCAAAAGGATCTGCGACTCTTATATACACATGGTAGGCAGAAATAGCGAAAGCTTCTATCAAAATTGCTTGTATAAGCAGGCAAGTTGTTAAATTCTCGTTTTCTAGAGCAACTTGAAAATTACCATGCAATTTTGAGAAAAATTCCTTTGCAAATACCATATCCGCTTCAACACCTAAGTTCTTACCACAAGCAGTAAAACCTCTTTTATGTTTTAACTCCATTTTTGCAAGCTTAGTTAATTCTTCTGAATCACTTGGTAATAAAGTCGCAATTGATATGTAATTGTCGTAAGCTTCTTGCTCTCCCTCGATGACAATAGCATTAATTCTGCTATAAGCATCTTTGTAAGCATCAGTTGTAAAGTCAGGTAAATTCACTAATGATTGATCGTTTGATGCTTCTAAATTAGCGTTTTTATTAGATTCTAGAGTTTGCATGTTGGTAAAGCTTTAGTTCATTATGCAATGAGTTTACACAATTATAATGAAAATATTTAGATATCACGAAAATAGTTTCAATTGTTAAACCACTTCTTGAAACGCACAACAACAAAATTTTAAAAAATCTAATTATTGGGCCAATCTGAGGACATTAAATTTAATAGCATATTATACCAATGTTTTATTAATAAATTTTTTAATTTTTCCCCTAATTCTTTATTGGCCCCGCGACTGTCCCCAATTACGCCCGAATTACTTAAATCTTTTGTAAACCATGCTGTTGGAGCATAACCTTCAAGACTCCATCCCTCTGGTATTACTTGAGAAATCCCTTCGACAGGTCTTTCCTCTCCAACCAAATAGGATTTTAATGCCAACATTAAACTAGTTTCAGCCAAAGACGCATGTAACCCATTCTCAATTTCACTATTACTTAAAAGATTATTCAAACCCTTAACACCACTCCATAAGAAACAGGGAAAAATTGATAAATTGGGAGCTACTTTTCTTAGTTCTCTCGCTGCTGTATTTAGAAGAGATATCTGCCCACCATGAGCATTTAACAAAATTAGTCGTTTAAAACCCATTTCAGAAAGCTGTTTACCAACTTCTATGATCATTGAGGTTAATAAATTAGAGGATAGAGATAGAGTGCCATCAAAGCCTAAATGTTCTGGAGAAAATCCAATACATTGAGTTGGAATTTTTTTTAAGGGGAATTCATCAGAAAATAAATTTAAAACCTCATTTACAATTTCATCTACAAAAATACTATCTGTAGCTAATGGTAAGTGTGGTCCATGTTGTTCTATAGCTCCAAAGGGCCAAATAATCGTAGATCTTTGCTTTTGTGCAATATTCTTAATATCTGGCCAAGATAAATATTCATATTCATTAGGTATTGATTTAGAGTTCATTATTTAGATTAAGAAGATTTTCCCTTAGAATAAAAAATATTCAATTAATCTTATTTTACCTATGAAGGGAGTAAGTGATAATAACGCCCCAAAAAAAGTAAACTCTAAGGGCGATCAAAAAGTCTTTAAAAAGCCA